>Ga0272441_10002000_pt1 | contig 42473 bp, 30 predicted proteins | sample SSMProp6N_FD_193582 | JGI IMG/M metagenome (GOLD analysis project Ga0272441, IMG submission 193582) | Marine sediment archaeal communities from Little Sippewissett salt marsh, Falmouth, MA, United States - SSM-Prop-6N | ecosystem: Environmental > Aquatic > Marine > Wetlands > Sediment ...
AGAATCGGATTTGGATATACATCAACAATGCCATCAACGATTTTTCCGCCAGCCAACTCAGATATCAACAGAGCAGCGCGATTGACGGCATAGATCGTGCCGTTGGGATCTGCTCCACGTTCAAATCTTTGCGAAGCTTCTGTGCTCATGCCCAGATGCCTGGCACTTTTCCGAATGGTCATCGGATCAAAATAGGCACTTTCCAAGAGAATATGCTTTGATGTATTGGAAACCTCGGAGTTTTGACCACCCATAATACCTGCCAAAGCAACGGGATGTTCACCGTTACAAATTAAGAGATCCTCCTCGGTTAATATTCTTTCTGTGTCATCTAAGGTGATAAATGACTCGCCTTTTCTTGCTTTACGCACAATGATTTTATTTTGTTCAATTCGGTCATAATCAAATGCATGCAAAGGATGGCCGGTTTCCATTAATACATAATTTGTTATGTCGACCACATTATTGATTGATCGGATCCCCACTGCTTCCAGACTGGCCTTCAGCCAGGAAGGAGAAGGAGCTATTTGAACATCTTTTATCAATCGAACAGTATAACGGGGACATGCAAGAGGCTCATCAACGATTACATCAATCATGGAATCAATGGATTCATTTATGGTTTCAACCTGATCAGATGGCCTATTGCAGGTTTTTCTAAAAATTACCCCGAGTTCTTGTGCTACACCCAGGTGGCTTAGACAATCCGGACGATTGGGAGTTACATCAATTTCGAGCACAGTATCTGATTTCTGCAATTCGGCCATAAATGTATCACCGGGAGCCTGACCATTTTGATCCAGAATCATTATTCCATGATGATCATCACTTAATCCCAATTCTCTTTCTGAACAGATCATGCCGCAGGAAACAATACCTCGAATCTGGATTTCCTTCACCATCATATCCCCTACCCTGCCTCCAATTTTTACAACGGGAACCCAGATGTTATCACGAACATTTGGAGCACCGCAAACAACAGAGATTGTTTCTGATCCGACATCGACACGGCAGATAGATAATTTATCAGCATTCGGATGTTTCTCAACAGAAAGTACGTGACCAATGACCACATTAGAAAATGAAGTCTCAACGGGTATGACCGCTTCCACCTCCAAACCCACCATGGTAAGCTTGTGAGCCAATAATTTGGGATCATCATCAAAATCGATGTAGGATTTAAGCCAATTCAGACTAATTTTCATTATTGATATCCGTTAAAACTGATTCAGAAAGCGTATGTCGTTTTCATAAAATAATCTGATATCAGGAATTTCATACAAGAGCATGGCAATGCGCTCGACTCCCATTCCAAACGCATAACCCGTATATTTTTCAGGATCATATCCAACATATTGAAAGACGGCCGGATTCACCATACCTGCCCCTGAGATTTCTACCCAGCCAGTGCCTTTGCATACCCGACATCCGCGGCCGCGGCATATTAAACATGAAAAATCATATTCAGCACTGGGCTCCGTAAAAGGGAAAAAGCTGGGACGAAATCTGATTTTCATATCGGATCCAAACATCCGTTTTGCAAAAGTAAGAATAATCCCTTTCAAATCTGCAAATCCAACTCCTTCATCCACACATAATCCTTCGACTTGATGAAAAAAGGGGGAATGGCTGGCATCCGGCGTATCGCGACGATAGCATCGACCGGGTGCAATAATTCTTACCGGAGGCGGTTGATTTTCCATGACATGAATTTGAACAGGAGATGTGTGTGTTCGAAGCACAATATCGTCATCGATAAATAATGTATCCTGCATATCTCTGGCAGGATGACCTTTAGGGATATTGAGTGCTTCAAAATTATAATATTCAGTTTCGACTTCAGGCCCCTGTGCAATCGAAAATCCCATATTGTAAAAACAGGATTTAATTTCTCGAAGGACATATGTCAACGGATGCAGCCGTCCTGTAAAGCCGGGTTCTCCCGGCAATGTCAGGTCATACTTTTGCTGAACGCCTTTACTGGTAAGTTTTTTTTCCGATTCTTGAATCGCTTCAGTAATCGTCTGCTTTAACGCATTCAGTGATTTTCCTGCCTCTTTTCTTTCTGCCGGAGAAATACTTCCTAACTGATTAAACAGATCAGAAACAATGCCTTTTCGTCCGGCATAAGCAATTCGGACAGCTTCAAGATCATCAGTCGAACGAACTTTGTTCAGTTTGAACTGAAAATCTTCCTGAGTTTTCTGAATGCGCTGTAAAAGAGAATGATCGGTCACTTGCGATTCCATCCCTTATTTTTTAATATCCTGGATGAGAGTCGCAAATGTATTTGGATCAGTAACTGCCAAATCAGCCAATATTTTACGATTAAGATGAATATTTCGGGTAGTTAATAAATGCATGAACTGAGAATAACTCATTCCATGTAATCGAGCAGCCGCATTTATTCTTGTAATCCATAATTTACGAAATTCACGCTTTTTAACGCGCCGGTCCCGATAAGCATAGAGACGGGCGCGTTCGACACTTTCTTTTGCGGTCTTTAGTAATTTGCTTTTACCGCCCCAATATCCCTTTGCTGCTTTTAATATTTTTTTTCGTCGCCTTCGGGAGGCCACAGTTGATTTTGCTTTAGGCATGTTTTTCCTCAAATAATTAAAATTTTACATTCAAAAAATTTACAGATGCGAGATTATTTCCCAAGCATACGCTTTACACGGCGTTCATCAGTGGATTCGACAATCCCAGATTTTCTGAGATTGCGCTTCCGCTTCGGCGACTTCTTTGTTAAAATATGACTGGCATATGCTTTATTGCGTTTCACTCTTTTTTTAGCAGTTAATTTAAAACGCTTGCTCGCGCCCTGATTGGTGCGAATCTTTGGCATAATTCATTGACTCCTGTTTATTTAGGTATAAATATCGTTGTGATGCTTCGATGCTCCTGAACCGGATCCGATTCCATTTTTGCAATATCTTCTAACTCGTCTTGAACGCGTTTTAAAACAGCCTCTCCTAACTCTGGATGGACAATTTGTCTTCCGCGAAATAGAATTCGAATCTTCAAATGATTTCCCTGCTCAATAAATTTTCTTGCCTGTTTCATCTTAAATTCGATATCATGCTGGTCGATAGTCGGTCTAAGACGAATTTCTTTAACATGAATGACATGCTGTTTTTTTTTGCTGATTTTTTCTTTCTTGCTCTGTTGATAGCGGTATTTCCCGTAATCCATAATGCGGCATACCGGCGGAGAAGCATTTGGCGCGACTTCAACCAGATCAAGATCATGAGATTCTGCAATTTTTAATGCTTCTTCTGTTTTCTTAATACCAATCTGTTCACCGTCAGGAGAAATTAAACGAACTTCTTTGACTCGAATTTCTTCATTTAGACGAATATGGTCTTGTTTAATGGTGGACCCTCCTTGTTATTTCATCCTGAAATTTTTCAATGGCGCTGGCAATAGAAAGAACACCCAGATTTCCTTTTTTTCGCTGACGCATTGAAACTGTTTCGGTTTCTTTCTCTTTGTCTCCTACAATGCACATGTAATTTACTTTTTTCATCTCAGCTTCCCGGATTTTATATCCGATCTTTTCATCGCGGATGTCCAGATCACATCGGATGTGATGCGACTTGAACTGTTGATATACTTTTTCTGCATAATCCGCATGATTTGCGCTGATAGGCATCACGATACACTGAACCGGAGCGAGCCATAATGGAAAATCACCGCCGTAATGCTCAATCAGTATTCCGATAAATCGTTCAACAGATCCTAAAATGGCACGATGGAGCATGACTGCACGGTGTTTTTCATTATCCGATCCAACATATTCCAGTGAGAATCGCTCCGGCATAGAAAAATCCAGCTGAATGGTTCCGCACTGCCAGGTACGGTCCAATGTATCTCTGATATGATAGTCGATTTTCGGCCCATAGAAAGCACCGTCGCCGGGATTTAATTGATAGGACATTCCCTTTTTTTTCAAAGCATTTTCCAAAGCGATCTCCGCTTGTCGCCACATCGTATCAGATCCAATGGATTTGGCCGGTTGTGTGGATAACTCGACAGAATAATCCTCGAAACCAAAAGTCGAGTAAACTTCATCAATGAGATCAATGATATGGATGACCTCGTCTTCGATTTGATCTGGAGTGCAAAAAACATGAGCATCATCTTGTGTGAACATGCGAACACGAAACAAACCATGCAGAACCCCTGATTTTTCATGACGATGCACCAGTCCCATTTCTGATAATTTAATGGGAAAATCTTTATATGAATGCAGTTTATTACGGAAAATGAGCAGGTGTCCCGGGCAATTCATTGGTTTGACTGCATAGGATTGATCATCAATAGAAGTAAAATACATATTTTCTTTATAATTATCCCAATGACCGCTTAAATGCCAGAGTGAATCGTTTAAAATCAGCGGTGTTTTGATTTCCTGATAATCATGGCTTTCCAATGTCTCCTGCATGTACCGCTGAACGGTATTGTATAGAACCATTCCATTGGGATGCCAAAATGGAAATCCCGGACCTTCCTGATGGAAGCTGAACAGATCCAGTTCTTTTCCCAGTTTTCTATGATCTCGCTTTTTGGCTTCTTCAATATGATGAAGATAATTTTTTAACTGTTTTTTTTCAGGATATGAAACACCATAAATTCGCTGCATTACATCATTGCGTTCATCCCCATGCCAATAAGCGCCTGCTACTGAGGTTAGTTTAAAATATTTCACAAACCGTGTTGAAGGAAGATGGGGGCCCCGGCAAAGATCGACAAATTCATTATTTTGATAAACGATTACATGTTCATTGCCGATCTCTTCGATCAGTTCGACTTTAAACGGCTCGTTTCTTTGCTGGAAAAGACGGATGGCTTGTTTACGGCTTAATTCCTGCCGTTTGAAAATTTGATCTTCTTCAATAATTTTCCGCATTTCCGATTCGATTTCAGGCAGATTTTCCGGTGTGATTGCTGTATCCAGTTTAAAATCATAATAGAAACCGCTTGCAATAGACGGTCCAATTCCCAGTTGTGCCTCGGGATAAAGACGTTTGACTGCCTGTGCCATAATATGAGATGAACTGTGCCAAAAGATACTCAATGCATCGGGGTGACCGATTTCGATAAAACGGAGATCACTATCTTTATGAATCGGATATTGCAGATCCACGATTTCATCGTTTAATCGAGCGGCAATAATGCGATTTGATGAATGAAGACCTTCTATTTCAGTAATCTGTTCTGCTGTAATGCCCGGTTTGACTTCAATTGACTTTTTTGCATTCAGCATCACAATAATTTTATCTGATAATTTCATAAATTACAAACATTACTTTTTACGATTATATCTGTTTAAATAAAAAAAATTTGTGGGCGATACTGGACTTGAACCAGTGACCTCTTGCATGTCAAGCAAGCACTCTAGCCACCTGAGCTAATCGCCCCAAATCTTGAATTTCAATGTAACATGAAATAATAGAAAAGTCAAGAAAATTTTAGAAGATACGACGTGTTGAAAATTCAAAAAATGACCCCATTTTCAAGACAGGAATATGGATCAAATGCCAATTTAATTTGGTGAAATTGAGTTAATAATTTTTGATCATACATTACATTTAACAGATTTTTTTTTAATCTTCCTATACCATGTTCTCCACTAATCGTTCCACCCAATCGAACAGCTTCCCTGGCAAGTTGTAAATATACCAATTTTGCATTTTTCAACTCGCTTGAATCTTTTGGAATTATATTTACATGGAGATGATTTTCACCAATGTGACCGAAAATAACATAATCCAATCCGGATTTGTTTAACAAATTTTTATATACACGTATCATACAGTTTAATTGCTCTTCCGGAACCACAAAATCTGTGCTGATTTTATGTAATCCTGGTATTTTATTTTGCCTCTGCCCAATAATCATATTGACAGTCTCAGGGAGCATATGCCTAAATCTGTCCAACTTTTCAATTTCTTCATTGGTCATGCCCCCCCATGTTTGATCCATACTGATGTGCTGATTTTGAAGTATAGCATCATAAGCCGAGTACATATTTTCCAATGATCGCTCATCAGGATATTCCTGCTCAAAAAATACCGCTGCTTCTGCTGAATCCGGTAATCTTGGTATCTCCGATTGAAATCTGCCGTTCTCCTGTTCATTTCTTAGAAGACGAATGGATTGTCTGTCAAAAAATTCAATTGCAGACGGATCAATCGCCGATTGCTTTTTTACAGACCGTTTTATATCGAACACAAATTGAACCGCATCCTTTTCTGAATGAAAAAAAGCAATAGCCGCAAAAATATGATTCGGCCTCGCTGTCAAATTCAGTTCAATTTCAGTAATAACACCAAGCGTACCTTCTGAACCAATAAATAAATCGATCAAATCCATTTCAGGACAAATAAAGTAACCGGCAGTATTTTTTATCCACGTTGTATCGATATCGGGAATGGAAAATTTGAATTGACGCTGTTCGCCCTGAATAATATATATTTGATTTGGAGTAAGATAAAAATCTCCTCGTTTGATTTCCAATAGCGTTCCGTCACAAAGCACAACGCGCAGTCTTTTGACATAGCGCCGTGTCTGTCCATATTTATATGAACGTGATCCGGATGCATTTGCTGCTACGGTACCTCCAATGGATGCAGATTTTTCTGTTGGATCAGGCGGATAAAACCATTGAGGCAAATAGTTTTTAAGATATTCAGACAGTTCGGTCAAAGTAATACCTGGTTGAACCGTAACCGAGGCTTCTGCTTCATTGCTTTGAACATTTAAAACCGATCGCATGCGGTCTGTGGACATAAGGATTCCACCCATTGGAACAGCACCGCCAACAAGCCCTGTTCTAGCGCCTGAAATTGTTATCAGCTGTTTGCTTTTAAAATTGGTTGCTAAAATATCGATGATTTGATATTCATTGAATGGAAAAATCAGCTGATCTGCGTAACCTTCCGTCATGCGTGATTCATCCTGCAGATAATCACAATAATCATGAGCAATCTTATTCTGTGATAAAATACATATCACATGATCAGAACTGTCATTTTGATGAAGTAAAGTTGTGTTGCAATCGATAATTTTATTCATAAACTGATTCCATCAATATATAAAAACGGGCATCCGGAGATGCCCGTTGATTTTTTTATTTTATACAAATTAAAAATGCACCAAAAAAAATGAAAAGCGATAGAATCCCATGGCGATTTATAATAATCAGATCCTGACATACAAAATAAAATCAAATTCTCCAGCTTTCTTCGTCGTTTGATGTTTCTTTTAATTGTTCCTGTCTTAATTCTTTAAGCCGCTCGACAATATATCCGGTTTCTCCCCTTCCGTCATTCCGATTTTCCATTAAATCAACGACCATTTCCATTCCAAGTGTCATGGAATCCAGTAATTTTGAATTTAATAATATTTCCTGGGATTGAGCGAACCCTAAAATACTTTCTATCGATGTTAATAATTGCGCAATTTCATCAAATCCAAACATTTGGGCAGATGCCAATAAAAGCTTACAGGATTGCCGTCCGTCCAGAATGGCCCGCTTGTTCTCCGGATTTTCCCGAAGGAGATGAATCGCTCTGTCAAACCGTTTCAAATCACCGGCAGCTTCTTCCTCAAAAATTTTATAGAACAATAATGTGGTTTGGGTAACCGCTTTCTTTTGTTTGGGTTTTACAGATACTGAAGGGGCTGAAGCCATGATTGATTCTTTAATATCAAAAATTGTATTCTCATTGTTAATCTTTGTTTCTTGCTCTGGATGATTGTTCATCAGTTTCTTTTCTTTTTCGACATCATAGTCGTCCACATACTCATCCTGAAATTTTACTTTTCGATTTATATCTTTTGATTCCAAAAGACCTGTTACAATAATCATAACGCGCATACTGCGTTTTAAAGATTTGTTAACAGTCACACCCCATATCAGTTTTGCGCTTGAATCCATCTTCTGTGCAATAAAGCGGATCACTGAGCGTGCTTCTTTCAAGGTCATATCCTCATCCCCTGAAACATGAATCAATGCACTTTGAGCACCTTCAATGCCTGACTCCATCATGGGATGTGTTAAAGCTCGTTTGGCTGCCTCTTCCGCACGATTTTCGGAATTGCTTTCCCCCACTCCAATCAATGCATTCGGTCCGTCTCGCATAATATTGCTAATGTCTGCAAAATCAAGATTGATGACACCTTCCTGTAAAATCATTGAGCTCAATCCCATTAATGCATTTAATAACAATTCATCTCCTTTTTGAAATGCTTCCTTAAATGGCAAATCGGGATACAGCTCCAAAAGTTTGTCGTTTCTCAGTACAATGACCGTGTCCACAGATTTTCTCAATTTTTCAAGACCGATTTGAGCATTTTCCCATCGTATCAAGCCTTCTTCAGAAAATGGCATGGTTACGATCGCAATGGTTAATGTGCCCTGTTCCCTGGCAATGCGGCCAATCGCAGGCAGTGCACCTGTGCCTGTACCACCACCAAGACCGCCGGTCAAAAACAGGATGTCGGTCCCTTCAATTTCATTTTCAATGGCAGAACGCGACTCTTCAGCAGAGCGCTCTCCTATTTCAGGATCACCGCCGGCTCCCAAACCTGCAGTAATACTTTTTCCAATCAGCAGCTGTTGATCGGCATGAATGCCTAATAGATTTTGGGCATCCGTATTAATTCCGAGCGTTTGTACATTTTTAAAATTTTTTTTGTAGAGGCGATCGAGTGTATTATTACCTGAGCCGCCGACACCTGCGACCATTACAACGGTTTGATATGCATTGATTGGAGCTTGTTCGTTTGAAGCGGACTCCCCTTCTTTGGGGCTGTAAAAAATCATATTTCCTCCCTAAGGAACAAAACCTGAAAAAATACAGGTTTTAGAAAATATAAAAGAAACTCAGCAAAAATGCAAGGATTTGTTGATAAGATTTCGCAATTCATGAATTTCAAAAGGTTTCTCAATCATAGGCATAGCATTTCCATGTTTGCGATCTGTGTTTTCAAGATGACTGTATGCTGTCATGATAATCACTTTTATTTTTGGGTAGGAGCGTTTCACTTTTTGAATTAATTCCGACCCGCTCATACCCGGCATTCTCAAATCTGTTACCAGAAGATCAACTGCTTTTTGTGATAAAATATCCAGGGCCATTGTACCGGAATTTGCACACAATATTTCAAATCCATGGGTTTCCCTGGTAAGACCTTTTGAAATCGACCAGGTCAGATCTTCTTCATCATCCACAATTAATATTTTTTTCTTTTCGGTTGACATAAATTGCCTTTAAACAATGCTATGCATTGAGAAAATCTGCAAAATATATACCAAAAATCCGGTTGCTTAAATGAAGTTAATAATTTTAAGAGTTAATTGCTTAATATTATTGTTGATATGAGTTCTTTAAGAAAATTCGGATGCAATATCCTCTGTTCAATAAAAAAAAAATTGTAAAATACCATTTATCTTCTGGTTCGAAATCAACCATCATCTTCGCCATAAAGTTTGAGTTTCTCTCGTAATGTAGAGCGTGATATACTTAAAATCTTGGCAGCCTGACTTTTATTTCCGGAAACGGATTGTAAAACCTCCATGATATGAAATTTTTCAACTTCTTCCAAAGGAATTTGTCCCATGAATGCGCCATGAGAAAAATCCATTGATTTTTCTTTTCTGACTTCGATGGGCATATGCTCCGGATGCATCACAGAATCATTACAGAGTATGACGCCTCTTTCAATCACATTTTTTAATTCACGAACATTGCCCGGCCATGGATATTTTAAAAACAAAGATTCGGTTTCTGAAGTAAATCCAGAAATCGATTTATTAAACTCTTTATTATACTCCTGAAGAAAGATTTTTGCCAGCATAATAATATCTTCCTTTCGCTCACGAAGCGGCGGCAATTTAACTTCCATCACCTTTAACCGGTAGTATAAATCGTCACGAAATTCTTTATTTTTTACCAGTTCAGCCAAATCCATATTTGATGCAGCAACAACACGAACATCGATATTAATATCTGAAATTCCTCCAATACGTCTGAATGTTTGTGTCTCAATCACTCTTAATAACTTGGGCTGAAGATTGTATTTCATACATGAAATTTCATCCAAAAATATCGTACCACCGTTGGATAACTCGAACAATCCCTTTTTTTGTGCTTTTGCGTCAGTAAACGCTCCTTTTTCATGTCCGAATAATTCGCTCTCCATTAAATTTTCAGGAATGGCACTGCAATTCAGTTTGATAAACGGTTTTCCGGCCCGCTGACTTGCATAATGAATCGCATTGGCCACCAATTCTTTCCCTGTACCACTTTCGCCTTGGATAAGTACTGATGTTTTGGGTGTTTTTGCAACAATTTCAATCAGATCGCATACGTCTTTAATCGCCTTGCTTTCACCATAGATTGCCTGAATAAAATTTTCATCTTTATGTTCCCGTTTAAGACGGGCGACTTCCCGTTTTAATTGATGGGTTTCAAGGGCATTATTCACAACCAATTTGATCTCTTCCAGTTCAAATGGTTTTACAATATAATCGAACGCTCCATTTTTCATGGCTTCGATTGCCGGTTTGGCATCTGTGGTTGCAGTCATCATCAAAACGACGATATCAGCATCAATGGTTTTAATCTCTTTTAATACATCGAGACCACTCATTTTTGGCAATTTTAAGTCGCATAGCACCAAATCTATCAATTCATGTTGAATAATTTCCAGACCCTCTTCACCGGAAATCGCTGTAAAAGGCTCATGTCCGTGTTTTTTTAATACATTTGCCAGAGTGAATCCCATGTCTTCGTTGTCTTCAATGATTAATATTTTTGCTTTCATTTTGTATTGGCTCCCAGTGGTAATTCTATAAAAAATGTGGTTTCCTGATCGATGATACTGTGAACACGTATACGTCCCTGATGTTCATCAATGATACGATACACAATAGACAAACCCAATCCAAGTCCTGTTGATTTTGTTGTATAAAACGGATCGAAAATTGTTTCTCGTTTTTCTTCAGGAATACCGGTTCCATTGTCTTTTATCATGATCTGTAAATAATCGGCCCTGCGTGCACTATCCAATGCAGATCCATGATGAGAAACGACCTGCACAGAAATGTCGATCTCTCCCCCGCCCGGCATCGCATCAATGGCATTCAGCATCAAATTTAATAAAACCTGCTGCATTTGCTGCATGTCAACATTGACAGTCGGAAGATCATCAGGAATATGATGCGCATATTTAATTTTCTGCTTGGACATCTTTTTTTCAAGTAGAGGCAATACTTCAGATATAATACTGGATATTCGGCAAGGTTTACGATCCGGTGGCTTGGGTCTGGCAAAAGCGAAAAATGTTTTTAACAGCTCATCCAAACGATTCACCTGCTTTCCAATTCGGATCAAATATTCTTTTCTTGGATCATCCTGCTCGATTTCTTCCTCACAGGCTTGTGCCATTGTTTTTATACCGGCCAGAGGATTTTTTATTTCATGAGCAATGCCTGAGGCCAGAACACCTAATGAGGCAAGCCGGTCCATACGAAACAATTGGGTTTGCATCTGTTTCAATTCCGTCATATCACGAAAAGAAATAATGGTTCCCACTTTTTTGCCCGCGTTATCAATGCGATCTGTCGCTGTATAACCAATGGATATCCGTTTGTCGCCTCTGGTCATAATGGTGGCTTCGCGACTGTATGGAGGAAGACGATTTAACCGGGTATCGGTCGGTAGAATTTCCATGCGTTCCGGAGATAAAATAGTTTCAAATAAATTACCGACGATCTCCTTTTCGCTCCAGCCGGTTATTTTTTCTCCACCCAAATTCAATGAGGTAATCATACCGTCCAAATCAATGGTCAATAAACCCGCCTCCATACTTTGAATAATACTTTCATTGAAATTTTTCAGCTCGAGTATCTCCTGTTCCATTTGTTTCTGTTCCGTAATATCGCGACCGATACCCATCGCTCCCTGAATCATCCCCTTTTCAATGATCGGAGATACACTGAATGAGACATAAATAAGATGATTGTTCTGATGAACGATTCTTGATTCAAAAACACGCGCTCGTCCTTGCTGAATCATTTCATAATGTGATCCGATACGGATCCGATCCCCGGGGTGTACAAGATCCTGAAATGGTTTTTCCATCCATTCTTCTTTATGAAAACCAGTCAATGATGAAAACCGGTTATTTAAAAAAACAAAATTTCCCCTTTTGTCCATTGTGAAAATAAAATCGGTGGCATTTTCTAAAAGATCTCGATACCGGTATTCTGAACGCCTCACTTCCTGCTTTAACTCTCGATTTCTCCGTAATACACGGGCCATCATATATACGTTATAAACAATTTCACGTATTGCATGCTGATTTAATGGTTTGGCATACCATCCCCTCAAACCTGAATCAAACAAATCATTCCCGTAGCTGTTTCTAAATTTTTCCTCAGAAAGAAAAACAATGGGCAATGGACGTAATGATGCAAAGCACCGATCATGCAGAACCCTCTGAAAAATGGTTTTTCCATCAATGTCATCAGTTTGAAATTCAGAGATAATACAATTGGGATGGCTCTCATCCAACTTTGATAATGCCGACTCGCCAGAACTGTCACAAATTAACTGTATGCCCATTGGATCAACAGCATCATGAAACAGTTTTTGAATTTCAGGATCCGGATCAATCAGTAATAATCTTCTTATCGATTGATTTTTCATGTCGTAATGATTCATTATCATTTGATTCCTGATACTTTGGAATAGTAAAACTGAAAACAGAACCGATCCCTAAGCGGCTCTGAACACGAATTAAACCACCATGTTCTTCAATGATTTTCTTGACCAGTGCCAGGCCCAAACCTGAGCCTTCAACTTCATCTTCGCTCTCTTTATTATAAACCCTGTAAAATTTATTAAAAATATTGGGAAGCGCTTCTTTTGGTATACCCTGTCCATTATCAATCACATGAACCAGTAAATGACCGGATTCATTTTTAACTTCAATACCAACTTTTGAATGATCGGGACTGTATTTTAATGCATTGCTGAGTAAATTAAGCAGTACTTGTTCGATCAGATCCTGATCACCTAAAACCAGCGGCATTGGGGTAGGATAATCTGTAATAATTTGAATATGATGCTGTTCAGTCACTCCTTTTTGGCTTTCCAGTAACCTGTTTACAATTTCTTTTAGATCAAATGGAATTTTTCTCACTTCCATGCGTCTGGATTCGAGTCGGGATAAATCCAGAAATTTACTGACAAAGTCTGTTAATCTGGAAGATTCTTCCATGATAACACTGGCATATTCATGTAATTTGGTATCCTTGGAATCCATTTGAATTAACAGTTCGCTAAATCCGTAAATCGATGTCAGTGGCGATCTTAGTTCGTGTGCAACCATCGAAACAAGTTCTGTCTTGACCCGGTCTGCTTCGCGTTCTCTGGTTACGTCTCTCAGCACGGCAATAACTCCAATAGGCTGATTTGATTCATCATTCACCCTGGCTGCAACGGCCTGAAGAATATGAGGAGATGACGAATCAATGATTTTATATTCAAATTCCGACTTTGTTTCTGATTTACCCTGAATAATATCCTGAAAGATATCTCTGATTTTTTGATTTCGGAAACAATCACTAATGGGTTTTGACAGGAATTGTTTTTCACTGAATCCAAACCATTTTTCTACAACTCGATTCATGACGAGAATATGAGCATTCATATCTGTGACAATGACACCGTCCGCAATATTCCTCAATAAGGCCTCGGTTTTATTTTTTTCTGAAACGAGACCGTGTACATTCACATTTTTTAAGCGATCCATTTCATCGGCCATATAATGAATCAGCCTGGCCAGACGCTGCATGATTGGATTTTTCTGGGATTTCAGTCTGATTGAAAAATTACCTCTTCCGATGTCATACACATCTTCCATCAACCTGTGAAAAGGTTTTTCTACCCATATAGACAAAACAGATGCACCGACGATTGAAAAGAGTGAAATGAATATCAGCAATAATATAAATTTTAAGAAAGTATGGATAAATTCAGAATGTTCATTAACCGCACGACTTTTACCAGACTCATTAAATATCCAGACCGTCAGTACAGTAAACAGAGCAATCGCCAATACGATAATCAGACATTTCAAGAATGTATCCGGACTGAACAAAAGGTCCTTTTTATTATTCTGTTTCGTCATGGACTGTATCAATGGTTGCTGATTGATTTTTTCCTTTTTCTTTTGCCATATATAAGGCGATGTCGGCCAGCTGGAGCAGTTCTTCCCCATCTTTTGCATCAGCAGGAAAAGCGGCAACTCCAGCACTGCATGTAATTCCTTTTTGTGATTTGTTTTTTCCGGGAAAATAGGCATGTTCAATAATCGATCTCAGTTTTTCAGCAACATTGAGCGCAGAGGTTCGATCGGTTCCCGGAAGAATCAGTGCAAATTCATCACCGCCATATCTGGACAAAATATCAACTTTACGTATATTTTCTTTTAGTAAAAATGCAAATCTTTTAATAATTTTGTCTCCCTGAGGATGTCCATAAGCATCATTGTATTTTTTAAAATTGTCAATGTCCAATATAATCAATGAAACTGGATATTCGAAACGAATACTTCTCGTTATTTCATTATACAGCTGCTGCTTAAAGAAACGGTAATTATAGAGTTCAGACAGGTCATCCCGGATTGCCAGTTCTTTCAGTGTTTTTTGAGTTTTTTCAAGTTCAATAATTTTTTCTTCCAGTGCATCATAGAGTCTCTTGATGCGGATTAATGAGCGAATGCGGGCCAGTAATTCAAGACGATTAACCGGCTTGTTTAAAAAATCATCAGCACCTGCCTGATATCCCTGAATCGCAAATTCTTCATGGAAAAATTCTGTAAGTAAAATCACAGGGATCAATTGTGTTATTGGATTTTTTTTAAGCAGTCTGCAGACCTGATAGCCGTTTTGATGTTGCAAAGGCATATCCAGTAGAATCAAATCCACCTGAAAATCTTTGATCAACTTAAGAATATTTTGACCTGTATGCCAGAGAACAACCTGATACTCCGACGATTCGAGATAGGTTTTCAGTAATAATCGGCTGTTTGGATGATCACTGACAATCATGACAATGCCTCCCCCTTCTTTAAGGTGGGAAGTCAATGGCAATGTGGCTAAGTTTTCTTTATCGTTGATAATAGTTAACATTTAATTTTCTCGCAGCCTGTGCTTCATCGAGTCTGGATACAGGGGTATGATAAGGAGCGTTTTTTAATATTTCAGGGTTTTCTTCTGCTTCCTTGTCAATCTGTATCATCGCATCCACAAAGGCATTCATTGTTTCAATGGATTCAGTTTCTGTGGGTTCAATCATCATGGCCTCATGGACGATGAGGGGAAAATATACAGTTGGAGCATGGAATCCGAAATCCAGCAGACGCTTGGCCATATCCAGTGTTTTAATATCAGACATTTTTTGTTTATCACCGGAGATTACAAATTCGTGCATATGATGCTGTGTGTGCGGCAGTAAAAAATTCTGCTCGAGTTTTCGCATTAAATAATTTGCGTTCAAAATTGCATTTTCACTCACTTCTCGAAGTCCTTTGGCGCCTTGCATTCTTATATAAATATAAGCACGAACCATGACAGCAAAATTACCCCAGAATGTCTGGACTTTACCAATGGAATCAGGACGGTTCCAGTCTGTTCCAGTCAGATCGATCAATGGTTCTGGAAGATACGGAACCAAATGTTTCTGAACAGCAACGGGACCACACCCGGGCCCTCCACCTCCATGTGGTGTAGAAAATGTTTTATGTAAATTCATATGGACGATATCAAATCCCATGTCTCCCGGTCTCGCAATTCCCATCAGTGCATTTAGATTTGCACCGTCCATATAAAGCAATCCACCTGTATGATGCACAGTTTCTGCGATCTCCTGCACCTGTGTCTCAAAGAGTCCTAAAGTATTGGGATTGGTAAGCATCAATCCGGCAACCTCTTCATTCATTTGTTGTTTTAAATCATTCAGGTCCACAAGCCCGCTGGTTGTTGATTTTATCTGAACGGTTTCATATCCTGAAATGGTTGCGCTTGCCGGATTGGTGCCATGCGCAGAATCGGGTATAATGATTTTTTTTCTTGCATCTCCTTTGGATTCATGATAAGTACGCATCATTTTAATGCCGGTCATTTCACCATGAGCACCTGCAGCCGGCTGCAAAGTAATTCCATCCATTCCCGTGATTTCTTCCAGATAGTCAGACAATTCCGACATGAGCTGCAGCGCTCCCCGAATTGTTATTTTATGCTGGAAAGGATGCACATGTGAAACACCAGCCAAGCGTGCAAGCTGTTCATTGATTTTCGGATTATATTTCATTGTACAAGAACCCAGAGGATAAAATCCTTTGTCTACATGATGATTTTTAAGGGAGAGGCGGATATAATGCCGAATAATCTCCGGTTCGCTGATTTCCGGAAGATCAGCCGGTTTGTTTCTTAAATATTTATTATTTGTTAAGCGTTTCAGAGGTTTAGCGGGAACATCCAAATCCGGTAAAGAATATCCTTTTCGTCCAGGTGCGCCTAATTCAAAAAGCAGTGGATCTGACATGAGTGTTTTCCCTTGAATTTATAATAACATGACGAATAGATGAATTATATTTATAATTTCAGAAACCGCATAAATTAGAATCTCATTGCATTCTATTGTTATTTCATAACATCCATCAATAACACGGATATGCTAATTTAATAATAAATAAAACGAAATTCAATGCATCTTCTTAAATTTGTTTGAATTATAAATAAGGCAATTGTTATTTTATTCTGAGAGATCATAGCATTCGTCCATTCCGGAGACATACGCTCTATACACAGACCAAAAAATACAATGTCATTCACCAGTTATATTTAAAAATTGTCAGATGACATCATTTTCGAACAAATACATTAAATTTGAATAATGTCAAATCCCAATATTTCTACCATCAAATCACACTTTCCAAAACTTCCATGGCAATTTCAACACGCCCGAAGGGAGCACTCACCTGAATGCCTTGCGTAAAAGACTTTACCCGAATAGTCATTTCCTGTGCGATTTCAATACCCGCCTTTAACTGATCCTCTTTGGAATGATAAACGGCAATATGATCGATAAGGGTGTCCGGAACGTTCACGCCAGGGACTTCATATTTCATGAATTCTGCATTTCTGAGACTGACCAGTGGCCAGATACCAGCAATTATGGGCAAAGTCACATCCGACACCTTCTCCAAAAAGGTTGATAATGACTCAATATCAAACACGGGCTGAGTAATGGCATATTCGGCACCTGCCTTGGCTTTTTCACGAAATCGGTCCATTTCTCGGGCGGGATTCACGCTGTTCGGATCAACTCCTACTCCCACCAGAAATCCGGCAGGCGGTCCTATGGGTTTGCATCCGATGTCCATCCCATGATTAAGATTGACAATAAACCGGGTTAATCCTATGGAATCAATATCAAACACAGCGGTTGCATCGGGATAATCCCCCATTTTGGGAGGATCTCCGGTAATGGCCAGGATATTTTTGATACCAAGCACAGAGGCGCCCAGCAAATCTGACTGGATACCCAATAAATTGCGGTCGCGGCAGCAGTAATGCAGAACCGTTTCTATTTCTGCTTTATCCTGGAGCTCGATTGCCATGGCCATGCCGTTCATGCGTGCGGAAGCGCGCGGTCCGTCCGGAATATTAATGGCGTCGACTCCATACGCTTTCAATTTTCGGGCGCCATGGATCTGGCGGGAAAGATCTCGGCCTTTTGGGGAAACCATTTCAACCATCGTGATATAGGATTGTTCTGCCAGTTTAGCAGCCATCTTGGATTTTTGTTTTAATGGGATCGGTTCGGGAAGCTTGAAATCCTGTTTCTTCTCAGAAGCGGATATGAACTGCTTTTGAATTCTCGTTTGCTTTTGCGCAACTGATTCCGCCATTTTGCTGATATGTTCCGGAGTCGTTCCACAGCACCCGCCGATCAGTCTTGCGCCTGCCTGGATGAATCGCATGGCATAGACTCCGAAATAATCCGGAGTGCTCATATAAAACATACGACCGTCCACATATTGAGGATGACCGGCATTCGGCATGATTGAAACCGGCTTATTTGTCATTCTTGTCAGTTGTTCAAGGTAATCGAGCATTTGTTTTGGCCCAAGTACGCAATTCAATCCAATGACATCTGCCGGACAATGACTCAGACGCGAAACCATCTCTTCCAAACCGGACCCATAAATAGTGCGACCATCTTCATGAAAAGCCATCTGTGCAATGATGGGTAATTCTGAAACATCACGGACTGCAACAACCGCCTGCAAGAGCTCATCCAGATTCTGAAAGGTTTCCAGGATAAAGACATCAACACCGCCTTCTGCCAATGCAGCGGCCTGTTCCGAAAATGCATCCCTGGCCTCGTGAAGTGTAATATCTCCCCAGGGAACAATTTTTAATCCAAGCGGACCCATAGAGCCTGCAACATATCGATCCCCTGCTGCTTCCCTTGCAATTTCTGCTCCTCTTAAATTGATCTCATTCATTTTATCTGAAAGATTGTGCGGATGCAACTTAAATCGATTGGCTCCAAATGTATTCGTTTCAATGATATCCGCTCCGGCAATTAAATATTCTTCATGAATTTTACGAATCATGTCTGGATTGGATAAGTTCAACGCATCATAACACTTATCAATAAAAAAACCCTTTTGATAAATATAGGTGCCCATGGCTCCGTCGGACAGCATCAGATGATTTTCCAAATATGTTAAAAATGGTATTTTCATAAATAACAGACCCGCTTTTATTTCGTCACCCGTTGGAACGAATCCAATTGAATATATTATTTTTAATTTAATTGGGATTTGATGATCAGGTCATAAAAACGAAATTCGTTGGTTTCAATGACTATGAAAAATCTATCCTTCCAAGAAAACATTTTCTTTACCAAGAATGCTTTCGAGATCCATTAACAATTCAGCATTCGGATTAATTCTATATTTTCTTGACTTCACACGAATTACCTGATCTTCTGCCGGAATAAGATTCATATAAAGCAAACACTCGCCTGGATATTTGGAAATTAAATATTTTATACGATCCAGTTCTCCATTGTTTATATTATCGGGGTGAATATTTAACAAAAGCCGTTTCGCAAAGGTCATGCGTGCCTCTTGAATAGGAATGATCTCACTCACAATAATGGCCAGTTCATCCCTGTCATTTCTGCGGTCCAGTTTTCCAATAATAAAAACCATTTGATCAATTTGAATAAATTCCCGATACTTTTCATAACTGTCTGAGAAGGCAATTAATCGGACCACCCCTGTAAAATCTTCCAGGCTGAAAAATGACATTGGATTATTTTTTCGATCGAGCAATTGACGCATTTCTGTTATAATGCCGCCTACACGAACAGATTTTCCGGCATCGATATCGCTTAATCCGCTGATCCACGGATATGAAAATGCCTCAAGATCTTTTTTATATGGATCCAGAGGATGACCGGAAACATAAATACCCATCAGTTCTTTTTCGTGACGCAATTTTTCAGATTTCGGCCACATGGGAAGATCGGGCAGTTTTGGATAACCTTCATTTGAATCGGAATTTTTTCCAAAAATTGATGTTTGTCCCCGAAGCGCATCCTGCTGACTGTTTTGAGCCAGACTTACGGCTTGATTCATGACGGCCATCAGTTGCGCGCGATTTCCATTCAGTGAATCCAATGCTCCGACTTGAATTAAACTTTCAATTACTTTTTTATTTACTTGTCGAAGATTAATGGTTCTGCACAAATCGAAAAGGGTAGAAAATTTGCCATTTTTATTTCTCGCAGTGACAATAGAGGCAATCGCATTGGCACCGACATTTTTTATCGCACCCAGGCCAAAACGTATGCTGTCATTGACAGCGGTAAAAGCGCATTCACTTTCATTCACATCAGGAGGCAGCACCGGAATTCCCATATGTCTGCATTCTTCAATCAGCACAACCACACGATCTGTATTCCCCATTTCTGAAGTAAGATTTGCAGCCATGAATTCACGTGGATAATGGGCTTTTAAAAAAGCAGTCTGATAGGCAATAATGGAATAGCAGGTGGCATGCGATTTATTGAATCCATATCCGGCAAATTTATCCATCAAATCAAAAATATCATTGGCCAGTCTTTCAGGAATATTCTTTTTTGCAGCCCCGGCGACAAATTTAGTGCGTTGCTCTTGCATCAATACCGGATCCTTTTTACCCATGGCTCTGCGCAGCAAATCTGCATTACCCAGGCTGAATCCGCCAAGCGCACTGGCAATCTGCATGACCTGTTCCTGATACACAATCACTCCATGGGTTTCCTTAAGTATCGGCTCCATCAGTGGATGCAGATATTCTACCCGTGTTCGCCCGAATTTTCTGTCAATAAAATCATCAATCCAATCCATCGGACCCGGACGGTACAGCGCATTCATGGCAATCAGGTCATCAATCGATTCCGGTTTTAATTTGCGTAAATAATCACGCATACCAGTCGATTCAAATTGAAAAATACCAATGGTTTCACCATTGGCAAAAATGGTATAGGTTTCTGGATCGTCTAAAGACAAATTGTCGATATCGATTTCAATGCCTTGCAATTTCAATGCTTTGAGTGTATGATCAATGACCGTCAGTGTCCGGAGACCGAGAAAATCCATTTTCAGCAATCCGGCTTTACTCAGCGATTTCATGTCATACTGAGTAGTCACATCCACACCTTTTGTATCATCTCCGGCAACATCCCGTCTTGTGGACCGAAAAAGCGGAACATACTGTGTCAATTCTCCGGGGGCGATAACAACACCGGCCGCATGTGTGGATGCATGTCGCGCCATCCCTTCCAGAATTAATGCATTCTGAATCAGTTTTTTATTCAGATCATTTTTTTCACAGGATTCCTTGAATTCGGCAACTTTCTTTAACGCATCACTGAGTTTCATATTAAAGGGGATCAATTTGGCAATTCTGTCTACTTCGCCAAGTGGAATTTTTAGAACGCGTCCGACATCCCGAATCACGCCCCGGGCATTCATACTGCCGAAGGTAATGATCTGTGTAACATTGTTCTCCCCGTATTTCTGCTTAACATAATCAATCACTTTTTCACGCTGTTCAAAGCAAAAATCGATGTCAATATCAGGCATGCTGACCCGTTCCGGATTAAGAAAACGTTCGAACAGGAGATTATATTTCAAAGGATTTACATTCGTAATTTCAAGACAATACGAAACCAGGCTCCCTGCTGCGGAACCTCGTCCGGGGCCCACAGAAATACCCCTGCGTTTGGCCTCTCGAATAAAATCCATAACAATAAGAAAATAACCCGGAAATCCCATCTGCTTAATAATTTTGATTTCTAGTTCAAGACGATTCCGGATTTCCGGTGTGATTTCTGAAAATCGCCTGGCCGCACCTTCCCAGGTGCATTTATTAAAATAATCGTCCAGCGATAGAGTTGATTCCTGATCCGGCACATGGAAAACAGGCAGATAAAATCGATCCGATTCTAAAAGTACATGGCATTTTTCCGCCACATCCCTCGTATTGCTGATGGCTTCCGGGATATCCTGAAACAATGCAATCATTTCTTCGGAAGATTTAAAATAAATCTGATCTGATGTAAAGCGCATACGATTGGGATCGCCAAAATCTTTATTCGTTTGAATGCAAAGCAGTATATCATGGGCTTCGGCGTGTTCCTGTTTTAAATAATGCGTATCATTGGTAGCCACAATCGGAATCCCCATTTCACTGGATAATTCAAGTATGCCCTTCTTAGCTTTGGTTTCTTCCGGCAGCCCATGATCCTGTATTTCAAGATAATAGTTATCGCCGAAAAGGTTTTGATAAAATGCGGCTGCTTCTTTGGCTCCTTCATAATCATCGCAAATGAGTTTATAGGGGACTTCTCCTTTTATACAGCTTGACATAACCAAAAGACCATCTGCATATTCACTTAAAAGTTCTTTATCGATTCTTGGTTTGTAATAAAATCCTTCCAGATAAGCCATGGAAGACAGATGCATTAAATTTTGATAGCCTTTTTGATTTCTGGCTAATAAAATCAGATGAAACGCCGAATCATGCCCCCCTTTGCTGCTTTTCTTTTCAAATCGGGATTTGGGAGCGACATATGTTTCCATTCCAATTATCGGTTTGATGCCCTCTTTCATCATGGCTGTATAAAATTGAACCACGCCAAACATATTGCCATGATCGGTGATGGCAACAGAAGACATATTGAACTTCTTGGCCTGCTTAACCAGATCCTTGATTCTGCATGCTCCATCCAGAAGGCTGAAGTGTGTGTGATTATGAAGATGGATAAAATCAGTCATTTGTCAGCTATTCGCTTCTTATGAATCGCATGATTATTTTCATTTCAGTCAATTTTATAAAAGCCAGCAATGTTATCAATTATTATATCACCAAGACTTCCTTTTCACGGACGATGTCCGCACCCAAACCCTGTAACTTTTTTTCTATTTGTTCATAACCACGATCAATATGATACACGCGAGATATATCAGTGGTTCCTTTAGCCACCAGTCCTGCCAATATCAACGAAGCGCTTGCACGCAGGTCTGTCGACATAACCGGTGCGCCAGACAATTGACGGGTTCCTTTAATCCGTGCGACATTGTGATCCAGTATAATATCAGCGCCAAGACGCCGGAGTTCAGCAACATGTGTGAATCGATCAAGATATATTTCATCTTTAACAACGGAAGATCCACTGGAAAGACTCATCAGGGCCATCCACTGGGCTTGCATGTCAGTTGGAAATCCCGGGTATACAGCTGTTGTAATATCCACAGGCAGAATTTGTCTATTGGAATGAATCGTGAGCGTATCTTCGCCGAGAGCAATTTTTGCTCCGCTGTCCTGTAACTTTTGAAGGAGAGATCTCAAGTGAGAAGCATTGGCCTGATGCAAAGTCACAGAACCACCCGTAATATGCCCTGCAATCAAATAGGTGCCGGCTTCTATGCGATCGGGAATAATATGGGTATTTGCAGAATGAAGCTGATCGATACCATTAATTTCAAGTCGGTCAGTACCGATTCCATGAATTTGAGCACCCATTTGATTCAGAAAATCAGCCAGAGAAGTAATTTCAGGTTCCCGAGCTGCATTTTCAATCACAGTTTTTCCTTTTGCCAGTACAGCTGCCATCAGGACATTCCCTGTAGCACCGACACTGGACACATCAAATGTGATGTGCGAACCTTTCAGATGTTTTGCTCTGGCAACAATATAGCCTTTCTGTATCTCAACTGATGCTCCCAGTTTTTCCAATCCGTTGATATGCAAATTGACAGGCCTGGGTCCCCAGGCACACCCACCGGGCAAAGACACCTGGGCATACCCGTAACGGGTTAACAGAGGTCCGAGTACATAAATGGAGGCACGCATCGTTTTAACAAGATCGTACGGGGCTTCAATTGACTGGCATTCGTTTGTTGTAATGCTTAGTATATTCCCGTCAACATCCACACTGCTACCCAGACTTTTCAGCATTTTCGACATGGTTTGAACATCACGCAGATTCGGAACATTTGAAATCCGGTATTGACCGTCTGCTAAAAGTGTTGCTGCCATAATCGGAAGTACTGCATTCTTTGATCCACTGATATTGACTGATCCTTTTAAGGATTTTCCTCCATGAATAACCAATTTGTCCATTTTGATCATTGCATCAATTCCTTTGCGCTCTGCAAATTGGTTTCCGTGATGGTTTCTCCCCCCATTAACTTTGCAATTTCAGCCACTCTTTCTTCTTCACTCAATTGTCGTATAGTGGTTCGTGTACGTCCCTTTGTGATCTCTTTTTCTACAGAATACTGTACATGGCCCATCGACGCTATTTGAGGCAGATGTGTGATGCATATCACCTGATGTTTATTGGATATTTTTTTCAGGTTTTGACCGACAATGCGTGCGATCCTGCCAGAAATTCCTGTATCGATTTCATCAAAAACTAAAATTGGAATATTATCACTCTCAGCCAGGATGGTTTTAATGGCCAGCATGATTCTTGAAATTTCACCACCAGATGCAACATAGCGCAGAGGTTTTGGCGATTCACCCGGATTCAATGAGATTAAAAATTCAACCTCATCCATTCCTTTTTCGGAGGCGGCGTAGTGTGTATCTTTAAAGTAGACTGGACCGTTCGGCTTTTCCCTGTTTTTCACCTGGATTTTCATCTCACCATGAGATAACCCCAATTCCATTAAAATTTCAATAATGGCCTTTGAGAGTTTTCCAGCGATTTCTTGACGATCTTTTGAAAGCTGAATACAGCTTTCTGATAGCTTTGCCTGAGCTTCTGAAAGATCCTTTTGCTTATTTTGAATGATTTGATCGAGAGATTCAATTTGTTTGAGTTCGCTAGAAGCATTCTGATAAAATGTCAACACTTCATCCAGAGTACCTCCATATTTCTTTTTTAAATGAATCAAGTTGCCCAGTCTGTTACGAATCTCCTCCAGATGCTCAGGATTAAACTCGATTTTCGATACAAAATCCTGAATTGAAACAAACAATTCCTGAATGGATATGCGTGCTGAATTACATTCTTCGGTCCATTGTAAAAAATGCTCATCAATTGGAATATGCTGATTTAAGAGCTGACTGGCAGCTGAAAGCTGTTCCACGGCCGAGTTTTCGCCTTCATAAAGAAGATTTTCAAGCATAGAGACGGTTTCATGCAGCTTTTCAGCATGACGCATCATGCGTTCTTCCGATTCCAACTTCTCATCTTCTCCTTCCTGCGGATTTACATTTTTAATTTCCTTTACTTGAAATTCAAGGAGCTCCTGCTTTGATCGCAATTGTTTTTCGCGTTCTGTCAAATCTTCTAACTCTTGTAAACACGAAATATATAAATTATATTGGAGCCTAACATTTTCGGTTAACTTTCTATTAGAACTGTAATTATCCAGATAATTTAAATGATTTTCAATCTGAAACAGAGCCTGATGCTCGTGCTGCCCATGCAAATCGATCAAAATATCTCCCAATTCGGCAAATTGAGCCAATGATACAGGAGAATCGTTCACATAACATCGGCTTCTGCTTGTCTGATAGAGTTCTCTCCGAATAATCATCAGATCCTGTGTAATCGCTTCCCCTATGAACTGGGAGATAATATGTTTTGTATTTGTATCCGAAATTTCAATAGAAGCCTCAACCATTGCTCTTTTGGCTCCTTGACGAATCATGTCTGTCTTGGCGCGGTCACCAAGTATCAGTCCCAATGCACCTAATATGATCGATTTTCCTGTACCGGTCTCTCCTGTAATAATATTGAGCCCTTTTTGAAAATCAATGTGAAGGGATTCAATAAGTGCATAATTTTCAATAGTTAAAGATTTAATCATGATATTAATTTTATCTATTTTATCTAATAATTGCCAATTTTCCGATACGCTTTTCACCGCTGTTATTATTCACAACAACGAGGTAAATTCCGCTGGCGACTTTTTTTCCATCCATGTCATTTCCATCCCAGATAAACGTATTTCCAAATACTTGATCCTTTAAACGCTGAAAAACCATAAAACCCTGACTTGAAAAAATGGTTATGGATACATCTCTGGGTAAATTTTCAATAGAAACATATTCATGCTCCTGAAATATATATGGATTCGGATATATTAATAAATCTGAAAATGATGAAATCGGTGTGGAAAACGGCGTTTTTAGCCTCGATAATCCCTGAATGGTTCCGATATAAATGTAACCATTTACAGGATCCAATGCCAGTGAAATAATATTATTATGAACCAAATCACTATTGGATTGATTAAAGGAGGTCCATTGATATGTCTCGCTTGAATAATAATACAATCCATTGCTGGTACCTACCCACAAATTATTCGCTCCGTCAATCAACAGGGATTGAATATTAACAGAAGCCAGATCGTACTGTTCCTGGATCTCTTCTCCAGTAAAATAATTGAGTCCCAAATCTGTACCCAGCCAAACCGTATTATCTTCATCGACTGCAACGGCCTGTACGTTTTGAGATAATAAACCATCAATTTTACTAAAATGGTCATACTTGTCATCCGAGAAGTCTGATGGTGTCCATGAGTCATTATAAACATATACACCATTGGCCTGATCCGCTACAATAGACGAACCGATCCATTTTTGATTAAACTGATCGACTGCAATATCCCATCCATAAATATCATCGATCCCCTGTTCAGATCCGTAATATGTCCAGATATCATCGCTTGTAACAGAAACCACAGAAAGACCATTATAAGCCTGCCGGTTAATGAGCCAGACAGTACCATTAAAATCAACAGTGATACTTTTCACCACAGCAAAATCGGGGTACACCTTTTTGCCCTCTTCGATACCGGATAAATATCCATTTTCTGGACGAAAATAAGTATATGTGGTATCATTTTCCAAAATCATCAATCCTTTTCCCCAGGTGCCGATCCATTTGCGGTTTTTCTGATCGACGGCTACACAAACCGCCAAATTGGTGTTCAAGCCCGGCGTATTCTTTTTATTGAATACTTTCCATCGATCTTCCGAAAATTTAGAAAATCCGCTTCCTGATGATCCGGCAAGGTCAGAACTGCAGCACCATAGTGCACCTTCTTTATCAACAGCAAGATCAGAGAAAAAATTACCTCCGGGGCCATCAGGGATATATGTTTGAATGTACTGATCATTCTGAAATAAACTAATTCCCTGTTTTGTGCCAACAAACAGGGTGTCATTATTGGAAGCAATCGAGAGACAGTCAGTCAAATCTGAATCCACAGTTTTCCAATCATTCTGAAAAACGGCAAGGCTGTTTTCCGTGATTGCATAGAGCCGATTCTGATGCACATGAAATGCAATCGGCTGGATATCGGATGTCTCTGGAATTTTTTCCCAATCTCTGCTTTCTGATAAACGAAAAATACCTTGGCGGGTTCCTGTCCAGAATGTGTCTTGATAATAAATAAACGAAAGTATACCTTCAACAGAAATACCTGTGGATTCATTCTCATTTTCCCAAAATTGAGGATCCATTAGATTGGGATTATTTAACCGGGTATGCGAAATTCCCTGAGCAGTAATGGCCCAGAATTCATTCTCCTGAATCATCATATCATAGACAGGTATTTCCGCTTCAATCGACATGCCCAGATGCTTATAGGTTTCTTTCACTTCCCGACGAGAAATCAAATAAACACTGATACCAATGTCCAGCGCAACGAACAATGAGTCACCATAAATCAGCAAATCGTTGATCTGATAATCTGTATAATCATTGATCGTAAGCCATTCATTATTTAGAACATCCAAATGCTGTAAATGACCATCCTCCATTCCGATCCAGAGATTCCCTGCATCATCGGAAATAACACTGCTGACATTGATTGATGCCAGCCCTTCTGTATTTGTCCATATTTCTGAACTTTGAAATTGCGGTTTAAAAATAAGCAGTCCGCCTTCGGTACCACACCATATATGATTGGCTTCCACCATCATAACCCGTATTTCACGGGCAGATGTAAAAGTTTTCCATGTCCAGTTTTTCACCTGAGGGTATGTAAATAGCGGAATCAGACTGATAATAGGCAGAATTGTCCACTGTTTTTTTCTCATAATTTTCCCATCAAGTCGGCCATTTCGATGGCTGCCAATGCGGCTTGCCATCCTTTATTTCCCTGTTTTGTACCAGCTCGTTCCACAGCTTGATCCAAGGTATCACAGGTTAAAACGCCATATATCGTCGGCACGTTTGTATCCAGAGCAACATGTGAAATACCTTTTGTCACTTCAGATGCAACATAATGAAAATGCGGAGTTCCTCCCTGGATAACCGCAGCAAGACAAATGACAGCATCATATTTTCCGCTTTTGGCCATTTTTTTTGCTACAGCAGGCATTTCAAAACTCCCGGGCACCCATACAATTTCAATGTTTGCTTCCGAACCGCCATGCCGTAAAAGACAGTCAAGAGCACCCTCAGTCAATCGATTTGTGATGAATTCATTAAACCGGCTGACAAGCAATCCAAACTTTTTCCCTTTGGCATCCAGTTGTCCCTGAATTGTCTTGGTCATGAAAGCCTCCTTAAATCGTATTTATTATAATAACAAGCAAAAATTAATTTTCAAAATGGTTATTTTATGAGCCAGTCGTCTAAAATCAAATGTCCCAGCTTGTCGCGTTTTGTCTGAAGATATTTCGCGTTTACATGATTCGGTTTGACTTCAATGGGAATGCGTTCCACGATTTCCAATCCATGCCCCGTCAGTCCAACAATCTTCCGCGGATTGTTCGTAAGAAGTCGAATTTTATGTACACCCAGATCACGAAGAATTTGAGCGCCGACACCGTAATCTCGAAGATCAGCAGGAAATCCAAGTGCTTCATTGGCATCTACCGTATCCAGACCGCTGTCCTGTAATTTATAAGCCATAATTTTATTGCTTAAACCAATACCACGACCTTCCTGCCTCATATACAGAAAAATGCCTTTGCCTTCTTTTTCTATTGATTTCAAGGACAATTTAAGCTGATCACCACAATCACATCGAAGTGATCCAAGTACATCACCTGTCAGACATTCGCTGTGAACACGAACCAGCACCGGTTCATCCTTTTTAAAATTCCCTTTAACCAGGGCAAGATGATGATGGGTATCAATCTGACTTTCATATAAATGCATAATAAAATCCCCATAGGATGTGGGCAGACGGGTGGTGACAACACGTTCAACCAGTTTGTCATGCTCGCTTCGGAATGCGATCAGATCCCTGATTGTAATAATACCCAGACCGAACTGACTGGCAATTTTCTTCAGACGAGGAAGTCGTGCCATGGTTCCGTCATCATCCATTATTTCACAAAGGACACCAGCCGGAGCCAAACCTGAAAGCCGCGACATATCCACAGATGCTTCTGTATGCCCGGCACGAGTCATGACACCTCCCGCTTCCGCTCTTAATGGAAATATATGACCGGGCCGAGCAAGATCATCGGGTTTTGTATCCGGATTCGTCAACAGCTGAATTGTCCGGGATCTGTCATGTGCGGATATCCCGGTGGATGTATTTTCAATGGCATCGACAGAGACAGTAAAACCGGTTTTTAACTTGGCGGTATTGGCGTATACCATGGGCTGCAGACGCAATGCATCAAGTCGGTCACCGGTCATGCCGACACAGATTAATCCTCTTCCATGCTTTGCCATGAAATTAACAATTTCAGGTGTCACCTTTTCAGCGGCGCAAACAAAATCCCCCTCATTCTCACGCTCATCATCATCCACAATAATCAGAATATCACCCTTCTTGTATCGTTCAATAGCTTCAGGAATGTTCAATAATGTTTTCATCTGCTTTTCCAGTTTTTTTGAAATTAAGCGATTGCTAACAATCGTATCTGCTTGAAATCGAAATTAATATCCGTGAAATCGATACCATTCCAGATCATGCGTTTTTTTGGTTTGATTCTGAACGCTCAGGCGTTCCACGTATTTAGCTAAAATATCTACTTCGATGTTTACAAAATCCCCTGTTTTCCAGTATTTTATGTTTGTATGCTCAATCGTATGCGGAATAACGGCTATTGTGACACGATTTAAATCAATCGCAGCAATGGTCAGGCTGATTCCGTCAATAGCAATAGATCCTTTTTCAACACAGTATTTGATAATGGAATCCGGCAGTAAAACGGACAACTGCCAGCCGGTTTCCAATTTTGTGATTGCCTGTACTGTCCCGATGTCATCCACATGTCCCTGCACCCAGTGCCCGCCCAATCTTCCGGAAACGGACAGGGCACGTTCCAGATTGACAGATTCTCCCGGCTGCTTATTGATCAGTGTGGACCGCTTCAGCGTCTCCTGTACGGCCGTGGCTGTAAAAAATGCAGGTTGGGTCTTCGTGACCGTCAGGCACACACCATTGACGGCGACTGAGTCATTCACTTTCAAATCCCTGCATACCTGGTTTGCATGAATCTGAAATTCCCTGCTGTCAGACAGAACCTTTATCCGTTCAACAGTTCCTATTTCTTCAACCAATCCTGTAAACATGTGATGTTTCCTTTAAAGAGTATGTCTTCTCCCACTGATTTCCATTGAGTTGAGGAGAATTGCCATATTTGTTTCAATGATTCAATCCTGCAGTCATCAAGGGATGACAGTCCTTTTCCAAAAATTCTCGGGGCAATAAAAATGCGAATTGAATCGACCCACTTGGAATTGAGAAACGTGGTAAAAACCTGTTGTCCCCCTTCCACAAAAACAGAGCAAATACCTGTTTCGATCAAATTCTTCCAAACTGATGACAAATCGATCCGATCGTGGGTACATTTCGCGGTTAGAACATGAACGCCAAGGTCGGACAACCGTTTTTTCTTATCCGGATCCGATGTTTTTGACGAGATGATCCAGGTATTCTCCGGATTCTCCTGAATAATTTTCGCATCAAGCGGAACGCCCAGCATTCGATCCAGAATAATACGTTTTGGAGAAACACCCTCATGATAACGTACATTTAATCTTGGATTGTCTTTAAAAACCGTCTGAATCCCGATAAGCACGGCATCATGTTCACTGCGCCATTGATGGACCAGACGGCGGGAATCATCGCATGTAATCCACTCGGAGGATTTGTCAGCCGAGGCAATTTTTCCATCCAGAGTCTGTGCAATTTTTACAGTGATCCAGGGTATCGATCTCAATATACTTTTAATAAAACCGACGTTAAGATTGATGCATTCTTTCTCTAATACGGGACCGATCACATGCACACCCGCCTGCCTAAGCATCTGTAATCCACAGCCAGAAACCCGTGGATTCGGATCTTCCATTCCATATACAACATTTGAAATGCCGGATTCAATAATTGCTTCCGCGCACGGTAATGTCTTGCCATGATGAGAGCAGGGCTCAAGATTAACATAAAGATAAGCAGGCTTAAGATCTTGTCCGGATACTTGTTTTAATGCATTGATTTCTGCATGAGGTCCGCCGAAATGATCGTGATAGCCTTCAGAAATAATCCGGTTGTCTTTTACAATTACAGATCCGACAAGCGGATTTGGACTGACTTTTCCTGCTCCAAGACGGGCGAGCTCCAACGTTCTTTGAATATATTTATTATGATCCACGAATAAAAAAGCCCTTCAAGATTATCTTTCAGGGCTGACAGGACTGATTTAAAAAAATATAATTGCATTTTGCCTGCTTCTTTCATCCGGACTCTGACCGTCGGCACCAGAATTTCACTGGATCAGCCCCGATACTTAGGGACACGTGGGCTTTAACCACCGGTGAGGACTTTCACCTCGCCCTGAAGAAGACTCAATAAAATACATAAAATGTATTAATATGTCAAGTTCTATTTTATCAAAAAAATACACTATCTGTAGTATTCTTTTTTATTAATATGCTATATATTGTATTTTTATCGATTTTTCACTTGACTTTTTATTTGCTTCATTGTATGTTAGATTTATATTAAAGGCAATGCAATTTCGGTTTAAAAAACAAAGAAAGCAGGTACATTATGGGGAGAAAACAATCGTCCAATGAAATACCGCATGCAAGCGGAAATTTGTTTGATTTTGACATTATTGATCAAAATATCTCGGACAGCGGTACGATTGAAACAAATTTTGACTCCGATATTGCATTTGAACTTGCAAACAGTCTGAATGAGTCGGCCCGGTCACCATTAGAAGAAGAAACAGATTCGGCTGATAAATCCAGCAATCAAGAATTTTCAGCCGAATCCCCGGAAAAGATTGATATACAGCTGACTGAAAATGCGAGAAAAGTGCTTGAACGCCGTTATTTACTCAAAGATAAAGAGGGCAACGTGGTTGAAACACCGGAACAAATGTTCCGGAGGGTTGCCCGGCATATCGCATCTGCAGATACAAAATACGATCCTGATGCTGACCTTCAGACACTGGAACATGAATTTTATGCGATGATGGCGCGTTTGGAATTTATGCCCAACTCACCCACTCTGATGAATGCGGGCAGACGATTGGGTCAGCTTAGTGCCTGCTTTGTTTTACCGGTTGAAGATTCAATGGAATCTATTTTTAATTCTGTAAAACATACGGCGCTGATTCATAAAAGCGGAGGAGGCACTGGATTTTCATTTTCCAGAATAAGGCCGAAGAATGATATTGTACAAACCACACACGGAGTTGCATCCGGTCCCATTTCTTTTATGCATGTATTTGATGAAGCCACTGAAACTGTAAAACAGGGAGGCACTCGCCGGGGTGCCAATATGGCAATTATGAGGGTTGATCATCCTGATATTATGGATTTTATTGTATGCAAGGAACAGGATGACAAATTGAATAATTTCAACATTTCAGTGGCCATTACCGAATCTTTCTGGGAGGCATTGAATTCGGATCGTGATTATGAGCTGATTAATCCGCATGATCAAAAAGTAACCGGCACACTCTCCGCAAAAAAAGTTTTTAACGAAATCCTCCATCATGCATGGAAAAACGGCGATCCGGGTGTGATTTTTCTGGATCGAATGAACGAAGACAATCCCACACCCCATCTTGGAGACATTGAATCAACAAATCCTTGCGGTGAGCAGCCGCTGCTTCCATATGAATCCTGTAATCTGGGTTCAATTAATCTGGCCAAAATGGTTCGAACCGTTAAGGATAAATCAGAAATTGATTGGGAAAGACTATCACAAACCGTGCGTACATCTGTTCATTTTCTGGATAATGTCATTGATGTAAACCGTTATCCGCTTGAGCAAATTGCCGAAGTGACACGCTCCACTCGAAAAATCGGACTGGGTGTGATGGGTTTCGCTGATCTTTTAATGATGCTGGATATCCCCTACAATTCTGATACGGCCATTGAAACTGCCCAGGAAGTGATGCGATTTATTCAAGATACGGCCAAGCGTAAATCCCAGGAACTGGGTCTGAAACGCGGCGCTTTTCCTGAATTTCAAAAAAGTGTTTACGGCTCCCAGAATGAACCGGAAATCCGGAATGCCACCAGAACAACCATTGCCCCCACAGGTACGATTAGCATCATAGCAGGATGCTCCAGCGGTGTGGAACCTTTATTTGCTCTGGCCTTTTACCGACAGGTCATGGACAATGATAAACTGCCGGAAATTCATCCCCTGTTCGTCGAACGTCTGAAACAAAAAGACATCTATAGTGAGGAATTATTAAAAAAAGTCGCCGAAACCGGATCCTGTCAGGATATCGATAAAATTCCAAAATCCATTCGAAAAGTGTTTGTCACATCGCATGAAATTTCACCTGAATGGCATATCCGCATGCAGGCGGCATTTCAAAACCACACAGATAATGCAGTTTCTAAAACTGTTAATTTTCCAAACAGTGCAACAGAAGCAGATATTGAGCATGTTTATCGACTCGCTCATGACCTCGAATGCAAAGGATGCACGATTTACAGGGACGGCAGCCGTGATGTTCAAGTGCTCAACAAAGGAGCAGAAAAGAAAACAACTGAAAAATTAATGGATGAAACTGAACCCGAACTATTTCGCCCCCGTCCCCGTCTGCTTCATGGTTTTACGGCCAAATTGAATACCGGCCAGGGATCACTCTATGTGACTATCAATACGGATCAGAATGAAAAACCGGTGGAGGTTTTTGCAAATATCGGTAAAAGCGGAGGGGATACCTCCGCATTGGCCGAAGCCATTGGCCGTTTAATCTCCATCGCACTGCAAAAAGGAGTCACCTTAGAAGAATTATGCGAAACCCTGATCGGAATTACAGGTTCCAGACCGGTGTGGAATAACGGTATTCTGGTCAAATCCGTACCAGACGCGATCGGACAAATTCTATTAACCGAATTCGGCAAACAAAAATCAGTGATCAATAAAAAAAGCTTAACTCAGCAGGAAATCAACCTGGATACTGAAGACGGAGACGGCTCTCAACTTATATATGGCCCGGAATGTCCGGAATGCGGGCATACAATGGCCATGGAAAGCGGTTGTGCTACCTGTCATCAATGTGGATACAGTCATTGCGGATAAGAAGCAATAAATAAAATATATATCAAGAATATATAAAAAATATCAGTCGTGTTTCAGGTTTTCTATTCAGGGAAGATGCATAATAAGTATTCATGATCCGCTTATATGCATTCGAGCTGATTTTTTTTAATGATTCCCTGGTTCAGATTTTTGCGGGGGTTTTATAAAATGGTTAAACAGCCCCAATCCCAGGAGTGTCAGCACTCCAATTCCGCTGAATATCAGCCAAAGCGTTCTCGGCTGGTGCAGATGATCGACATAATGAACATATAATTTAGCTCCCAGTGGCGCGCCGATACTGGATCCAATCACACCATAAAGAAATATATATCCCATGTATGTTGCCAGACGCTCTTTTGGTGCTGTCTGTCCGACATAACTAATAAATTTTGGATGAGCGGTCATTTCTCCTATTGAAAAAATCACAATACCGGCAATAAATATCCAGATACTGGTATTAATCGCAAGAATTGCCATGCCCAGGATTCCCATAACAATACCGGCCATCATTGTCGGTAATGCCTTCGTGTTTCTCACAAGATTCGAAATGAGCAGCTGTAAAATAATAATGGTCCCGGCATTGATCACAGTAACATGCTCTACATCAAATGTCCATGTAAATGAAATACCGATTTTCTGAAAGATACCATTCACAAATTGATTCAAACTCAAGGCATCCACATAATCTTTAACATACCAAAGTACAGAATCAAACATCTGAAAATAAAGAACCCAGAATCCCGAATAAATAAATATCATGAGTAAAAACCGGAAATGATCCTGAAACTTGTCCTCTTCTGAAATATCGATAAGAAATAATGATAATACGGTAGATGCGATTACGGAACAGATAATTCTTGCAAATACGCTCAGTCCGGGCAGGGTCCATAAAATAAAGATAAACAGTGTTAAAACAAGTCCTTGAATCCAGTATGGCAACTGGATGTGTGTATATCGGGATTTCATGATCAAAATCAGCTGACAACTCCAAAATATAAGTGTAATAAACAATAAAAAGAAATTGCCCGTCTGTAATAACAGAAGGCCCCCCCATCCGGTGAATAACGCAGCAATAGTGTAAATAATCACTTTTACGATACCGGATTTTATCCCGGCTTTATAGATTAAAACAAAAGGACTGTAGATAATTTCAAAAGCATTGGCGATTGTTTGAACCAGATTCAATGATTCTGTTTTCTTTTCCGATCCGGATCCAGAAGGTTCTTTGTATAATAAAAGTGTGGGGATAATCATCAGTCCCGTTCCCAGGGCTGCTGCTAAAATCACCCATTTCCACGGAGGAGTCGTGGGAATTGTTTTCAGATAGGGAATCAGAAAAAGGGGAAACAGAAAGGCTCCAAGGTTAATCGACCAGTAATAGATCCCGAATCCCATTGTACTTTGTTCTTTTGTGGTGACCCGGGCAATGGTGCCTGAAATAATGGGTTTGAATATCCCAGCTCCCAATGCCATAAAGCAAAGCGTCAGAAAAATCGGTGTATATCCCGTCACCTGGGCTGTTAGAAAATATCCGCTTCCCATCAGTGCAAACGCGATCGTCAATGTTTTCCGAAATCCAAAACGATCGGCAATCGCCCCGCTGAGAATCGGAAGAAAATACAAAATGGGTTGAATAGTGCCTTTTATTAATCCCACATTTTCTTTACTGATATCTAAGATGTCTGTTAAATAAACCGAAAGTACGCTCATCATGCCATAATACGATCCCCTTTCAAAAAATTCAAAGAGAATCACCAGCCAAAATAAACCGGAAAATGTTTTCAATCCTTTTTTCTCATGTTGATCAGCCATATTGACCTCCGGAATAGATGTCCTTGAAAGTCCAAGTCAGATTAAGGTAAGAGTATAATCCTATAAATGTCAATATAAATTCAGAATCCGCTTGCATGTTTGCCTTGAAAAATTAAATTGAAACTGATTAATGATACAGGATATCGAATGAAAATTACCATTGCCCAGTTGAATCCAACCATTGGAGATTTTTCCGGTAATTTAAAAAAAGCCGGAAATGCCATGCAAACTGCCCGGAAGGATGGAGCGGACCTTGTCGTTTTTCCTGAATTGTTTCTAACCGGATATCCACCAAGGGATCTTCTGGAAAGGAATGATTTTATTCAGAATGCGAAAAACGCTTTGCTACAGTTGATCGCTGATTCCAGGCAGGTTCCGGATCTCGCTGTTATCTGCGGGACTGTGCTTTCAAACAATGGATCCTTAAAAAAACAATTAAGCAATGCGGCAGTTGTGATTCACAATGGTAAATTGGTTTTTTCGCAAGACAAATCACTGCTGCCCACCTATGATGTTTTTGATGAAACACGTTATTTTGTATCTTCCCAACAATATCAAGTCTATCACTGGAAAAATGAAAAAATCGGATTGACTATTTGTGAAGATGCCTGGAATGATCCGGAGCTTTTTTTCCATGGACGCTATTCTTTCGATCCGGTGGAAGAGCTGGTCCGAAAGAACGCCTCGATAATCATTAATTTATCCGCCTCTCCCTTTCACATACAGAAAGAAGCATTGCGTTACCGGCTGATACAAAACCATGTAAAAAAACATCATGTCGCCTTTTTACTGGTGAATCAAGTCGGCGGGCAGGATGAATTGATCTTTGATGGCCGATCTATGGTTTTTCATTCTTCAGGAGAACTTCAAAATATACTTCCGGCTTTTAAGGAACACATTGAAACGATCGATTTAAACGCGAAAAAAAGGACTCTGTCATTTAATCAGGCACCTGAAATTGAATCGGTATATCAGGCTTTAACACTTGGACTTCGCGATTATTTAATGAAATGCGGCATTCATCAGGTCGTCATCGGCCTTTCCGGCGGGATCGATTCTTCTCTGGTTGCCTGTATTGCAAAAGAGGCGCTGGGCTCCGAAAATGTACTGGGTATTGCCATGCCCTCCATGTATTCCGCCTCGGACAGTCTGAGGGATGCGTCGATTTTAGCAGACAATTTGAAAATTTCATTCCTGAATATTTCGATTAAGGAAATCTATGACAGCTATATGCAATCGCTGAAAGATTTTTTCTCTGAGACTTTGCTGGATGCCACAGAAGAAAATATACAGGCAAGAATTCGCGGAAACATTTTAATGGCCGTTTCCAATAAATTCGGATATATCCCCCTTGCCACAGGAAATAAAAGCGAACTTTCTGTTGGATACTGCACCATGTATGGTGATATGAGTGGAGGATTAAGCGTGATCGGAGATGTTCCTAAAACCATGGTTTATCAGCTGGCCCGTTTTATTAATCACGATAAAGAAATCATTCCCGAAAATGTACTGACACGGGCGCCTACTGCAGAATTAAAACCCGATCAAAAAGACCAGGATACGCTGCCGCCCTATGAGATTCTGGACCGAATCATTGATTTGTATGTAGATCAGATGAGAAGTTATCAGGAAATTGTCGATCAGGGACTGGATCCGGATACGGTCCAGTGGGTGATTCAGACAATTTCCAAGAATGAATATAAACGACGTCAGGCAGCACCTGTACTCAAAGTGACCTCGAAAGCTTTTGGAACGGGAAGACGTATGCCGATTGCAGCGAAATATCAGTTTGGATGGACGCCTCCGGGTATCGAATAAATCCGGAATTCATGAATGAATTGAATCGATCTTCGGTTTTTATTTTACATTTTCAAAATAGCTACTTTCTCTTCTTGCGGATGCTTTTCTGTGGAACTGGAACCCATGATTGGATTGGCATAACAATAGAGGCAACCGCCCGGACAAGGATAATACCAGCCAATATCCCAGCTTTTGGTACACCCGCAATAAAGACGTTGACCCGATGCTTTCGCACTTGATGCGGGTGTTTTGTTGGGATGCATTTCGGTCAGCTGCTTGCCGTCAATGCACGCTGAAACCGGCCAGCCCGGCACGCAGCATCCACTCACTGAAACGCCGATTTTTTTCGCTTGCTTTTGAATCCAGTCAGCTTCCTGTTTCCAGCGGGATTGTGAAATTTGTATGGGGGAAATATTCCTCTTGTTTAATCTCGTCACAACTTTTGGATACCACGACATCCAGCTGACTTTTATTTTGCTGATATCATTATTTTTGCATATCTCTGCTATTTTGGGAAACAACTCAAGATTGGTATAATTGTGGCCGTCCGGGAATTTCAAGTGGACAATCGGATCAAAACGTACGCAGAGACGGGCGGGATCCTGGACCAGCCTGATCAATCCCGTTAGTCGGTTTAAATTTTTTTCTGCAGAGAGAATACCCGGTTCTAAAAAAGTGCCCCCCATGCCTGTCACAGTGACATGAATCACACATTGATCATATCGGCTCAATTGTCGATGAAGTTCTGTGTTATTCAGCAGGGGTTCAGGATGTTTTGTCCAGATGAAAAGTGTATGGACGCGTTCCGGCGGAAGGCGGTTTTTCAAAAATTGAACCAGTTTTTCGGGATAAAATCCGGCCATTTCAACACGTCGACTGGCCGATATTACTTTTTTTTGGGCAGACATATCATTAAAAAGGGATTGCATCATCCGTCATTGCCTCATGATGCAATCCCATATAAAAATATTGATGAATGGTGCTTTATGCGGATTCGATCTCCGGCAAAGATTCCAATGCTTTCTTCAGTTCTTCATCTGGATATTCATAATCTTCCAGATCCTTATCAAAATATTTCTGGAATGAAGCCATATCAAAATGACCGTGTCCGCTGGCATTAAATAGTATCACTTTGGATTCACCGGTTTTTTTGCATTCCAAAGCGGCATCCATGGTTGCCTTGACTGCATGTGCGGTTTCCGGTGCCAAAATATGACCTTCAGCTCTTGCAAAACTGATACAGGCATCAAAACATGGATTCTGATGATAGGCTTGTGCTTTTATAATACCCAGATCCAGTAGATGACAAATAATCGGTGCCATCCCATGATATCGCAGCCCCCCGGCATGAATGGGAGCGGGAATAAATGCATGGCCCAGTGTGAACATTTTGAGTAAGGGTGTTGTGCAGGCCGTATCTCCGAAATCATAACGATAAAGGCCCCGGGTCATGGTTGGGCAGGCCGTTGGCTCCACACCGATAATGTCAATATTTTTACCATCGACAATTTTATCACGGGCAAACGGCAGCATCAATCCGGCAAAATTCGATCCGCCGCCTGCGCATCCGATGACGATATCCGGATAATCTCCGGCGATTTCCATCTGTTTTTTAGCTTCGAGTCCCAGTACAGTCTGATGCAGCATCACATGATTCAGTACACTGCCTAATGCGTATTTCGTGTCTTCCCGCTTTGCTGCTTCTTCAACCGCTTCACTGATGGCAATCCCCAACGAGCCCGGTGTATCCGGATTTTCTTCCAGAATCCTTCGTCCCGCCTCTGTTTCAGTGCTCGGGCTGGGGAGACATTGTGCACCCCAGGTTTGCATCATTAAACGACGATAGGGTTTTTGGTCATAGCTGACCCGTACCATGTAAACCTTACATTCAATATCAAGAATGTTACACGCAAATGAGAGAGCACTTCCCCATTGACCGGCGCCCGTTTCAGTGGTAATGCGTTTGACACCGGCTTCTTTGTTGAAGAATGCCTGTGCAACTGCCGTATTGGGTTTATGGCTTCCTGGAGGGCTTTGGCCTTCCCATTTATAATAAATTTTTGCAGGTGTATCCAGAGCTTTTTCCCATCGGTCTGCACGAACCAGTGGAGAAGGGCGCCAGATTTTATACACATCTCTTACAGGTTCAGGAATATCAATCCATCGTTCCTGGCTGACCTCCTGCATGATCAGCGACATGGGAAAAAGCGGTGCCAGATCATCTGGCGTGATGGGTTGTTTGGTTCCCGGATGAATCACCGGAGGAAGCGGCTTGGGCAAATCTGCCTGGATATTGTACCATTGTTTGGGCAGGTCATTTTCGTCTAAGATGATCTTTTTACTCATGGATACCCCTCCATAATTAGGTGAATATTCAATTGGAATTTAAATAACTACTTCATGAGCTGATTGGTGACAGAATCAGGATTGCCGACTATTTTAGCGCCCCGGGTAATTTTACACAGGCTGATTCCCAATTTTGATGCAATTTTGCGCTGCGGCATACCGGTTTTTAACAGCTTCATCAACTTCCATCGAAGCACGATGTCTTTTCTCTCGTTGGGTGTAAAAATCTCTTCAAAAAAACGGGACATCTCTTCAGGTTCCGAGATAGAGGCAAAAACGTCAATCAATTCGTTTTTTTCTTCCATAATCATGCCATGTTACTATAAACAGAATCAATGTAATAAAAAAAAACGAGCTTTCAAAATAAAAAAGCCGCTGATAAAAATCAGCGGCTTTTTCAGACTATCGTATCATTTTTTCAATCATTCTACTTTCATCATTTTTCTGACTTCGATACCTTCAGGCGCAGTCAGACGGTATAAATAGACTCCCGATGGCTGATCCTGTCCGATATCGTTCTGTCCGAACCATGGGACTGTATAAATTCCGGCCGGTTTTTCTGTATGCACCAGTGTGACGATTTTCTGTCCCAGCAAATTATAGACAGTCAGATCGATCATGCCGCCTTCAACGATTTGAAACTGAATTTCGGTTGCCGGATTGAAGGGATTTGGATAATTATTGGACAGTTCAAATTCCGTCGGTGCTTTGGCGGTCTTTGCCAGAATCGGTCCAAAATAGGTTTTGCTTGTATCCTGATAAAGTGAAGAGACTTCATAAAGTTTATAATAATAGGTGGTGTTCCATTGAACATCAGCATCTGAAAAAGAATACTCCTGCAATGACGAGGAATTCCCCTGTCCGGGCATGACTGAACTTGTGAGCCGGGTATATTCGCCGTCCGGATCCGTGCTCCGAAGCACATGAAATCCTTCAAGATTCTGTTCACTTTGTGTAATCCATGTCAATTTAATTCCATTTTCATAGGAATACTCACTGTAAAAATCGGACATTTGAACTGGCAGTGAAATATCCTGAAGGTCGGATGGAATTGATGAATATGTCACTTCCGGATCCTGAGGACCGGTTCCGTCCCATCCTGAAAAAGAACCCGTAGAGGTCAGCCATGAGAACAATGTGGATTTTGTTCCATCCCAGGAGTGAACAAATGTAACTGTGGCGATTTTATTCCAGGTTTGATTTCCGGTATGAACCATTTCTATCTGGGCAGTCCCTGAAAAATTATATTCAAATCCGATTTCATCACCTGATACATTCGCAACTCGAGTATAATAGCTTGAATTAAAGAATGTTGTATGCGTAACGCTGGGACTTCCAACCAGAACACTTTGCAAATCCGATCCGAATGAAAATGCAAAGTCAAAACTCATGACATAATAATTTTCCAATCCTGTGAATGCAGGCCAATCTGCCTCCGTATTCTGGAAATAGATATCAACAATCAAGGTTCCGTTGCTGCCCGGACCGCCCGCATAAGTGTGGCTCACTTTTTCCATTCTGAGCTTGATACCGGCAAATGCAATATTGGTTAAGATAAAAACCAGTATGAATGCCCCTTGAATAGGCCTTCGCATTGTTTTCATGACACAGCCCTCCTTCGTTCCTTCACTGATAACCACGCAATTTTAATGAATTAATCTTCAAATGTCAAGTACTTTTATTATGCAGCCTTTCAACACACGTATTTACAGATTGCAATGCATTTTTCGTTTATTCTGCACGATATTACTGTTGCAATAACTTTGCCAGGTATTTTGACTGGAATTCACGATTATAGGTGTCATTCATTTTTTTATTCACATGACGATACAAATCCCCTGTTTTCCAGCGATCGTACATAAAATCAATGGTTTCGGCAATTTTTGAATCATCGTCCGGAGAAACTGAAGGAATCGTTTGGTATTCATGAAGAATTTCAGAGGCTTCACCTTCAGGAATAATCGCAAGAACTGGTTTTTCTGCAGCCATATATTCAAACAATTTTCCTGTAATGACTCCCTTGCCCGCTTCCGCTGGCAATAAAAGAAGCAGAACATCGGACTGGAGTAAATATTGAATGCTTCTTTGATGGGTTACATATCCGGTCAATTGAATGATATCCTGAATCTGATTGGCAATAATGCTCTGCTGAACATGAATGTTATAAATAGAGCCGACCAATTTGATGTGAATGTTCGATCGCGTTTCCGGATGCAATGACAAGAATGTGTTCACACCGTGGAAAAAAAATTTTGGATCGAGCACATGGTTCAAGGTTCCGCAATAGGTAATGGTAAATTTTTGATTTCTGCCTTTCTTATGACCAACACGAAAGTCTTCCGGATCGAATCCATTGTAAATGATGTGAAAGCGATCCTGTTTTG
>Ga0272441_10002001_pt1 | contig 42465 bp, 68 predicted proteins | sample SSMProp6N_FD_193582 | JGI IMG/M metagenome (GOLD analysis project Ga0272441, IMG submission 193582) | Marine sediment archaeal communities from Little Sippewissett salt marsh, Falmouth, MA, United States - SSM-Prop-6N | ecosystem: Environmental > Aquatic > Marine > Wetlands > Sediment ...
TCGCCTCCTCTCCTCAATGGGATAGTGTTCCGCCCTTACTCAGTCCTTGATTGTTGCCAGCAGGTCGCATTTTGGGAAGTCCGCTTTGCTCCAGTCCTTCAATGCTGAAAACTCGACCTTGCCCGCTTTTATCTTCTTAAGCATTGCCCGTGCCTCTCTGCCTGTCTCGAAGTATTCGAAGCCGTCAGCGTTTTTGTCGGGTGATACTGCATAAATTGTGCCTGCGTCCCTCTTGTTCAATAGCATAAATCGAAGGGTAAACTTGCGAGGGGTCTCGTCGTTCATCTTCTCCGATGTAATGAAAAAGCCTCTTTTGTTCCTTTTGTCGATATACACGGCGTCGAGTAGACGGCTATTAAAACCGCGCATTGTGTCGCGGTCGAAGAAATGCCCGCCCCTGAATTCGTTGACCTTCCGCAAGTCGTCCGCCGTCTCAATGTTGAAGTCCTGCCTGTATTGGTGCGTTTTCTTTGCCAATGTAATTCTCATAGTGTCCGCCTCCTTTTGTTTGATGTTCTGCGGGACTTTGCCCGCAATGTTCCCGCCTTTTGTCGTTGGCGGGGTCTTGCTGTCCTGCCTCCTTTCCTTCAATGTCTGCCCTCATCAGTTACGGCTTGACCGTAAGACTAGCGGAGAATTTGCGGGCTTGCTCTTGTTGAGCGTTGCGGTCTCATCTCCGCTAGTTTCGGGCTGTTTATACTTCTATTTCCAACTCCTGCGCAATCTGTCGGGCTGTCTCTTCGAAGCCGAGCCAAGCCCTAAAGGTCTTGTGGTCAATGCCTTTGTGGTCTCCGTGAGGTTGGACAGGCTCGCCCATTGATTCCTCAAGTTCTTCTATTAATTCCTCGATTGCGTCATAGTGCTTGTCATAGAACGCCTGACAATCGCCTGTATATATCAACTCCCCGACAGTCCCCGCAATACAGCCTCCCTGCATTAAGTCGCTTATCCAGTCCGCTCCGTTGTCGTAGTCGTCGACACGGTCGCGCCAGTGGTCTGCTACGTGTGCTTTTAATTCTGTGTCGGCGTTGTCGCTGATTTCTTGCAGTTTCTTCTTTAGTTCTTCGTTCTTTGTCTTGTCTGCGGTGTTGTTCATAGTCCCCGCCTCCTTCAATTGATTTGTAGGTCGTTCCCGTCAATGAGATACGCCGTGCCTTTCTCGTCCCATACTTTATAAAGCCCGTTCTTGACCTCGTAGCCGTAAGCCTGCGCCCGTGGGTTGCCTGTCTCCTGTCTGATTGCTTCGGTCAATGCCTGCTGTGTCTCTTCGTGTATTCCGTGTGTCATAGTGTCCGCCTCCTTTCGTTCAATGTCTGACCTCGTCAGTTGACGCCTCACGTCAAGACCCCGCAACGTGCGGGGTTTCGGTCTATTTCTTTGTGGGTGTGTTGGTGGTCTTGTGCTTCCTCTGTGCGTCATATACTTCCTTGACAAAATAGCCGTTGCCCTTCTTCCTGTCTTCTAGTTTCTTTGCGTATTTGCTCTTATTCACAATAAAGCCTCCTTTTGTCGCTGGCGCGACGTGGTTTTAGTCTTCCTCAATGCTCGACACTTCCCCAATGCGTATCTGTTGCGCTTCGTCGTCCTGCGGTTTCTTCCCTCTGATGTCATACTTCAATATTGAGGGGTTGAGCGTTGCGGGGTAGATGTTGCTAACGTTCTGTATCTCCTCGCCGTTGAACGTTATTATTGTCACAGTCTCGCCTCCTTGAATTTCCGCCTTTTGTCGTTGGCGGGTTTTATTTTTCGAGTTTGTCGCTCCCGTAGTTCTTGCCGTTGACTGATACGTCAAAGGCTGTCAGGTTTGGGAAGTATTCCATTACAGTCTCCGCAATGTCTGATTCTGTCGGGTTGAGTTGCTCGAGCCTGTCGCCGTTTATGGCAATGTCAAAGGTCTTTCCTCCTACAACTACCTTGATTTTTACGTCTTTGTTTTCCATAGCCTGTGCCTCCTTTCCGTTTGCATTTTTTGTGCCGTCCTCCTTATATAAAGCAAAACCCGTGCCACTCTTCGACCCTTGAAAACAAAGGCGTTTTATTGTCCTGCTTCCGTAAATGTCCCTTGCTGTTGTTCCCTTTGGGACATTATTCTATTTACTGCCTTAAAAGACAGGGCAAAAAAAGTGTGCCGATTTAAGACCCGAACGGGACAAAGGCGCTTTCGGAAACCTGTGGAAAAGCGAGGTTTCTTGTCAGGTTTGCGGGGTTTTACGTCGCATAATGTTTGACGCAATGCAAAGGGACACGGGACAGGGACGGAGACGGTCGAGCGTTGCGGTGATGTCCTGCGGGTTGTGGTGTGGTCGGTCGTTGCGTGGGGTGTGTCGTGTCGTTGTCTGTCTGCCGTTTGTGAGGCGTTACCTGAACAGAGTAAACGCCTCCCAAACTGGACAGGGGAAAGACGGAGGCGAGGGCAGGAGTGCAGGGAATAGGCGCAATGCTACACTATCACAACGCCGTCAGGCTTCCTTGCTCTTGCTCTAGGTAGTAGAGGAGACAGAGGACAGGCTCGAGCCTTTGCGTCGTGCCGTTCCGCTTCTGCCTGTCCTTGCTGTTGTTCACCTACTGCACGTATAAAACAACGGGAAGCGAAACCAACGAAAGCAGAGACAGGACGTATCTATGGGAACGACCTTCAAGGCTTGTGTTCGCCCCTTTGTCGTCAAATGCTATGCCTTCCCGTCCCGTTCTGCCTGTGTTTCGTGCAGTTGCGCCCCGTTTGTCCAACGACGCATAATGATTCATATGTTAACAAGAATAAATGCCTGTATTTGCTGGCGCTTTTTCGCTTGATTTTGCCCTATCCGTCCCGAAATGCGCCCCCCTCCGTCGTTTGCCGAGACCCCCACGGCTGACCCCCTCCACCCCGCCCTTTCCCCCCGAAACCTATGGTCTTGGTGTGGGCAAAATTTTTTTCCTATGTGGGAGCGTGAAAGGCAGCAGTGGCAAGCCGAAATGCGGAAGCCCCGCCGTTTTTTTTGAGTGGAGTGTAAGTCCCCCTATGCTGAAAAAATCGCGCGGAAAGACAAAGGAAAGGACCATAAGAGAGATAGGTGTTCTGCGCGTGTGCGCCCCCGCGTTTTTTTGGGGTTATTTGGTGTGCGTGAGGTATCGATAAGAGGAGGATATCACGTCAAGGCCTACAGTATGGGTGACAGCCTTGCGGATCATATTTAACGAGGTGGCATAACCCCGACCCATTTCCGACGGGAACTCCCGCGCGCGATACCCTCCTGAAGATTATAAGGATTTAGCGAAATTGGTCTTAAACTGCTTGACGGCCTCGTCGATTGTAGCGCCGTGGCCGACTACCCAATCGTCGTCCGTAACCTGCTTGGCTACGGCAAACGTGCCGCCGTCTTCCTCCTGACAAACAATGACTGAGTCTATCAGGGTAGGGATTTTGACTGTGAGTCGGGTCTTGCAGAGGGTCTTGAATTTGGCTTCCTCAAGGCCCGCGACGGGCAGGTTAATCTGCCTGCCGAGATTGATTGTTGCTCCTGCTCCTTGCATATTGATAACACCTCCTTTCGTTATTTTTTCATATTATTTATGAAATTAGACTATTCAGGGTTTTTGCTTGCAGGAATGGTTTCGAGAGGCTTTGCCTCGTAGACTGTGATGTCTGTCCTTATTGCGCCCTTTTTAGCCCAATTTATAGCGTCATTGATGTTATCGACTCCAAAGATCATACGGAGCAATGGGACGTCTTGGGCCATGTCTGTAAGCCATATGTCTTCATCTAGTGGCCCTTTAGTTGATATTCTGATGAATTTCATTTGCGCCTCCTCTCCTTCTTCTCCTGCAATTCTCTGAGTCTCTCCCATTCAGGAACTCTTTCCTCGGGAGCAATGCTCATAAAGTGTCCTATCATTGAATCGTGGACAGGCCTTGTATATCCTGCCTTTTTTGCTGCTTCTTCTGAATCAAATTTCTTTATATCTCCTTCATCATTCATTTTTGGCCTCCTCCTGAGATTATCATATTCCTTTCTTGATATGTGGAACATCCATTGAAACATATCAACTTTCCCGAGGCTTTTCATACGGGGGACTATCTTTACAACGTGCCTGCAGCCCTGTGTTGTCCCGAAGACATTGGGGGTCTTGCAGAAGGGACAGACTGCTCGGGGCTTCTTGGTATTGCGGTATTTGGTCAGGTAGCGCCTCATATCAGATTCCTCCTTCTCCTGTGCTTGTAGTGTAGGTATTCAGCGTAATAAAGAGGGACATTGAGCCTTTCGGCAATACGCTTTGACTTGTGCAATAGCCTCCATACAGCCATTACGCCGCTTCTTCTATGAGGAGTTATCATTCTAATTTTGCCGTCCTTGAGACTGTTGTATATCTCATACAGGTATTCTGATGTGCTTGGCTCCAGTCCTTCGTAAAGTAGCCTTGAAAACTCCTGAAACGACAGGCCCTGTCTCATTCTACCACTCTCAACGGGGGCTTATCAGACTGGAATGTAACGATTACATTGGGCTTATCGAACATTATCTTCATTGGATTCTTGGACTGGATTGTTCCAAATGACCCCGCTTTGAGTTCCTCACCGCAGGTCTCCACTGTCTCAATGCCCTTATTCTTGCTGACAGGCAGGTCAAAATTGACTATCAGGTCTTGGGTTAATACGACCTTCCTTCCCTTTTCCCACGGCTCTAATTCGGGCATTTTATTGATCATCTTTTCTATACAGGCAGGACAATCAGGCAAAAACCCTGAATGTGATTGCCCGCAGGTCTTACATATTTTATCTCCCATATTACTCACTCTCCCTATGTATTAGTTCGGCAGGACGTAATGTCCTGCTCTTTTTATTTAGGTTGATTTTTTGTGCCTTTGTTTCCTTTACCTTTCCCAGAGCCATCTTTTCTTCTTGTTCCTCCACAACTTCCTTTTCCTCTTGCCATTTGCATCACCTCCTTTATATCCATATTACTCACTCTCCTTATCCCTGATTATGCTTCTAATCTTGATGACCAGTATGGGTCAATCATCAATTTCATTGCTCCTATCCCCGCGAAAGAGGTCTCCTTCGTTACTTCAATGGGGTCAGCCGAATATATCTTTAGGAATTTTGCTCGCGCTCTGCAGTTGTCATTGCAGTATTTTGGGCGTGGCCCGACCTTTCTTTTTGGTTTGGGTAGGAGTTTTCTGCATTCAGGATTGCAGCAATGAGTTGGTGTGTTTGGGTATCTCTTTCGGCCGATCATAATGTCATTGCATTTCTTTGAACAATACTTCTTTAATTTGTCCCTTTTTGTCAACACTGTGAATGTGTTGTTACATTCGGGTCTTGCGCACTTTTGTTTCATAACATACCTCCGTGATTTTTACAGGGCGAGTGGCTAGCCCGCCCTGCTCTAAGAAAGGAGGGCCGTCCTACGTTTACAGGCATTGTTGGGGCGGAAGCCCCGAAAGGACGGACGGCCTTGTCAGTTAGGGCCAGCAATCCCTAACCGTTTTTTGAGTTCAAACCAGCCCTCGTAAGCATTGAGAGTGTGGACGTTTTTTCCGTGTCCGCAGGTAAAGAACAGAGACTCAAGGCTGAGAACGTGTTCTTCAAGGGTTATAGTTCCTTCAGGATTTTTCATATTCATCACTGCTGTCGATATTACCTTGAATGAATCTGTCTTCTCGAGAGGTGCGTCCTTGAGAGTCTGAGATGTAAATCCGAGGACAAGAAACTTCGCAATGAGAATATCATTGGGTGCTTCATTGCAGGGTGTCTTGAGAATGCGGTCTTTCTGCCGTGGTGATAGGGTTTTTGACATAGTAGCCTCCTTTCTAATTTTTAGTTCTTTGTAATACAGTGCTGTTGGGAAATGTGCTGTAGCGAGTTCCATAGCCTCTCTCCTTTCCGCGTATACAGTTATAGCAAAATGTGTGTCAAAAGTCAAGAAAAAAAATAAGCGCCCGAGCATTTGACTGCCCGAGCGCTAAGGGAAAATATAATACGTTGGAGCATTGGGTATTTAAATTATAGCATAGCATTGGCGTTTGTAAAGAAAAAAAAGAAAAGTAACAAAAGAAAAAAAAGAAACACCTTGTATTAATACAAAAGACTGTAGTTGTTGTATTGTGGATAATGTGGATAAGTGGTATAAAACCTTATAAAATAAGCGGAAGTTATACACAATGCCTATGTGGATAACTTGTGGATAGATGTGGATAATGTGCATATGTGGTATTACCGTGTTGACAAAACCCCTATAGATAGTATATAATCTACAAAACTGGAAGGAGGCATTTCATTGGCGATTATCTCATCTGAGGAAATATCAGAATTAAGAAGGATATCAACACATAAAGAATTCCCCGTATACTTAATGGCGTATGAATGCGTAAAGGACAATCTTCGCGGCGAGGAAGCAATAGAAACCATAAACAAGGATATGCCCGAGAACGAAAAAATCACAAAGGACTACTACGAGTCAATGCTTCGGGGCTTCAGAGAAAAATCTCCTGTATTGCGCGCGGGCCGTGAAAACAAGAGCGATAATACTCTCAGTAGATACAAGTCGAAAATAAGAATGATACTTGATAATATCACCGAAGACAAAGTGAAGAAGGCTTCTCTGAAGGATATGTTTGTTGGCTTGGGAATACTTGATGACAAGGTCATTAGAAGAGAGGGCAAGCCTACCGCCACTTTTGGAATTACGGGTAAAGTAACAAAAGAGGTTACGAACAAAGTAACTATTGAAATTGACGATCTCCGCAGGGATATTAAAATGCTTACTGATGTTGCGAAAGAACACGGTATTAAAGTTCCTACTCAAGAAGACATTATTCAAAAGATGAAAGATAACAATGAAGTTCTTGAGGCGGAATATTCAATGGTGGGAAATGAAGAAGAAGATTCAGACTAAGCGCAATCCTATATTCAAGAAGGACGGCAGCGTCCACTTGGGTAATTTTCATAAAGCATACCAAAATGCACTGTATCGTCTTACTCGAATGCAAGAGCGTCTTATTCATATTGAGGCCGACCAAGATGTATACAAAATGGCGCTGATGATTGGCTTCAGGGACTTGTATGAGCCTCTGCACAGGCCCTTCTGCGACTTCCTTATGGACGCGACAAAGAAAAAAAAGTTGTGGCTTATGCCTCGAAAACACTTCAAGACTACTATCGGGAACTTGTCATATGTATTATGGCGAATTGTTCGCAATCCTAAGATAAAAATCCTTTTGTTTTCATCAAAGAGAGACCTTGCCCGAGATTTTCTTTCAGGAATAAAGTCTGTAATGGAGACCAATCCCAACTTCAGAGCGCGTTTTGGAGACTATGTGGGTAAAAAAGTATGGAATAAAGACGCAATACTTGTGAAGCCCGCCGAGGAAGTTCAGATTGACAACGTGTATACAGTAGAAACGGCGGGAGTGGACGAGGCTGTTACTTCAAAACACTATGACCTTGTGTTGTTTGATGATATTGTGTCCATTAAGAACTACAAAAAGCAGGAAGCACGTCTTAAAGTAGAGGAAAAATACGACGAAGCCGTGGACAATTTGCTTAAAGACGGGGGAGAGGTGGTTGTTCTTGGGACAAGGTGGCACTTTGACGACCTGTATTCAAAGATAATCCGTGAAGATAACGTTCAAAACGGCGGAGAGTTCCATTGTGTAGTAAGAGAGGTGTCAGAAGGCTACACAGACCGAGACCATTGGTGGACAGGCAAGTTGATATTTCCGACGGCGGGCAGAAATATGGAGGATTATAAGCGAATGGAATCAAAAAAGCCCTATTTGTTTTGGTCGAACTATATGAACTGGCCGAGAATGACAAAAGGCAAACCGCTCAATCCTGAATTGATACAATATTACGGGGATTATTTTGAAGGCGAGATAGATTGGTCGAAAGCGCGGGAATGGGGACAGTTGACAGACCCCGCAGGCGAGAAGGGTGAGTATAATTGCTCGACTTCGTCTGTTCAGTTCTGCCGATACGGAAGGCACGTCATTATCACAAGGCTTTTTAAGGACAGGCTCGAGACAGATGAGATACTTGACAAGAGTATGGATATGTTGAGTGAAGCCCCGAGGATCACCGACTGGCGTATTGAGGACGGAGGTGGCGGGCATTCGCATTTGATAAATTATGCAAAGAACAAGTTGGCTGCTCAGATAAAACGACGAGACCCTGACAAGAAAAGGCTCAGTCCAAACATTGAGATAGACAAGGTCAGGCCCGAGAACAGAGACAAGGACGACAGGATAAAACAATTAGGGCCATATATCAAGGACGGAACGTTTCTTTTCCCTGATGAATGTTGGGATATGCAGGAAGACGGCGAGAAGCGGGATATGATGAAGATGTTTATTGCCGAAATGGACGAGTTCCCGCTTGGTGCAAACAAGGACTTGCTCGATATTGTGGCCTACATTCTTGATTTCTATGGCTGGTATGATTATGATTATTTTGACGAATCAGAAGTTGACAATGATAGTAAAAAGTCTTATAATACAGATAAGATAAAAGAAGGCAAAATGAAGGAAGGAGAGCCGTATTATGAATCACGCGGGGAGGAAATTAGAGACCGAGACTTAGAGGAGGTGATTACTCTTGACTAATGTTTTGATTCTTTTAATAAGCGCAATCGCAATAGTTATTGTGGTTGTGTTTTTTGTATTTTATATAAAGTGGCTACAGGCGAAGCACGACGCAAGAATTTCTGAAAACCTTGAACTCATTAACAAACTCACAAATGACATAAAGGATATGTCTAAGAATATGACCGACCGAGTTATGTCATTCAGCGAAAAGGCGTATGAAAGATTCAAGGATAGTGAAGCAGACTCAGTCTATACTCCTTCACAGGATATTCCTGCAGGAGATGAAGAAGGAATAGATGAAGAGTTTGATAAGAAGTCAAACACAGTAAAGACTATTTAGGAGGATAAAAATGGGCGAAGACAAAAAGCAGGACAGCCAGTATAACAAATACGAGGAAGGCAAGAAGCCGAGTGTGTTCCAAAGAATATTTGGGATAAAAGAAAAGGGACTTATCAATAAAGCAAAGTCAGGTCTCGCGAAGAAGAGACAAATGGAAGAAGATACCTTAAAACAAATGTGAGGTGTTTCAATGAAAAGACTTACGTTCAATTTTTTTCTGACAATGTTTATCATTATCTGTGCGGTGGTTTCAATCAGGGCTGAGAACTGTTGTGTTGACTATGACAGGGATTGCTGCTTTGAACTTGAAGCAACGTATGAGAAGTATTACGAAATGAAGGCTAAGGCAAAAGAATGCGGGACACTTGACTGCAAACTCGGTTTTATGAGCGAGGCAGTTGAACTTACTGAGAATTTAAAAAGGAGCGATCTTACCGCGTGGGCGTTTTTTAATATGGCAATTTACAGCATTACGGCATACTGGTCATCTCAGTCTGAAATTGATTTAGACAAGGCTGTTCTATATATAACAAGAGCGGAACGGTCGGCAAGCAATCTATCTGAGGCGCAAAAGAATTTAAAATCAAGCGAAGGTCTCAATGAGAAAATATTTAAGAATAAAAAAATAATATTAAGGGAGTATAACAAGTGAGAAAAATCATTGTAGCGTTTTTTGTTTTTGTGCTATGCTCGGGCGCTTTGATTGTAAAAGAGCCTATCACAGAAATATCAGACGACGTCAATGTGGTTGTTGTTGTAAAAGACATTCCACTCAAAAAATACAAGAACACGGTCTCTCCTATTCTTCCCTCTATTGTAAAAGGGGTAAGGCTCAGTCATAAAACAATTTATGATAATGATACGCCTCAGTTGGCAAATACCGCCTCTGTTTTTTTTACTGTCGAAAGAACTATGCTGAAGACGTTCCTTACGGCATTGAGAAATAGCGGGATAGAAGTGGTCGAGGTTGTTCTTGATGAAGAGTCCGTTGATCTTAAAACCGTGTCGGCAGAAGTGAAAGATGAACTCACTGACGGGATAAGCCCGATAGAAATGAAAGCGAAGTATAAGGATTATGATAATTACAAAACATTGATTTATAAAAAGACGGCAGGTGAACAATGAAAAGAATAATACTTGTTGTGCTTGCAGTTTTCTTATACACAGCATTGTATTCTGTCCAAATAAACAACAGGCTTGAATTTGAAGAAAATCTTACGGACTCGGGGTCAGCAAGCACGGACTGGAGCAACGCGGGGTCTCTTGCATATAGTTCCTCAATATATAAATATGGCTCTTTTTCTGCTGATTTTACAAGCACGGCTCTTGTTTATAGCGACGCAAATATTCAGGAAACATATAAGACTGCTCAAGTATTTCTTTATTGGCCTACGGGACACTCAATGACACACAACGTTCCTATATGCACGGCAGCAAAAACAAGTCTTGGAGGCTGGTTTATACAGATATATCAAAACAATATTTACTTTGAATGTTATAACAATAGAACAACAGGGGCTATTGCTGGACCTTCTTTTGATACTTGGGAAAGATATAATTGTGTAAATAACTCAGACGGCAACGCATATTTTTACAGAGACGGCGCAGAAATAGGAAGTTGCGTTTCTGACGGTGCTTGGGGCAATGATACATTTTCAGTATACGCAGGATATTATCAGCCGACAGGAAGTCTTGTTTTTAATGGATATATGGATAGACTCATTCTTTCGACTGAAGAATATAGCGACGAGATTACGCTGTCAACGGCAAACAATCAAACGACGTTCCCGTTTAGGCTTGTGGGACATTAAAGGAGGAATGAAAAATGAAAAGACTATTTTTTGTTATTGTTTTTGTGGTAGTAGTTGTTGGCTTATACGCAGGGAACAGGACAGTAGATGTTCTCGGTGCAGGCGGGCAGGTTATTTCTACGGAAAGGGCAAAGTTAAAGGGCCTTTTTCTTGCGGGGGATTTTGACGGAGATTTTTCTTCCGAGACGGTGTATCATTTTTACGATTGCACAGCGACGGCAGACATAGGAACTGCAACGCATTTAAGAAGCATAACGATAGGCGCTAACACCGATCCTATAGGAATGTTATATTTCGCTGTGGGCGAAGGCGCGGGCTTGTATTTTTCCAACGGGATTTGCGTTATGGCAGACGACGGGACAACAACTGCCAACGCTATTGCAGAAGTGGGTAGATAAAAGAAGGAGATATTATGAATCCAAATATTAAGTTCAACAAAAAGGAACTTATTGAAGAGATTAAGCGCAAGTGGGCCGACGGGAAGGCAGCCCGTGGAACGCGAGAAGCCGAAATGCTTATTAATTACTTGTCCTACAAAAAGTCGGACAAGGTTTTCTATTTATCTGAGAACAATGATGTTAAAGAGATAAGCATTACGCAGTTGCGCAAACTCGAGGAAATGAAAACAAACAGAATATTTCCTGTTGTGCGTAGAATGGACAATCAGATTGAGGCCCGCAGGCCATTGTTTAGGGCCAATGTCAGAGATTATACAGTCAAAGATTTTGACGCAAGGATTCAGCAGGCCATTGCGGTCAATAAATATGAGGAATGGGAAGACAATGGAATACTTGATGAACTCAGAATATGGTATATCACTACAGGGAACTGGTGTTTAAAACAGTATTTTAATAACAAGAAGGGCAAGACAGTTCAGTTGCACAGTCTTGGGGAGGAAATAAAAGAAGGGACAATAGAAGAAGATGTTGTTCCTATATTCGAGATAGTGTTTGATAAGTCAGTTACGAATTCATTGCGTTCAAATTGGGCGATACAGAGGATTATCATACCTAAGAAAAGATCAAAAGAAATATTTAAGAAGGACATTCAGACAATCAGGATCGAAGGGGACTATTCAATCGATTATAATACTGGCAACTATTTTATTAAAGGTGAGGAATACTGTATTGTTTACGAACTATATATGACCCCTAACGAGCAATACAAGAAGGGCTTGTTTGTGCAGACAGACCTTAAAGAGATTCTTGACATTGACGACAATCCTGCGCCAAAACACAGGCTTCCTTTTATTCATTCAAAGGCTCTTGAACTTACTGAAGTTGTTGGAGACACGCCAGTATCTTATGCAAGACCTTCAATGAAAGAACTTAATCTGAGACACGTTCAGCACGGCAGACATATTAAAGCATTCGGCAAACCAATACTTGCAATAGACAGGAGAAGCAAGTTTGACGAGGCAAAGTTCGGGACTGATAAAGTTACGGTAGTAAAGCAAAATTTAAAGGAAGGTAGAATCCCTCAGTATATAATGCCTGCTGAATTTTCGAGGGGCTTCTATGAACATATGGCAATGCTGAGAGGGCAGATAGATGACATTACTGGAACTCAGGGCCTCGGAGAAGTGGGAAAAAGAACTTCGGCAATGAGTCTTGCTATACAAAAAGAGTTCTATGACTCCGACAATGCTCAGATTGTAAAGAGATTTTACAGGGGCATTGCGCACGCTCTTAATATGCACTTGGATTACGTAAAGGAAAGACACACCGAGGAGCGAGAGATTGAGTATTTTGATGACGAAGATTATCTTTATACAAAGTATATTGGCAGCAGGCTGAAAAAAGGCATTAAGGTTAAACTCGTAACATTGTTTGGGTTGTCTGACAATCCTATAATCAGGCAACAGCAGGTAGAAAAAATGATGGCTCTCGGGCTTGTGGGTAAAAGCAAGGCCCTTGACCTTATGCAGTTTGGAGATGTGAACAGAGGATATAATCCTGAAATGGAGGATAAGATAAGGGCCTGTATGGAGAATGACGCAATGACGCACGACGATATGGAGTGTATTGTTGATATGTATGAGAATCATTTGACGCACATTAAAAAGCACAGGCAGAGATTAAGGAAGGGCGATATGTTTATTCACCCTAAGTATACCAAGCCCAACGATAGAAATAAAATTGTTGCACGGAGAATAAGACTATACGGGCATATTGAAAAGCACTGGATTGCAATAGGGGAATTGATAAATCAGAACTTAATGCAGGCTGCAATGATTTTGAGTTTTGAGACAATGGGAGAAATGGAGTGGGCCGTATTTCAGCAGGCACTTAGCCAGTTGAATCAGAAGGCCATTGATGAGGAAAACGCAAACGCGAAAGTGGAAGGGAGACAGCCAAGAGACCTTTCAAAGACAAACGTTTCTAAAATGGCTCAGGGGCTTGGAGGCATTTCGCCGTCTACTGCAGCGCTAAAGAACTTACAAGCAATGACAAACAGCAATATTGTGAATGATATGGCAGGACAGAATACAGGTGAAAACATTGTGGCACAATAAAATGAGGGGTCGCTGTGTGATCACACAAACAAATTTGTTTTTCTTACGGAGGTGATTTAAGGTGAAGAAAAGTATTTTAGTAATACTGGCGGTTTCAATCGCAATGCTTGTTTTGGCGTTCACATCTTCAGAGCAGAAACTCAGTTACACGCATGATGATGACGCGGCGGGTGTTGGGAGCGAGTTGCAGACCATTGTTGCAGGCGCAACAGACAGGGAATACGACGTATACAAGATATATATACAGTGTTCGGCAGGAACAAATACTGTGTATATAGTTTCAGCGCCTAATACGTGGAACGCGACAGCCGCTAACTACGTAACAAAAAGACCAGTTCCAGTGGCAGACACAACGCTAATCGAGGTTGATATGTCAGTTCCAATGACAGCAGGAAAGAAGCACGTGCATTACTCACCTACGAAGTTTGCTGACGGAATTACAATCGATTTCAACGGCAACACAGGGTGGGCTTCAGTTTATTATCAGAGAGTAAAATAAGTGTATAGCGTCCCCTCAAAAAAAATAGGAGCGTAAAAATGGCAGGATTAGAAGAAAAGGTTACAGACGAGTTTGACGAATTCAGGTTTCAGAGTTGGTATAAAAAGATTGCTGAGACCTTCGGGCTTAATGTAGACCCTGATGACCCTGAGCATTTTTACGACTATAGGGCTGCTTACAAGTCAGGCGAAGGGCCTGACCAGTTTGGTAAGTGGCCTTCAAAATATAAGAAGCAAGGACATAAAGACCAGTTTATGAAAATCGCAGGCAAGTGGATAGACACAATAACTGGCAAGGCTTTAAGTCAAGAACAAATAGCGAGGCTGAAAGAGTTCGGCAGGATTACTACGGACGAACAGGAAGCCCGCATAAAAGGAGAGAATGAATGAGCAAAAAATTAACCTTAGCAATCCCTGACAACATTGACCTTGACAAACTTGGAGACAAGGTTGTCATAAAACTCAAGCGCAATGACAAGGGCGCTTTGACACTGGTAGGGGTAGAAGGGGAGAAGAATGAAGATAAGGAAGACAAGGAAAAAGAGAATGAGGAGGAACAAGAAGAAGAAGGCAATGATGAAGAAGAAAAAGGAAAGACGCAGAAGGTCGGAATAGAAGAAGCAATAAATGACGACTTCAGTAAATACAAAGGGGAAAAGGAAGAAGAAGCAAAAGCAAGAGAGAAGGAAGAGAAGGAAAAGGAAGCCGAAGGAAGCAAGTAGTTGACAGCATAGATACACTATACTATAATTAAAAAAAGGCGGTGTCAAATGGTTGATAAAAACGAGGAAGGCAAAGATAAAGGCAAGAGCGCAGAGGACGTAAACAATGACGACAATAAGAACAATGACGGCGGAGAAGATGAAGGGGAAGACATACCTCTCGGCGAAGAGTTTTTCAGCAAGACTGACAAAATAAGCGGTAAAAAAGGCGCTTTGACATACGAGGAAACGCAGGCACTTATAGACGCCGAGATAGAGAAAAGAGAGAAGGAAGCAAAAGGTGAAGGCGGAGACGACAAAGACAAGGAAGATAAAGATAAAAACGCTAGCCCAAATTCCGAAGGTGGTAAGGACGACCCAAAAGGAAAGAAGTCAGAGCCTACACCTGAAGAACAGGCAGAGGCCAATAAAAAAGCCGAGGCGTTTGCGAGATACACTGACAAGGTATCTCAGATTACTTCTCTTTACAAGGCTACAAAGGACGTTGACATTGACGATTCTGAGGTTATGGAGAGGACGCAGAAACTTGCAAAGGCAGGAGAAAAGATAGACCTCAAGACTGTCGACAAAATTTGTGCTGAAATTTACAAAGAGAAGAAGGAAGAAGCAATAGAAAAAGAAAAGAAATACAAGGAGTCAAAAGGCGGTGGCGCGCCTCTTTCCCGAGACCGTTCAGTAGTAGATGACGGGAGGGGAGGAAATGAAAAGCCTGTTAATATCAACGAGCAGGACGTGTTCGCTGATTTCAATAACTTCAGAAACTCAAAATAACAGGAGGTAAAGAAAAATGGCAGTAGATCAGACAGTCATAAACGAATACATTAAGGACAGACTGGAAGGTGGCGTAAACAATCTGATGTGGACAGGGAACTATTTCCTTAACCGCTTCAGGTCAAACAACATAAAGGTCAATCCTGCGAACTACACAACGAAGTTAAAAGCAAGGGTTGGCGCTAATCAGGGTGTTGCACAGACAACAGTTGTGCCGCGCTCGGGCAAGACCAAGACCATAGATAAGCAGATTGCAATGAAGAAAACCTACGCATTTCTTGAGGTTGACGGGGACGCAGTTGCTTATGCTCCGAATGACCTTGAGGCAGCCTTTATGAGTGCGGTAGCAGGTGAAACTGCTTCTCTAATGGACACAATCAACAGGAACTATGAAGTAGCATTCTTCGGAAAGGGCGACGGTGTCAGGGCTACCATTGAGTCAGTTGCAGGTGGCCCTCCTATCACAAGTATCGTTCTTGCCGAGCCTGTGAATATGGACTGGTTTGAATTGAATCAGATCATTGACACCTACAACTACACAAACGACGCTCACAGGACAAGATACGAAGTAACAGCAATAAACTCATCTACAAGGACGCTCACAGTTACAGAAATAACAAGCACGTCTGACCCCGTCGCTGACGATTTTGTTACAAACCAGAGGGAGTTGGATAACTGTTTTATGGGCTTCCTCGGATTCTGCGACGACGGGACAGAACTCGCAACTCTGCACAACATTGACTCTTCGACGTATGAACTGTGGAGAGCAAAGGTTGATGAGAACGGCGGGACAAACAGGGCCATTGATTCAGATATGCTGGACAAGGCTATCATATGGTGCAACAGGAGTGGCGGTTGCGATATGGTAACCACGACAGAAGATTTAATGCTTTCGATTGCAAACCTGATTAACGCTAACAGGACGTGGGTAAATGTTACCGACCTTAAAGGCGGGTTTCAGGGACTTTCGTGGGCTGGAAGAGAAGTGTATGCAGATATGTATGCTAAACTGCATAACGTGTTCTTTTCGAATTCAAGTAAGATAGAGATAAGACAAATGGTAGGAACTCAGAACAATGTCTTCGGTGCAATGAAGTGGGACACAATGGGAACAGGAAAGGACTACTTCACAAGGGTTTTAACTGAAGGCACGGTCGAGAACTATCAGGGTCTTATCAGGGCCGACTTTGCAGTTGTAACAACAGACAGGAAAGCACACTCAAGGATTGGCGACGTAGAGTAATACGCGTCTGAAATACAAGAGAGCGGAGGCCCTGTAATATAGGTCTCCGCTCTTTTTTTAGGAGGAATGTGATGAGTGAAGAAGACTTACAGGACGAAGTAACAGGAGCAATGTCAAACAATGAGCATTTAAGACAGAGTGCAAAAATGAGATTCGAAGCAGACACGCCCGAGGATTTTAAAAAATACAGGGACGTAAAACGAGGAAGGAAGTCCTCGGTAGATATGGGAGGAAACGATAATGGGCCTGACTTCAACATCAATCCTTAACAACATAAAGGCTGCGCTTAATTTTAATCCGCAGTTTGACGACGCTGAAATATTACCCTTGATAAACAAGGCTATACGCAGGCTTGCAATAAGAACTGACTTTGCAAAAGAAATATACCGCGTTCAGATAACCGACACTTCTGTTTTTAACTATGTTCTTGATGACACAAAGGCCTCAAGGATTCTTGGTGTATGGTATGGACAGGAAGATATTTCAACATTGCAGCAGATACGGGAGGGATATCAGAAATTAAATAAGACAGACCGTAGGAATCTTGGCATTATGAATTCTGCAGGATATTGGGAAGTTCCAGTAACAAACAATTCAGTTCCCTATCACAAAGAGATAAGGCTTACGTTTACCCCTACTGCAAACTACTGGCTTGTTTTCGAGTATACAACGTGGGAAGAAATACCCGATACTGCATATGACACAGAAACAGATTTGAATCTTTATATCCCTGAAGATATTCACGATATGGTTGAAGAGTGGGTTGTCGGACAGTTGAAACTCAGGGACAGAGACAATACTGCGGGTGTGCATTTAAGGCAATACAGAGATGACGAAAAAGATTTGTCAGATATTCATCAATCAGAAGTATCTCACATTGATTGTGATGATTAAAAAACAGGAGGTGTAGGAATGGGAAGGCAGGAAAAAGTTGTTGAAACGGTTGAAATGAAAATTGTTCAGCCCGTGAGGAGAAACATTAAGACAGGTGAAACAATCAAGGACGCATTGCCGAAGCAGATCAAGTGCTTTGGGAAAGTAGTGGAAGACGAGGTAAAACTTGGCAAGGTTATTCAGGTAACAAAGGAAGAGGCTTCAGTTCTTGGTAATAAACCTTATCTTCAGCAGGTTGTTGCAACTGCTGAGGAAAGACAGGAAATGGAAGAAGCAAAGGCGAAGAAGGAAGAGGAAGAGAAGAAGGCGGTAGAGGAGAAGAGGAAAAAGGAAGAAGAGAAGATCAGAAAGGAAATGGAGAAAACTGTTGGTGCTAAACTTGAGAAGGATATCAGGGAGAAACTTGAGAAGGATATGAGGGAAAAGATTGAGAAGGAAACAAGGGAAAAGATTGAGAAGGAAATGAAGGAAAAAGCAGATAAGAATGAAAAATAAATAACGGAGGGAATAAGGTTGACTACACCTTATTTTAATCCTGAAGACACAATACAGCGCACAGACCTTCGTGAAAAAGCGGGGCTTTTTAAGGGCGGGTTGGATTTGAGAAACCCGCCCGAAGCCATAGGTGATTCATTCAGCCCTGAATTATGGAATGTGAAGTTCACTAAGCGTGATTCAGTTCGCCCAAGAGGTCTTCCAGTAAAGAAGTTTGATACCCCTATAGATGTAAAGGGGGCGTTTTCATTTGTAGACGCCAATAACGTTGGGTGGCTTGTCATTACCGACAATGTTGATGTGTATATATCAGACGACCTTTTTGCTACAAGCACAAAAATAAATGGAGCAAACACACATAATAGCGCATACAAATTAAGGTTTGCCTATATGAATGGAAGTCTTTATGGAACGAATGGCGTTGATCCTGTGTTCCAGTATGTAATAAGCACTTCAACTTTTAATATGCTGGATATTGCAGGAGGTCATTCTGAAGATGTTCCTCTTGGCAGGCATATAGCAACTCACAATGGAATGCTTATTCTTGCCAATACCACTGCGAATCCTAATGCAATATATTATTCCCGCAAAAGCGACGAGACATTATTCACTCACCCTGTTACTACAAATACACAGGTCATATTTGCTCACGCCGAGGCAGGTGGAATCATAAACGGATTAAAGTCATTTAAGGAAAGGTTGATAATTCCTTTTCAGAAGTCGACATTCGTATTGCACGGTTGGGACGAGAATGAATTCAGGCTCGAGAACATATCTGAGAATATTGGCTGCGGCAATGCTGAAAGCATTCAGGAGGTTATACCTGACGAGACAAGCAAACAAACTGCAGGAGTTGTATGGATAGGCTCGGACGGGAATTTCTACAAGACAGACACTAATGACATATGGCCTATCGGCGACGCGATTGAAGAGGGATTAAAAGGAAAGGTTATGCAGATATTTACGTATCAGGAAGAGCGAGGCGTAATAAAGAAGACAGGGACGTATAAGTTTTCTGACGGGACTTTTGGAGAGTATTTCTCGCCCGACGTAGATGACGTGAATAACGAGCCTGATTTCAGCCACGGGTATTTATATACTGATGACGACGGACAGGGGCTTGTAAGAAATGGGTTGTTCTCTGACGGACTTAATAAGTGGACGGCCAGCAATCAGTGGCATAATAGAGTCGGGCCATATATAACTACATTCACTAATTGGCATATAGATAGTGGGAGGGCTGTAACAAATACGCTCCATAGTGATTCTAAGCATTTATATGGAAGGGCAAACAAGATTGCTATTGAGGTGAGAAGCGCTCACGACGACAGTCTGCTTTCAACGATAGAATATGCGGCCAACTCAAGCGATACTATATTTCTTCCCTCAATAAATTTCTTGGGTGTTGGGGGATATCTTCTAGACAGACAGACATATGCTATCAATACGTCCGTTTCTTCTTCGTATACCAGTTGGACGGGCTTAACTATTGCGGAACTTGAATACAAGAAGGTATATTTTAGATTGAAAGTTCACAGACAGATTTTGTATTATGCTGCAGGGACAATAATAAACAAAGGTTATGGCGGATATGCCTACATTGATTCCGACCCATTCTATTGCGCAGGCAATCAGATAAAAGCGGATTTTGTTATATACTCATCTGATTACAAGACCGACAATATAGGTGTTGACAAAGTTTATGGTGCTAAGACATTCAATCAGGACACTGCAGATAAATATGAGTCTGCCGAGATTGACCTCCCTACGTTTTCAAAGTGGGGTGTTTTTGATTCCAAGTATACAAATAATAAAACCACTGGAAGCGTTTCTTATGAGTATAGGATATATAATGCTGGTTGGGGAGCGTGGACGTCAATAGATATTGGAGACCTTATAACTGGTGCTGTGGGGGCAAGCAAGAAAATTCAATTCAGGGTTTGGGTGGACGGGGTTACAGATTCTTATGAGGCACAAGACATTATGTATGTAGAGTATATTGCGTTTGAATACTTTAAAACTATTACAGACTTGCCGCCTACGGACTCTGATATATGCAGTCTTTTTTATGACGGATATTATAAATGTGCAATGTCAGTTCACGAAATGGGGAACTTCTCGGGAGAGAACAATGTGAACTGGATTCTTGACGAGTTCAATGGTGTCCCGAGGTGGAGCAGGTGGGATTTAAAGATAAGGGCAATGGTGCTGTATGGCAATAAGCCTTTGTATTTTGAGGTTGATGAAGGATTCATACTTGATGAAGATAAATTTGTGATGAATGCAGGGGAATCTTTTTACGATAACCTTATGGGCTTTATGTATAAAACAAAGGCCTTTGATTTTGGAGTTACAGAAATGCTCAAGTGGTTTAAGTATTTTATAATTGACGTCAAGGCCGTGAAAGATAACATTGACCCTGATGTATTATTTGAAGTTCACATTGACGATAAATATGCGGGGTCATTTTATTCTGAGGATATGGCTGGCAATTCAAGGATCGCGAAACTTAATGTGTATGAAGAGATATTCAATGAGAGAGAGCCTGAAAGACACGTCGAAGGGACAACAGATTACGAGACAAAGGTAATTGGTTACGGCAATAGAATACAGTTCTACTATCTATTCTGCAACGGAGACAGCGCAATAGCAGACTTTGAACTTAACTCATATGAAATACTTAATACTGTGTTATTTTGGGAAGTCAAAGATTATGCCGTGCTTCCAATAAAGAAGACGACAAAGAAACTCAGGAGTAGCGACTAATGGTAGAACAAAATATCAAGGTAACTGAAATTAAAAAACTTAATAAGCCTACACTCGTTGAAGTTCCAGTAGGCAGCGCAATAACAAATGCTTGGGGAGTAGAAGGACAGATGTGTGTGTTTGACGATAAGAACGTTCCTGCCTATAGGTTGGGCGTAAAGATAAATGGCAAGTGGCACGTCGTAAATTTAACTACAATATAGGAGGTTTTGTTATGACTAATGGATTTGAAAACATTGACCCGAGGGTTTCTGCAATATATAACCCGCTTTTTGAAGAAGGAAAGAAGGACATAATTGGACAGAGAGATATTGCAATGGAGAGCATTTTTAAGAATCTCGAGAAGAGAGGAATGACTTCGAGCAATCTTCTTCCTGATTCGCTTACGAGTTTGTTTACTCAGAGCGGTGAGGCAATCTCGGGACTAAGGGCAAAACTTGGCTCTGAGGCAGGAGGTATTTCGCTTACGCTTGATGAAATGAAAAGGCAGGAAAAACTTACGAAGGATTGGGCTTTGCTTAATCAGGCAATTAAGTTTATATCACCTGTCATTACTGGTGTTACTGGTGGAATTGGAACAAAGATCGCCCGTGGAATGCTTGGGTCTGAGGGTGGCGGAGTAGATACGGATATGCTCGGGGACATATTCTCGAGTGATGATTATAACGTCGGAGGAACTGATGACTTCGGCGAATTTCTTGACTTATACGGAGGCTAAAAATGGCAAACATAAATCTTAATCCTTCAGGGGCTTCAGGGAATTTATCAAATATTGCTTCGGCAATGATGTCGACAATACAGATAGGCGACCCTGTGGCCCGTGCAACACAGATGAAGTTGCAGGACGAGTCCCTCTTTGCTCAGAAGGGGTTGTTTTCTCCAATAGGAGTGGTGAAGAATGTCCTCGGCAATGTGTCAGATGAAAAGATAAAGGAGTGGAGAACACACGCATTACAGGATATTGACAAACTTCCGCCAGCAATAGCGTATACATTGTTCGGAGATATGTATGCACACCTGCTTGATTATGACGCGAGACAGTTGGCAATGAGGGTTTCTGCTGCAACTAGTGGCGCGCAGGAAGAAAAGGAAGCCGAGAAATATTTTGCCGAGCAGAGAAAACAGGGCGGAGAAGATATCAGGAAGAGGATAGGCGTTCCTGAAGGCCTTATTCCTGAAAAGAAAAAACTACTAGGTATAGAATCAAAAGAGCAGGAGCAAGCCTACAATAATTATGCTGCAAGTTTTAAGAATCTCACAGGGACAAAACTCATTGACTCTAAAGCAGATAGGATAAAGAATACAATTTTTGTGAACTATGACAGGCTCGCAGAACTTGTAAATGAAAGAGATAAGACAAAGGACGCAGGTAAAAAGTCAGAACTCAATATGGAGATAGACAGACTGTTAAAGATGACGAGGGTGCAAAAGGAACTTCTTCAGAGGAGCGCAAAAAAATCTTATATATCAGGCAATACGGGGGAGTTTCTTAAATCGCAGAGAGACCTTCTTGGCGGAATGGACGTAATGGAAGATTATATTATGAAGGGGTATGAATACAGGCCTGAAGAAATGAATCAGGTTGTTGTTGAACTTGTTGATAGAGCAAAGGCAGTAGGCGAAGAAAACATTAAAAATAATTATGATAAAATCATTAACGAGTATGGCACGGCCTCGAGTGGCGCTGAGGCAATATTCAGGTCAATAGGGCAGTTTGGTTTTGGTGGGTTGGTGCAGGGAACGGGAGCAGATGTTCTTGGAAGCAAGCCTTCAAAGTGGCTTGAAGGAAGGGTTGTTTCAGCATTGACTGATTCAATGATGAGCAGGGACTCGAGGGTGAAGACTTCTCCTGTTCCGCAGCCTGTAGATTACAGCGATATATTTGGGACGCCGACATATACCCCGACAATTGAAAAACCTTAAAGGAGACAAAAATGCCAGTTTATACTTCATTGAGCAAGTTAAATAAACAAGAGGGTGAACTTCAGGATTTAATGAAGAAGTATATGCCTGCCCGAGATAGAGCAGTTGGTGTTGGAGACGCTCAGATATATCAGGCTCTTGGCTTCAATGAAGGTGCTGATCCTTCCGTGTTGAAGAAATATGAACAGATTGCGACAATGGAAGAAGAAATTCCCGAGTGGTTTATAACCGACCCTGATGAGATGAAAGCGAATCTCGGGACAATGGCAAGACTTGGCGGGCAGTTTGCATACACTTTCTTGAAGGGCTTTGCTGAAATGGGTAAGGCAACAGTGTCTCCTACAACAGCAAAAGAGATGAAATACAAACAAATGAAAGACCTTATATCACAGTATCACGCAACGAAAGACCCATATGAACTCAGACAAATAGTTGCACAAATGGAATCAGTAAGCCCCTATCTTACAAGCAGACACCTTGCACATATGTCCTCATTGTTTCAGGGACTTCTTATTGGCGTAGGTGCAGGCTCAAAGATGTTTAAAAACATAAAGGAAGTTATGAAACAGAAAAAACTTTTTGCAGCAACAGAGGGCGAGGCTCTTTGGGGCAACTGGCTGAAAGAGGCCAAGAAGCAGTTTAAAGGGAAAGATAAAATTCCAGTAGGTGTTCACCCGAAACATTTTGTGAGACAGGCTGAAATAGCCCTTGACCCGTGGGTTTGGTCAATGGGTGTAGGGCTTGCGACAAGGAACATTGACGACATTCAGGATAAAGGGCTGAAGCAGGTAGTAATGAATGTGGCAAATGACCCTATGGGGACGCTTGCATTATTTGGTTTAAGCACAAGAGGAATGAGAACTTTTAAAAATATGCAGGACAAATTCAAAGACAGGCCTCGGGAAAGGCAAATATCATCTGAGACTCAAGAGATAGTTTCCGAGGCCATTGCAGAAATAGAAAAGGGTAGATATTCAGAAGTGAAACCAGAAACATATAATGAACTCGGAACACTAAGGAATGAAGTTCTTGCAAAGATGAGTGATAAATATAATGAAATGTCTAAGAAGGGGATTGCTCTTGATAACGAGGTAGGACAGAAGATGAGCGATATTATTGCGGGGACAAAAAGAATAGAGACACTTATGGAAATTAAGAACTTGATTGATACGCGTCCCGAAATGATTGACGCTGTATTAAAAGGCGATAAGAGGGCAATGAAGCAGATGTGGTTTGCACGCCCTAATCCCGAGACAAAGTATATGTTCAATCCTGAGAAGAGGTCGTTTAACGAACTCATTGAGTCTGTTGGCCGAGAAGTAAAAGACAGAGGAGAAAAGAATGAATTCATTGCGCAGTTTTTAGATAAAGAAGGGGCTAAGAGAATGGCTGCCTTTGAAGAAGGTATGAAGGATATCTACGATAGATACACAAAGAATGATGTGAATCTACCCATTGACGAGTTTCTCAATGCGCTAGACCACTCAAGAGAAGAGGCTGTAAATTATGTTACAGGGAAACACCCTTCGTTGAAGACAGTCTTTGACCCGTTTAATAATGAACTGGCTAGGGATATGGCTGAGTTCAAGGCTGATATTTCAAAGGACGTAATGCCTAAGAGCGTAAAGGAACTTGAGGCTTCGAAACTTCCTGATGAAATGTTCGGCAAAACAAAAGAGGAAATATTGCAGGAAGCAACAGAGAAGGCTTTAGCAAGAGAGCCTAAGTTTCAGGATAAAGCCTTCTTGTCTGTTCGAGACCTGACAGATGATATCAAGTATGCCATTGAGGAAATATTTATGTCTCAGGCCGACAAGGTGAAAGGCATAACGCCCGTGGTAAAGAAAATGCTTATGAAACAGTTGGCTCAGGAAATGAAGGAAATGTCAAAGGGCGCAAAGAATCCAACAGAGTTTATCAATAATCTTTATAAATATACTAAGGACGTGTTTGAAGACAAGATGTCTATTATTGGAATGAAGCCGTCTGCTTGGAATAAAATGGCTAAACTTTACGAGGAAGGTAAATTGAGCGAGGTTGATTTTGCATTGGCTGTAAATATGATGAGGGAGTTTGACCTTAATCCCAAGTCGCCGCTCAGGGCTTCAGGCTTTAAAACAAATATGGACGGGATAATAGAGAACACTCCAAGAGAATCCCTCCCTGCAGTATTCAAGTTTATGAATGAGATCAATGAGGAAATACTTACAAACAGAAAAGGCAGGTCAAGACAGACGGCCAAGATGATAGAACTTGAAATGATGAGGCAGAAACTCGAGGAAGCAAAAGAGATACCCGCTCAAATCAAAGGTGAGATAACAAAGTTTTGGGGAAAACTTGACGAGAACTACAGGAAAGAATTGATGACAAAGGCAGAAGAATTCGAGAAGACACTGAAGGACAGGTTTGTTCTTGAGTGGGGTGAAGCAGGCAGGGAAAGGAAGTTTGATTTTAAGAACGAAGGTGATTTTCACTCTTGGCTGTCAGATATAATGTCAATGGATAAATTCAAGGAAGAAGGATCGTTGAAGCCCGCTCTTATTGATATGCTTCAGAAACCGATTGAAAAGATATCCGATAATACAGGGCCATTGTTTCTCATTAAAACCCTTGATAAAAGGAACGAAGTTCTTAAATCTCTCGGTATGGACTTTGTTCAGAAGTATGTTGCAGGAGTGGAACTTCACATACGGCCAGTCATAAAAGACCATATGCTAAAAATTCAGGACGCACAAAAGATTTCAGAGAAATTCAGGAAGAAGGGCAAGAGGGTAGACCAAGTTCTGATACGAGATTTTATGGAAGGCTTTGAGCCTGAGTCGAAACTTAATACTGTAGAGAAGGGCATTGCCCGAAGACTGCAGTCCATTCTCAAGCATTGGGAAAAATACAAAGAGATATTCCCTCACTTCAACGCAATTAAAAACTATATGCGTCATCAAGTAGTAGAAGGGTATTTCAGAAATTGGTTTGCAATGTCTACCGATATGATACCCAAGTGGCTCAATGGTATGAAAGAAGCCGAGAAGTCTTGGAATAAAAGCAGGAAGAACTTCGAGGTCGAGGCTGCGAAACTAGAGAGAAGGAAAGGAATGAGTGGTGCGGAAAAGGAAAGAGAACTTCAAAAACTCAAAGAGGATATTGAGTTTACTGAAAAAAGATTCATATATTATGAAACAGCAAAACAGGAACACCTTAATAACATAGAGAGAACTCTTGCTGAGGCTCTTGATAACAATAAGATAAGGCAGTCTGAGTATGACATTGCCGTAAAACAATTAAGGGAGAATGGCAGGGTAGAGGGGAAGGAACTCACAGAAATAATAGAGAGGCTTGACGAAGCCCCTTATTATGTAAGGAATCGTATCAGCGCGGGGACTGAGCCAATTATGGATATGGCCGAGCATTACGCCTACGGTATTCTAAGAGACGCAGGATTCCCCGTAAACAGAATGAACAACTTATCACCTGCGTCTGCACTTATGATGTCATTGAAGCAGATGAAAAAGTTCCGTGGAGGCAAAGATAATATACCTGCTTATTATGACAGGGGCGCAATGGTAGACTGGATAGGACAGTTTATGAGGGGTTACTCGGAAGGTAAGATGAGCGCCAATAGAATGAATGTGCTGAGACATATATTCGAATATGATAAACTGCAGAAGAGTCTTAAAGATGTTCTTCCGTTTATGTCTGAAAAGAAGATTGATACTTCAATTCTTAACAGAACACAGAACACAATGAAGGCTTACAAGGCCTATGATCCAATGCAGGAAGTTCTTATGTATCTTGAGCAGACTGATAGAGGGATTACTTGGAATCCCATTGCAAAGATACTTAATACAATGAAGGATTACATTGAGGGCAATCCTGACCTGAAGATAAAAGGTGCTTCGAAGCAGGTGTCTGCTTATCTTGATGACGTAATAACAGACCTTGTTGGCCGAGAAACAAAGAGCGACGTAGCATTTAAGGGTCTTATACTTGGTGGACATATTCCTGTATTCAGCGACTTGATTATTAAGTGGTCTGCAAAGGGAAAAGGAATCAGGAATCCTGAAGTATACAGAATGGGGAATCAGGTTTTTGTTAAAGGCGAGGTTTTTGAGCCTCATCTTCAGAAGGTAATTAAGGTTGAAGGTGTGCGCGCTGAGGATATGCTCCCTAAAAGAATGGTGAATAAAACAATAGAGACTGCAAAACTTCTTTCCTATATGGCTTCACTTGGATTGTCTCCGAGAAGTTCCCTTCTCAACTTAACACAGACGCTGTCTGCAATGAGCGTAGAGCAGAAGTCCACGTTCTTCGGCCTTGTTCCAAAACTTGAGACAATAAATAATGCAATGAAAGGATATCATAAGACAATTAAGGAGGCAATGAATCCAAAGGAGTTTAAAGAACTTCACAGAGCAGGCCTGCTTGATCAGACATTGAGGGTTTCCACGGAAGGAATGCTTGAATCTTCACAGGGCTTACTTTCGAAAGGGGCTAAAATTGCCCTCTTTAATATGACAGCGACAGAATATCTTAACCGAGTTGGTATGTTTGAATACTTTAAACTGATGAATAAAGATGTGTTCAAGGCAATGAATCTCAGCGAGAAAATGGTTGAAGTTCTTGCAAGAGATTTTTCGGACAAATATAATTTTAGGGTAGACGCACTGAATCAGCCGAACTTCCTTAGAGGTGCGGGCGGTAAAGTTCTTGGTCATTTGTCAACGTTTGCTTATCATCAAGCACGTATGTTCGGGAAAGAAATGAAGAAAACAATTACCGCTCTTCCTGATTATACGGGCAAGTTAAAAAATACGTTATCAAAACTAGGTAAGGGAGATTGGGAAGGATTCAAAAAATCATTTGACAATCTTAACAACACTCAGAGAATGGGTGCGCTAAGATATATAATGGCTACAATGATTACTGTTTACGGAATGCAGTCTATACTTGGATTCAGCATAGGAACTGTTATGTGGAATCGTTCACTGAATATGCCTCTTATAAAGAATCCTCTTATGGAATCAATGACAGATATCATTGACGCGCTCACTGGCGAGAAGCCATTTAAGAAAACAATGGTTGGCGTTGTTGAAAACTTCTCGCCTCTCAATGTATTGAGGAAGAAGGTGGGTAAGGCAGCAGAGTCCTCAGACCTGAGATATCTCATTTCAAACACAAAAGAAGTTGTCGACAAGGCTGGAGGTTGATATGACACCCGAACAGGAAGCACAGTTATTTGGAAGTCTTGGTTATATCAAAGGGAAGGTTGAACAGATTGATGAAATGAAACAGGATATGAGCCTCATTGCCCCGCTCACTCAGGACGTAAGACAACTTACTAATAATTACAAGATTCTTAAATCCGTAGTAAATCCCAATGGCGACCCTGAGAAAAGTATGCCCGTAAGGATTGGCAGGATTGAGGATAAACTCGAGGCTGTTAAAACTGCACAAGAGAATTGTCCTGCCTTGAAGAAGATGAAACCAAAAGAAAAAAAGAAATTGCTTCATCAGTTTTTTGACTTGTTCCGAACTAAAAAAGGCTGGATCACTCTTGGCATTGGCGGAGGGTCGCTTTCTTTGGGTGGAGTTCTTGTAGTGTATTTGCATAAGTTTATTACTTGGATTATACAAATGCTTGAAGTGATAAACGAGGTATTAAAATACGCAATGGATTCAGGAGTAATACAATGAGGGCTGATTTTGATATAGCATTCAAGAGAATGTCTCCGTGGGAATGGCGCAAGGGCAAAGAGTATACTAATCACCCGAAGGATAAGGGTGGCCCTACAAAATACGGGATAACCGAGAAGGTTGCACGAAAGGAAGGCTATGAGGGATATATGAAAGACCTGCCTCTTGACTTTGCAAAAATCATTTATAAGAAGAAGTATTGGAATAATTGGAGGCTCGGAGAAATAGTTTGTCAGGAGATTGCTGACCAGTTATTTCAGGCAGCGGTCAATCAGGGAGTTCCTTTATGGAAGAAATATCTGCAGAGGACTTGCAATATGCTTAGTATATATGATGTTGGAACTATTGCTGTTGACGGTGTGATTGGGCCAATAACCATAAACGCTCTCAATACTATAATTCTTAATCACGGTTACATTGCATTGTCGCACGTGATATATGTTAAACAAGATGACAGGTATGATAAGATTGTAGAGCGAAGCCCTTCTCAGAAGTGGGCGCGCAAAGGGTGGAAGAATAGAACGAAGGCATTTCTTATAACAACTAAAAATGGAAGGGGGTGAGACAATGAAGGGGAAAAGGAAGTTTGTTATGACGATAATCACGTGTTCTTTTGCATTGCTCGGGCTTGCTGTGTTGGGTTTTATATTCAAGGATTCTACGTCTACCGTGGCCGTGCAGTTGTATCTTGTTTTCTGTCTTACTTGTGTTGGCGGCCTTACTGCTTTTGTGAGTGGTAACGCGTTTGAGCATTATACAAAAATGAAGTCAGGAGTGTCAACTAATGTGGAAAAAAATAACAGAATGGGTTATTAAAAATAAAGGGACGACAGCAGTTATTGTCGTCCTTGTTCCTATTGTGGCCTCGGTTGTCATTGGCTTCTATGATTACAGGAAGAGATATTTTGCTTCTCAGGAGACCATTGCGGCCTACGAGAATCAGGTGGAAGAACTCGAGCAGAGGATAGTTCAATTGACGGAGAGAAGAATTGAAAGCAAAACAGAGTTCTTTTACGACAAGGAAGGCAAGATAGAGAAGAAGGTCGTAACCGAAGGCATTGATGAGAAAAGCAAAACAGACACGAAGACAAACAGGAATACCGAAGTTGTGTTTCCATATAAGCATAAATTATTTCTTGCAGGCCTTGAATATGATTTTGGTTGGGAAGAATATTACGTGAAGGCGGGTATTTGTTTACACGACACAGTCAATGTCGAAGTGGGCTATCCTATAAATCTCAAGGTGAAGAAGTTCAGGCTGAGGGTTGGACTGTCTGTGAGGTTTTAGTTCGGGGAAAACCAGTAACTTTTAAAAAAGAAAACCGTAAGGTATCTTTGGAGTCTTTTTGCACTATGAACTGGAAGAACAAGTTGCGAATCATTACACACAATAACAAGACGTCCGAATCTGTCCTTCACAAATCTCCTGATGTTCTCAGGAATAAATGTGTAGGACAGATTCTTTCGTCTATCCAAAACAATAAACTCTCCCTGACGTGCATACGGTAGCACAAGGTCTCTTTTTACAGACAGGTCGAGTATCATTTTACTCCTCCTTGCACCATTTTATAATTTTATTTAATACTTTCCCCTTATTAAATATAACATCAATTAATAACCAAAATATTAAAAGTATTTCCATTTCACTCCTCCTTATGTTTTTTGTATCTCTTCTTCCAAAAGTGTCTGGCAAGAAGAAATACTGCTGCTCCCAATAGCAGATTGTTTACAAATAAATATTGGAGTACAATGGGAAACCAGTTGTCAACGTCTACCAGTAGACCGCAAAGCATATCAATTTTTTCAGATAGTTCGTAGATTGCCTCTGTTTCCAATTCATTTGTCATTGCCCCCTCCTGATTCCGCAAGTCCCTGCCTTTTTTTGACGAGATTCGTGATACTGTCTTTCCACTTGATCTTCGGCAGGTGCTTGGCCGTGTCATAGAATTCAAGACAAGCATACATTGATTGGAAGTTCTGCAGGCGTTTGATTTCGTCGGCATACTTGTCCTTGTCAATGATTCTTTGTGTCGGGTGATTGAGCCTTCCAAACCAAATATCGTTGCTTATATGGGGCAGGAGCGCGTCATAGAGCCTGCGTCCTGTCTCAGCATAGGATTCTGAGGTCGGAAGGAGTGGCTCGGCACTCACAGATGTATTGATTCCGTGCCTGTGAGCGTGTTCTAGGCACTCAATTCGCTCCCGAGGGGTAGACGCCCCGCGCTCCCAAAACTTCATAATCTCGGGGTCGAGAGAGCCTATTGAGAATCTAACCATTGACTGCTCTGGTGGGTATTCGAGTAGCACTTTGACGACATTTACAATGCACTCCATTTGAGGTTTACTGACAATGAGTATATTATTGCCAGCGTCGAGAATGCGCTTAATGAGGTAGAGGCTTGCGTCAAGATAATGTGGCGTGATATCGTGCTGAGTAGGGAACATAATTACGCCATTGATCTTCGGCTGTTCCTTTTCTAACCACGAATCGACAATGCTTTCTTCTGTCCACTTCTCAGGTGGCTTTGTCCTCCAACGGACACAGGCATTGAATCGAGCGTAGCAATAGATACAGTCATTGCTGCAGCCCGATCCTATGTTGCGTCCTTGCTCGGCCCATTCCTTTGTTCCTCTTCCTTTGCGGTTATTGTTGAACATTGCTTCACCTCAGTATTTTTTTGACTGACTTCCTGATTTCAGAAATTTTCATTGTGTCGCGTTCAATCCTTGATATCTGTTCTTTTATTGGGTCGAAGTATATGCGTATCTGATTATTGTTTCGCTTATATTCTTCGAGTAAGCCTCTGAAGAATTCAGATACATTCTTCCCTTCCTTCTTTGCAAATTCTTCGGCGTCCTTTTTTTCTTCTCTATTGACCCTGATGAGTATCTTCTTTTCTTTTTTCTTTTTACCTTTTTCTCTCATTGCTATTCCTCCTTCTGCCTGTAAGATTTCCAGTTGAAGTGAATGAACTGCGCTTCACTTGTTATCCTGTCTCCTGCAGGCTTACCAATGAACTGCAAAAATTGGTCTCTTGATAGATTTGTAATAAATATTGTCTGCTTGTTATGTTCCATTCGAGTATCAACAATCTCGAATAGAAGTTCTCTTTCAAAGTCTGTGTTATATCCTTTGCCTATTTCCTCAATGACAAGGACGTCAGGTGCGTAGTAGTGTTCAATAATCTGTCGCTCCTTAGAGAAGTCTGCTCTTACGTCAATGCCAATGTATCTGAACTTAACAATTTCAAAGGACACTCCTTTCTTGTATCTGTCCTGTAGTAACGCGGTAGACAAGTGAGTCTTGCCAGTCCCTACGTCTCCGTAGAATACAAGCCACGAAGTAGGGAAGGACTGCAGGAACTCTTTGATTTGTTTCTGCTTCGGTGTCTCTGCTTCGTAGGTGTCGAATGTCATTGCGCGTCTTCGAGGCGAGAGGTCAATCGGTTTCTGTTCGATTGTGATTCTTATGGAGTTTTCCATTTTATAACTCCTTCACATTGAAGCCAGTGTCTTTGGCTTTCTTTTCGAATCTCTTGTTCTGCTCTCGTATGTCGTCAGCCTCGACAATGAGTTTGTTGTAATGCTTCCTGAGTTTCTGCGGGGAAAGAATGTTCTTTGTCCAACAGAAACCATTCGACTTATACATAAGAGGCAATGCTTTGATGACCCTGTCTATTTCATCATACGGCAGGTTATCATTTTTCAGCATTAAGTCGAACACCTTGATCCACGTCTGAGTCTTCGGTTTCAGTTTAATGAATTTATTCTGAACTTCGCAGAATGTCAGATATAGATTGGTTGCCTCCTTCGAGGTCGTTACGGTCTTAACTTTCTTGACCTTCTGAACTTCGTCAGGTGAAATGAAAGCAGGGCGTATGGCCACGGTGTCATCTTCAGCGCTGAAGTAGATGTGAATTATCCCTGCTTCGCTGAGGGCCTGAAGAACTTTGAGGGGGTCTTTGCCAAACTCCTCCTGCTTCATTATGCACGTTTTGAATCCGTGCTTCTTGAATGTTCCTTCTACGTTCTCGAAGGTTTCGAGCAATGTCTTTGGGTCGACTCCTGCTTCCCTGCAGAGTGCATAGAGCGAGGCAATGTTGGTCGGGGTCAATGTCTCATACCACTTGAGATAATCCTGAATGGTGTTTGATGTATACATTGCTACTCCTCCTTGATTTTTGCAATGAGTTCCTTCTCTCTCAATGCAATGATGTCATAGGACTCCTTCTCGATTGAGCCTATCCGTTTTCCTGAGTATTTGTGAGCAAGGACGGTGTCTCCTTTGCTTGCCTTCTTCACTTTTCCTCCGATAGATAAAACGTCAGCCTTCAGGAAGTTGTCCATATAGGTATTGACGACAATGAATTTACTGTCGAGTTCTTCCTTCTTCTTTGCATACTTAACTAACAGCACGTCTCCGATTGCGATTAAGTTTTCCATTGCTCCTCCTTTACATTTGTGGCATTGCGAGTATTGTTGGTTTCTCTTCAGGTATGTTCGTGATGAACGCTTCCGTGGTGAGTAGCATTGAGGCGATTGAGGCTGCGTTCTGCAGGGCTGTCCTTGTTACTTTCACAGGGTCAATGATCCCCGCCTTGAACATATCCTTAACCTCTCCGTCGTTTGCGTCGTAGCCGAGAGTGTTGCTCATCTTTTCTTTAAGCAGGGCTTTCATTTCACCTGCGTCTCCGCCTGCATTTGTAACTACCTGCTCGAAAGGTTTTGATATTGCTTGCCTTACAATGTCTACGCCGACGTGTTCTTCTTTTGTGGCAAAAATATTTGTGTCGACGCAATGAATTGCTTTCAGCAGAGCAATGCCTCCGCCTGCTACAATGCCTTCTTCTACCGCACATTTCGTAGCATTGAGGGCGTCTTCAATTCTCATACGCTTCTCTCTCATCTCTGTTTCTGTCGTTGCTCCTGCGTGTATTACGGCAACGCCTCCTGTCAGTTTAGCAAGGCGCTCTTTCAATTTCTCTTTTCTGAAGTCATCTTCCTCTTCCTTCAGGAGTCCTCTGATTGCTTCAATGCGTTCAATGATTTTCTTCTTATCTCCCTTGCCGCCTATGATTGTTGTTTTGTCAGCCGACACTACTACCTTTTCGGCAATGCCGAGGTGAGTAATGTCTGCTTCCTTCAGGCCTGTTCCTGCAGCGCGCAATGTGATTCCGCGCTTGTCGTCAATGACTGTTCCGCCTGTAACAACAGCAATGTCCTCAAGAACTTCCTGTCTGATATCTGAGAATTCAGGAGACCTGACAGTAACACAGGAGATATTGCCTTTGACTGCATTGACTATGAGGGTCTGTAGTGCGTCTCCGTCTACAGTGTCAGCAATCAGAACAAAAGGCTTGTTGCTTTCCTGTGTTATTTTGTTTATTATCGGCATTACTTCCTTCGGATTGGTGATTGTCTTGTCTGTTATTACAATGTAGGGGTTGTCCAGTTCCACTGTCATATTCGGATTTGTAGAAAAATAAGGGGAATGATATCCCTTATCGAACTGTAGTCCTTCTACACAATTCAGAATGGTGTATTGTGTTTTGGACTCCTGCACGGTAACAACTCCGTCCTTGCCTGTCTTTTCAATGGCTTCAGAGATGATGTCTCCTATCTCTCTGTCATTGTTGGCCGAGATAGAGGCGACCTGCTTGGTCATCTCAGCGTCATCTACTGGCTTTGCAATGGTTTTTAGATACGCGACGATTGAATCTACGGCTTTTTGTATGCCTCTCTTGATTGGCATAGGGTTTGCTCCCGCAGAGATTATCTTGCGTCCTTCATTGTATATTGCCTGAGCGAGAATGACAGCAGTTGTAGTCCCGTCTCCTGCAATGTCATTGGTTTTCCTTGCTGCTTCCTTTATTAACTGAGCGCCAAGTCTTTCGAAGGGGTCTTCGAGCGTAACTTCCTGCGCAATGGTAACTCCGTCGTTGGTGATTGTCGGGTAGGGTAGGGCAGTCTCAAAGATTACATTGCGTCCCTTCGCTCCGAGTGTGAGTTTCACTGTGTTGGCGATCTTGTCAATGCCTGCCTGTATCTTCTTGTGGCCTTCTTCAGAGTTGAGTAGATTCTTATACATTCTTTTCCTCCTGTTTGAGTAGTGAGTAGACTTTCTTCAGGGCTTTTTTCTTGTCGTCCTTGAGAGAAATGTAGAATCTTATCAATGCCCTGAATGACTTGACGAGATTCTCGAGCAGGTATGCGTATACCTGTGCTTGCCTGAGCCTCTTGCCTGTGAGTTTACTGCTTTTTTTCTTCATTGTTGTTCTCCTTACAGAGTATTTTGTCGGCAGGAATGATTACCAGTTCCTTGCCGTCAATTTCGAACATTGTTTCAGTTGTTTTCTCAAAGTGAATGATGTCCCCGCCATTGATTTCTTTTACTTCGGAAGGGTCAAAAGCGCAGACCTTCCCTCTTTGTGTCTTGAGTTTGTCCTCGGGAACATAGAACTTTCCTTTCGCTTCTTCCTCGTAGAGAGGCTCTACGAGAACATTGTCATAGAGCGGTAGTATCGTCGTCATCTTTTTCCTCCTCTCCTTCGGTGTCAGTCATCAGTTTATTGATGACCTTATGCTCGAGCATTTTACGGTGTCTTGCCTTAATGAGCAACTCCCGTAACTCAGGGTAGTCTTCACAAAAAAATGTTTCGACTCCTCTTCTGTGAACTCCCTCATCTCCCGTGTGGTGTAGATGACACAGTGGTATAAGATTATCAGGGTGGTCGCTCCCGCCTGCCTTTCTGCTTACAATGTGATGTAGGGTGTGAGTCTTCCTGAGACACACCTTACACCGATAAAACTTTTTATAGTTTATTTGCTCAACCATTGGTGAGTGCCTTATAGGATAGTTTGAATTTCTTCTTTGTTTCTCCTACAGGCAAGTCAATACCAAGTGCTTTGGCCTCCTTCTTTACTGGCTTGACTATTGCCGTCAATGTTTCAACGGCCTTGTCATAGTCTCTGAACTTTTCAAGAGCGTGTTCGAATTCTGCGGCATACTGAGGATTGGATTCTTCGAACTTGTCCTTGAGATTCTTCAGGGCAATGATTACTGATTCAAAGTCAGGTAGTATCATCTCGAACATTGCCTTGTTATCTACTTCGCTTGCGTCTTCCTCGGTCATCTTGTAACGATAGCCGTCCTCTTCGAAGGCGTCGCCCTCAATGACGTCGAACTTGTCTTCTACGGGTTTCCTGCATTCTCCCGCCTTAGCCTTCCAGTATTTCTCTCTGTCTTTGCAAGACCCGTAGGTCTTGTTTGGCAGGTCATCTTTTGCCCCGCAAGTAGACAGCATAGGACAGAATCCGCAATACTGGTTTATCTTGTAAGGGAAGTCTGTGGCATTGACGCATTCAGACACCTTCTTATTGAGGGTCTCTTCGAAGTTCTGATTCTCCCAATCCACTAATTCGTGGCCTCCGTATCTCCAAAACCAAACACCTATCTTGATTCTTAGATTCGGAATGTCTTTGTATATCTTGCTTATGAGATAAGCATAGATATTTAACTGAAGATCCGCCTCGATTTCTGCAGCGTCAATGGTCTGCCTTGATGTTTTGTAGTCAAGGATTACTACTGTTCCGTCGTCGTGGAAGTGAAGGTTGTCAAGAGTTCCGACAAGTGGTGCTTCAGGTGTGTCAGCGTGGAGTTTCTTTTCGACGTCATCTCTTCCGAAGTCCTGAGCCTGCAGGTATTCTGCGACCCTTACGAGACGCCAGTATTCTTTTTCAGGCTCAAGGAATTCATAGTCCCCTTTGATTTCATTAAACCATTCCTGAATTTCATTGGGGTCTGTGTCCCTCTTGTTGCCCTCCTCGTCCAGTATTACCTCAAGGCTGAGGCGCTGAATGAGGTTGTGAATCTTCCTGCCGTATTCGAGGGCCTGATTGTCGGGCCTCTCCTTGCCGTCTATATAGATGTATTTGTAGAGAGCAGGGCATTGCAGGAACTTGCTGATACGTGTGAATGAAAGTTCAGTTGTTGCTGAGTTCTTGTCTGTCATCTTTTTTACCTCCCATTAGATTTACGACATTGAACTGTCTTGCTTGATTTTGCATAAGCATTATCCAGTCTTTGTAGATTATCTGTGCCATATTCCTGAACATTTCCTTCTCTTCGGGTAGTAATTTGTAGTCAATTATCTGTTGAAGTTTAGAATTGAGCCTCAGATTGCTGAGATACTTGCCCTCATCAATGAGTTTTTTTTGTTCTTCCTTGAAGATGTCCATTAAGACATTCGCAAGCCTTGACCCGCTTGAGTCTGAGATTGTGGCCAGTCTCTTTGCAAACTCATAGACGTTTAATACCTGTGAGTCAATCGGTTTCTGTTTCTTTTCTTCTTCCTCCATTGCTTCCTCCTTTTGGTGTAATAGTTTTACTTTCATAAAATGGCACTACCAGTTTTTCTTTTATTACGGAGAAACCTTTTGCAAAGCCGTCTTTAAATCCTATTGCATATGCCGTGTTGCATTCTACTTCAAGGTCTGTTTGGTATTCCTTGTAACAAAGGGAGAATCCTACAAAGTGTCCTATAAAAAAGAGCAGGACGCACGTGAGTATAATCCCTAAGCAGATGAGTGTAACTTTGCTTCGTCTCAATGGTATCGCCTCCTTATCTTGACCTGAGTTGGTCGTCCTGATATATCCTTACCCCTGCAATTTCCCTTGTCCCGTTTTTGATTGCCTGCTTTATTGCGGCGTCGTCGATCTTCAGGAAGGGTCTCGGAACTTTTAAAGGCTCAATGACTTCGTGTTTCCATACCTTGACAATAGTTGTAGTAGACCCTGCTCCTCTTGTCGTCTGTTTAATGTCAATGGGTCTCTCGGCTATTGCCTCCTGCTTCTTCTCAATTTTCTCTGCTTCTGCGAGTTTCTCTTCGTCATTGCGCTCCGCCGCTTCCTGCAGTTTCTTCTGCTTCTCTTCTTCGAGTTTCTTCTGCGCCTCTTCCCTGCGCTTGCGCTCCTCTTCTTCCTGAATCCTGCGCTGTTCCTTCTGATACGCAATGATTTTACCCGAGAGAATGTCCCTTATCTCCTCGGCGACCCGTTTCTTTGAGTTGAATTTCTCATTGGTCTCCTTGATTGCTTTGTTAAAGGGCCTGATAATCTCAAGGCGTGTGTTGTCAATGGCCTTGATAAAGTCTTTGATTGTCTTCAGTGAATCGCCTGCCTTGTTGAGAGTGTCAATGTCGACAATCTCCTTGCTCTCGACTACCTTCCTGTAGTCGACAATCTGTGTTTCAATCTTGCTGAGTTTCTGTTCTTCTGCTGAAATGTGTTCAGTATTTCCTCCCATTATATTTTCTCCTTTCCTACAAATGCCTCGACAATGACATTGATTTCCTTCCTGTCGGCAGATGTAAGGTTGATTTCAGGGAACATTGCCTTGCTCTCCTGATAGAATACTGCGAATGTCCAGTCCTTTCCTTTTTTCAATGTCTCCCATATGTAGCCGTATGCTTCCTGCAGGTTATTGAATTCTTTCGGCTTGCCTTTTGTCGTAGCAGGAGCGTCGATCGACGTGGCTACAATCTTTCTGAGTTCCTCAATGTTTAACTGGTCTTTTGTCCTCCCGTTTAAGACCTTATTCATTAACGGAACTTTGCCCTGCTCGATTATCTGCTTGAAAAGTTTTGCCTTTTCCTTAGCCGTGTCGTCCACTTTTGTCGTGGTTCTCTTCTTAATGTCTCCGTGGTCATCAATGACACCTTTGACATTGTGCTGTTTGACAGACCCCTTATTGATTTTATCCTCAATCATCATTGCGACAAGGTCGGCAGGTATCAACCTGAGTTTTGCATTCCTTGAAGCCTTGATTCCGCCCTGCTCGAAGGCGAATTGATTGTCCTTCATATAGGTCTTGTTCGTCTTCTTGCCGTTCTCCCATACATAACACTTCATCTGTTTGTCCTGCTTCTTGAATCCTTCAGCCGTGTCGAGCAACACTTCTTTGCCCGCTCCGTCCACTGCGAAACGTCCCGCCTTTGCCTTGAACATATAGGAGGTTTCGTTTTCGGTATGACTGGATTCAATATCTCTGATGACTATACCCTTGCGGGCAATGACCTGACACGTTACGTCTACTCCTGCCTTTGACAGCCCTGTTACTTGCTTACCACTGGAGTCTTTGAAAGAGTATACATATTTCTCGAGCGTTTTCTTTTGCGTCAGTTCGTCCTTGATAATATTGTCGTCGTAGGTGTCCATTAAGGCGAAGACATTGCCTTCTTCGATTTCAAGTTCCTCGGGCTTGTCTATTTTAGCAATAGAGACGCCTTCCGAGTGAGCCTTTTTTGTGGTGTCTTCGGTTACTGCCAGTCTGTGCTGTTTAATATGTTCCTCAATGAGCGTTCTCTTCTCTTCCTCTGTGAGTTCAGGCTTGCGTCTGAATAGGCTTGCAATCCATTTGAAGAATCGTATCATTTTTTACCCTCCTTGCTCAGTTGTTCCTCGCAGATTTTGGCATAGTCGTTTATTGTTTGACTATGCGCTTGCTTTACAAAGTTTAAGAATCTGCGAATGGTTATTTTGCCTCTTGATTTTAAGTATAGGGAGTGGATTTTTTTGAAGTTGTGTTTTATGTAGGCATTGCCGTAAGCATTTCGTTCTTCCCTGTTGCATTCTCCTATTATTTTGCTGAGATACTTTGAGATATCTGTCTCTTTGTTTTCGACAAAGCCAACAAACTCTCTTGCGGTCTCTCCTCTAGTGAGCGTAGCATTGAAGTCGTCCACGATTGATTTTACAAATGCCTCAGCCTCTTCGTTTTTGGGTATTTCAAATTTCTCTTCCCATTCCGCAGTTTTGTTTTTGATTTTTGCTCTTACTATTCTCATAGCCTGCTCCTTTCTTACTCAATGATGAGTGTGTATTTGATTGTTGTAGATAGCCAGTCGTAAAGCCCGAACAGGATAATCGAGACTACAATAATCTCAATTATATATTTTGCGTAGACCCGTTTGTCATTGGTTGCATTGACTACCATTGAGAGCCTGTGTCCAGCCAATACACAATACAAGACAATCACACCTGCTGTCAGTTCCTTGAAGATAAAGTGTAGAGTGTGCATAATGAATTCCATAGCCATTGCCTCCTTTCTTTTTGTAAGGACTATAAGTATACTAAAATTGTGTTAGTCTGTCAAGTCCACTATCTGCTTTCAAGCAATTCCCATAGGTCGCACAGCACTTTTTTTTCCTCCTTGTCCTCAGTTTTGATGATTATTTCTATGTTTTCTTTGGTCTTGATGTGAAAGTGAATCACGGCACTCTCTGTATTCGGGTAGTCCCTGAAAAATGTGAAGAGTTCGTAGTCCCGTATCTGCGCAATGTCAATGGTGATTCCATTGAACACAAAGGGCAGGTCGCTCTTGAAAACAGCCTCGCTCTTCGGCAGGTCAATGGTGTCGGGGTTTCCTGAGACCTGTTTTGCGCCTTTTATTTCTACAATTTTTGTTACTCTGACGTGTTTGCCGTCAACGAATTCAAGATTGAAGCCTTCGTCGAGATACTTTTGCAGTAAAGGATTCGTGCGTTTCATTTGATAACCTCCTCAATGTATTGGATTGCGCTCCTGTATTTATTCAGTAGTTCATTGAACAGGGTCGCAAGTCCCGAAGCGTAGTCGTGGTCATTCAGCCCCTTGATTTCGTCGTGAGTCTTGCCTATTACTTTGATTGTGTGCGTGGCGTTCTCGAGTAGATTCAGCCCCGCCATTCTGTCAATGGTCTTGTTGCGCTGGTCGACAATGATTGCCTTCTTGCTTGCTTCGTTCTTGATTCCCGCAACGGCAATCAGCAGTCTTACTCCGTCGTTGGCGTGGTAGTGCTTCAAAACTTCTGCTTTCTCTTTGTTTGTTAAGTCCATTGTTACACCTCCTCAATTTTTATTTTGTTTTCCTTGAATAACTTATGCTTGTATCTTCCTGTATTTCTCATTGCTTCTACGTGTCTTTTATGGTTGTAGCAGGCTTTCCACCCGCCTCTTGCCTGAAAGTTTTCTTTGTTTCTTTCGAGCCTTTCAGGAAAGACCGTAAACTGTATCAGCCTACGACTAACCTTATACATTCTTGTTATTTGTCTTATTGCCACTCCTTCCTTGTGTAATTTTCTGATAGTGTTCTTGTCTTCTTCCGTTAGTTTTATGCGCCTGTCGAATTCCGTCTTTTCTATCTTTGCCTTTCTGCTCTTGTATGGCATTGTTTTATACCTCGTCTATTTTGTAGACCTGCAGATTCTCGTCCTTGAATGCCTCAGCCATTGGCTTGTTGAACTTCTCAAATACTTCAATGGCATTGTCCTTGTCTGTTGCGTCGACAAAGTCAAGTATCTGAGCGTTTTCAATGTCGCTCCCGTCAGGCGCTTGAGTGTGTCCACCGCAGGTTGCAATGATATATCTGTTAAGCATTGTCGGTTTCTCCCTGAATCCTTTTTCTCTGACCTCTCTCCTGTAGGTTTCAGCCTTCTCAATTTCCTCGGGTGTTGCAAGCCTCAGTGCTTCCGCGTTCTTCCATAGGCGGAATGATGAGTCAATGCCTTTGATACAGCAGGCTTCTCCGTCCGTCCCTTCTACTTCAAACACTCCTCCTTCATAGAACACCTTCTTGCCTAAGAATTCATTTCCCATTGTCGTTCACCTCTTTCTCCACTATTGCGTGGATTTTTGTGTAGAGTGTATCGTCCCATTCGCTGTCGGGGTCAATCTGATACTGCTCTCGCAGGTAGTCCATTACTGCATTTGTGATGTTGTCAATCTTTTCAATGTTTTCATTTGCCATTGTTCCTTACCTCCTTGCGAATTATTTCATACATTCCGTCTGTGATTCCCTCAATGAAAGCCTGCACGAGTTCGATTGTCTCTTCCATTTCGTCAATCTCGGCACTGCCCTCTTTGATATGTTCGAGCCTGCAATGTAATACTTCTGCGACCTGCCAGTGTCCGACTTCTTTCATTTCTCCGTCCTCGTCCTCTTCCATTTTCTTCCAGTTGTCCCATTCGATTGCTTCAATAAAATGCTGTAGTGTTTTCTTCATTTTTTCTTCCTCCTCTCAGGTGGCGTGTTATACTTTTTGAGTCCATTGTGCTTTTCATAGAGCATTGAGAGTGTCTCCTTGCTGGCGTCGAGTTCCTTGACTATCCACTTGCCTCGGGTTTTCTGCCCGCTCTTGATTGCGGTCTCGATTACACGGTATCTCGCATAGAGCGAGCGGGTCAATGCCTTGAGATGTTCGAGACTTTTGATGTTGTCCATTTGCTCCTTTGTCGTGAGATTGCCGTAGTCCGTGATAGTGATGTTGATTTCCATTGTCATTGCCTCCTATTCTTCAGATTCTTCAATGTCCTGATAGTAGGTGTTTGTTATTTCGCCGTCAATCTCTTCCGCCTTCTCTTCGTTCTTTTTCAGTTTGATTTCCTTGGCGTTTTGCTTTTTCATAGTAAATCCCTCCTTCTGATTGGTTTTAACTGCTCTTTCAGGTAATAAGCCCCTCGTTCGCTCTTGCCCTTGCTCTTGTTGAGCGGGAAGAATACAAAATACACATACGCTCCGACAATTCCCCGCCAGTCCTCGCAATGCAAGAATCTTGCATACTGCCCGTTGTCTGTCCTTACTCGCTGTCCGTATTTCATTGCGTCCCGCCTCCTTTTGTCATTGATTTCAGCAGGGCAGGGAGTGAATACACTACGCCATAATACTTTTCTGCTTCCCCGTCCCGCTCGAGTGTTACGTCTGCCGTCGCTGTGTCTCCGTCGATTCGGACATTGTCGGCAATGATATTGCCTCCCGATAGCCTGTGCAGTCCGTTCTTGTAGAGTTCCGATATTTCTATTGCGCCTTTTGTCTCTGCAATGGTCATAATTTCCGCCTCCTCTCTAATGGTCTTGTATTACTTCAATGGTTGACTTGCTCCAAAGTTTCTGAAGAGCCTTAAAGACAATGTATGTTTTCAACTTCCCTTTTATCTTTACGCTTTCTGCACGCTCTCCCTTTCTGTTGATTCGGTAGATGTAAAAAGTGCCGTTATACTTTAGCCCTTTTGTCGCTGTAACTTGCAGATATTCTGCATATTCCTTGCTTGACATTTTCAAATATTGCAATGGTCTCGCCTCCTCTCCTCAATGGGATAGTGTTCCGCCCTTACTCAGTCCTTGATTGTTGCCAGCAGGTCGCATTTTGGGAAGTCCGCTTTGCTCCAGTCCTTCAATGCTGAAAACTCGACCTTGCCCGCT
>Ga0272441_10002002_pt1 | contig 42436 bp, 36 predicted proteins | sample SSMProp6N_FD_193582 | JGI IMG/M metagenome (GOLD analysis project Ga0272441, IMG submission 193582) | Marine sediment archaeal communities from Little Sippewissett salt marsh, Falmouth, MA, United States - SSM-Prop-6N | ecosystem: Environmental > Aquatic > Marine > Wetlands > Sediment ...
AAAGTTTCTCACGATAAAAAAGTTATTCACCGCTTGGAAAAACTCCTCGCGGCATAAAATCGGTCACTTTGAGTAATTATATAGTTTTATAATGGGACGGAATGCGGTGAATAAGTTTTCCCTGATTTTGATAACAATGATTCTTTCTGCAGGCGGCTGTATTTCCGATAATAACACGGCAACAAATACACGCCAGGAGCGGATCGCGGTATATACGAACATAGTAACCGAATATCTCCATGACAAGAATCTGCCCGAGCTGGTTTCCGTCGAGCAATGGCAGAATGAATACGGGCCGGGACTGAAGATTACGACCGCCCACTATGAGATTTACACAACACTGTTCAATCACGCAATGCTCAGCAAAATCCCCCGGTTTGTAGAAACGGCGTATCAGGCATATAACAGCCAGTTGCCGGAGCCGGTCGAGACAACGGTGAAATTTCCCGTTTATGTCTTCGCCGATCGTTCTCAATGGGAGCATTTCACCCGTACTTTCGCCGGTGAGCAGGCCCGGATGTTCTATAAAATCAAGGCCGGGGCTTATTGTCATAACGATGCCTGTGTTGCCTACGACATCGGTCCGAAACGGACGTTTCTGGCTCTCGGCCACGAAGGCTGGCACCAGTTCAACGGCAGGGTCTTCAGGTACCGACTGCCGAGCTGGCTCGACGAAGGTGTGGCAATGCTTTTCGAAGAGCATAAAATCGACGACGAATCGATTTATTTTATACCGAGCCAAAACGGCTATCGGCTGAAATCGCTCGGGGAAACGCTGGCCAAAAATAAAATCATCCCGCTTAGGGAATTAACCGCAATCAATCCCGGCCAGGTGCTCGCTACCGACGAGACCGAAGATGTAATGGCTTTTTACAGCCAGTCCTACGCGCTGGTTCGTTTTCTGCGGGAAGCGGATTCCGGCAAACGTATGGGAATCTATCAGCGGCTGCTCGCCGACGGCCTGTGGGGCAATTGGCCGCTCGATGAGGTAAGTAAGGAAGTTGCGATAGACAGAAACAAGCCGAGAACTATTCTGTGGAATCATATTGTTGGAACTTTGCTGTTTCAAAAGTATATCGGCGAAGATTTCGAGCGAATCGAACAGGAATATCTGGCCTTCTGCAGGCAAATAGCTCGATAATAAATTCAGTAAGCATAGAATTGTAAACGACGGGCAGAATTGCATTACCGGATTGTATTAATGACCATAAAACGAATATCCCCTTTTATCTTGGCCTCCACATCGCCGCGACGCAGACAATTACTGGCCGAAGCGGGATATGAATTTACCGTGGTTCATCCCGATATAGACGAATCTTCTTTTACCACCGACCGGATTGCTCCATGCAAATACGCCGAAAAACTGGCTTTGGCAAAAGCAAAAAGCGTCGCTCAAAAATATCCGGATAATCTTGTCATAGGCGCCGATACGATTGTAGATTGCCGGGGTGAGATTATCGGCAAACCCGCAGATGCAGAAGAGGCCTCGCGGATTATTCAAAAGCTCTTCGCCGAACCTCATAAAGTGATAACCGGTCTTGCCGTTTGTAGGGCCAGGGACGGTGTCGAAATAGTGACCAGTGATTCCACAACGGTTTTCCCGAAGCAATTGACACAAGACCAAATCGACGGGCATATCGAAAGCGGCCTATGGAAAGATAAGTCCGGCGCCTATGCCATCAAAGAAAACGGCGACGAGTTTATCGAGCGAATCGAAGGCAGCCTGACAAACGTAATGGGCCTGCCGATGGAGCTTCTGGAACGAATTCTTTGCAGGATTGAGGTTTAATATTTTCATATCCACAGTTTCATAAATTGGCTTCGTTTTTTTGCCGCCAAAGTCTCAAAATCTGCCAAATATGACGTAACCTACTTATTTCAAAGAGCTTATACTAATTTATCTGTTTTGACATTGGGTTCGTTTTTTCAAATTTGCTCAAAATTTCGTACGTTTTCATTCGTAGAATTAAAAGCTCACAGTTCTTAGTGTATGCTTTTGATGTATAAAGACTTACGTTAGATCAATTGCTAATGCCCCCCATTTTATTCTGGATTCTGTCTCCTGGATTCTGAATTCTGCCTTTAGGAACTTGTCCCGGCATAGTCTCCGACGACGCCGGATTGGGTTCGTTTTTTCAAAAAGCATCGATTTGTAGAGAACTCTCTACATTTGTTGTATTATCCCATGGTCACAGCAATTTCATTGGAAATTGGACATCCAGGATTTGATATCTGAAATTTCAGACTAAACTATTATCCCCCATTTATAATATAAGACTCATAATTCAACACTCATAACTATTTTATGGAATTTCCGCCTTAAGGCAACCAAAAACCCCGTTTTTCAGCGATAAATGTCCATGACTCGCCACTTTCATCTCAACCGGAGTTCCGGCTCCTGCTTTCGCAATCTTCTTGGGATTGTCACCTGTTGATTGGATAAGACTAATGTGACAAATTGTAAGGAAACTGCCCTTTAAGAGGAAAATCTTGACAGTTCAGGCAGATTCCTGTAAAATCATTGGACTTAAAGGGATATGATTATTGTTTGCGGGGGTTGTAAATGTGAAATCCCGATGTTTATATAATTCCAGACGGAGTCAGGGAAAATGTCTCATTCGGAAAAAATACGGTTTAAATGTCCGACCTGCGGCAAGGCGTTTAGCGTCTTATCTAAATATGCAGGTAAACGGGGCAAATGTCCCGGTTGTGGTAAAATCATTACAATCCCTGCAATCAAAGAGCCTTCGGTTAGCAGTTTGCGGTTAAATTCACTTGAACAACCTCATAACGAACAAACAGAAACAGAAATTAAAACCGAAGCCGAAATCAAAAAGCCCCCCCCAATTAAGAAAACAATAGGTGTAGAAAATGTCTTTCAAACGGGAAATACTATGGTGATGCAAAGGGGTACTTTCCTGCCGGACAGATGTATTAAGACAAACGACACAGAAAATATCAAGCTTAAGAGAATAACTCTCAGGTGGCATTCTCCGTGGATTTATCTCACTATCTTTGCAGGTCTGCCGGTATATGTAATTGTAGCTGTGATATGCACCAAGAGGGCTACGATAGAGGTTCCGGTGAGCCGAAGGATTCTCACAAGACGCTTGATATTTGTTTTAGCAACATGGTTGTGTGTTTTCCTGGGCGTTTTTGCTTTTGGATATCCAATTGTTGCAATGGACTCAATTTCAAACACGGATAATATTGGTTTGATAATTTTGTTCTCTGTTTTAATGTTTATCACAGCAATTATAATGTATTTAATTGGCGGCAGAATTATAACTCCATCGAGAATCGATGATTACTACGTCTGGATCAAAGGCGTTGACTCAGAGTATCTCAGCGAATTACCTCAGTGGCAATATGGTTACGCTGGTGTTCCAGGTTCTATTGCCCAGACGGTTCCTGTAGCAAGCAAAAAATGCAACCAATGTGGAAACAATGTTTTAGTTACGGACAAGTTCTGCTGGCGGTGCGGAGTGAATCTTTAATAGTCAGGTTTATGGAATTGAAAGGAGCTCTTAGATCGACCTGGTGGAAAAAAGTCTTATTATTGTGTTTGTTTCAATTTCATCTACTTCGCTGGGCTCCCATTTTGCCGTTTGATTGCAAAATGGGGACCCTTTCACTACGTTTGCTTAGTGGCTGTCACCTGCCGCCTCTTTTTTTATTCTCATTAGGATGTTCGGATCGATCTTGCTTTTTTCATATAACTGCCAGCCGGTATCTTTATAAAAAGTAAATATATCGGAACCGGATATAGCATTACGTGGTCTTCCCACATTACGCTGTTCCAGCATACCAACTATTTTTCTCCATACTCCATAATAGTAGATATGGTAAGATAACCATTCATTGTTAGTGCCAAATAATACCTTGACATCGAACTTTCCATCAAAATCTATATCGGTGTAGTGATCGCCTATCATGTCAGGTGTGCAATAACTGACATTTTTCCATTTACCCGGTTCTTTCGATGCATAGAGCGTGAGTATAATGCCACGATCACCATCTGCAAGGTGCAATCTGGGCACTTTATTCAAACTGTTTCTGAAAGCATATAAAAAGATTTTGTCGTTTTTCTTTAACGTTAACTCTTCTGCATACGTATCGTTCGCATCGCTTGGAATCTCGGCACTAATAGTTATATCTCCGAACTTCATGATACGAGGATTTTCAATAGATTGCTTTGGGCTTCGCATAATGCTGAATGTAACCACACATCCAAGGAGAGACCCTATCAATATACCGAGTATCATTAGTGACAGTTTAGAGTTAATTTTGTTTTTCATATTCTTATCCTCTAAAACTTTTGTTGATTTTGGAGAAATAAGAACGAGGGTGTATTGGAAAAGTCTATCTTCAAATAAATTGTAGGATTTTTTCTTTTCATTTTGTAAAAGACAGGAATTTTTCGGCGATTTGTTTTGTGTATTTGCCGGGCTTGCCCATACCTATAATGCAATCGTCGAATTTTACAACGGGGACAATGTCTTTCGTAGTGACGGCGATGAAAAGCTCGTCCGCGTTTTTTGCCTGCTGCGGAGTCAGGGATTTTTCGATTATTACCAATCCAACATCTTTGCCGGCCTGGATTACATATTTACGTGTAATCGAAGGCAGGATATTGGTAGTAAGAGGTGCGGTTTGTAGTTTTTTCCCCGTAATTGCAAAAAACGCCGAACCTGCCCCTTCGGTTATCAGACCGGTTTCATTGACGAGAATCGCCTCGTCGCAGCCTTTCTGTTCGGCATCCCGGCGGGCGAGAACATTAGGCAAAAGATTGAGCGATTTGATATCGCATCTTTTCCACCGCCAATCGGGATGAGTCGATACGGCTATTCCTTCGTCCGTTGCGCGGGTATCATCTTCGAGTTCGGTGACGGTCAAAAAGAAATTCGGCTCTAAAGAATCGTCCCATGTATGGCTTCGAATGGCCGAACCGCGAGTTACGTGAAAATATATCTTGGCATTAAGGATGCCGGCCGTCTCGAAGGCCTTGAGGATTCTGGAACGTACCTGGTTAATATCCACCCCTGTTATTTGAATAGCGGCCAGGCTCTCGGCGAATCTTTGCAAATGCTCCTCAAAGGCAAAAATCCTGCCGTTGTAGCTGCGTATGACTTCATATACCCCGTCGCCGAAAAACAGCCCGCGATCAAGGTGTGCCGGTTCGAGTTTCTCCAAAGGGACGATTTTTTCCTGTACCAGAGCTATCTGCATGTAATTAATCCCGTTTTATAAATCTTTGTTATATAATTAGTTATATAATATTCTGTGAGGCGATTCCAAATTCGAACACCAATAATTATTAATATACAGGCTCTTTTTTATAATGTCTCGATTGCCGTACGGCAATAGAATACAAAATTGTGTGATAATTTACTTTACAAAAATCCACGAATATGTAAAATACTCGCTTTATCCTGAATTTTATTCGAGTAATTACCGGGAGTTTTTGGATGTATGCAGTAATTGAACAAGGTTCTAAGCAATATAAAGTCGCCGAAGGCGATTGTTTGAATATTGACCTGATTGATGTACCGGCCGATGCCAAGAAAATCGAGCTGGATAAGGTGCTTCTCGTAAGTGACGGCAAAGATATTAAGGTCGGCACTCCGTTCGTAAAAGGGGCGAAAGTGATTGCAACCTTCAAAACTTCGGCCGAAGAGTCGATAGTTAAGGGCAAGAAGCTTTATCCGATGCACTTTAGAAGGCGCAAGAACAGCAAACGGCGGGTAGGGCATCGCCAGAAATATCTCCAGGTAGTAATCGACAAAATTAAGGCCTGAAAAGCAGCTCCTTATTAATCCTGGCCCAATGATTCAGCGAATTCACCACAACCCTATAATCCGGCACAAGGATTTACTATTTAGTTTTCAGGGCGTATTCAATGCCATTGCGCCGGAGAATATTGATCTTTTCAACGAAAGCTCAATGACTAATATACCTTAGTTGCCCCTCTGTAGGAGGTTGCTGTAATTTTGGTATTTTTTGCATAAAAACAGATGGGATAAACGTTTAATAATTAGATGTATGTGATTTTTTTGGGTAATAATACGGCAGCTTCAAAGTTGAAGGAGGTTATGCAGCCTTGGTAGTAAAACATTATTCAAAAGTTCAATCCCTGTTGTTTTTTCTGTTGATTACGATTTTATTCAACACTGCCTCTATCGTGGAAGCGGAATTTATCGCCGATGGCGTTAAGCTTGTACCTTTGACCGATGACGGCAAATCAAGTGCGGTATCATGGTCGTGTCGCGGCGACCTGATTTGCATAGTCAGGCAGGAAACCAGTGCTCAAAGACAATTATTGATTATGAAATCCGACGGCACGGGCGAGCGGGCGATTACCCCGATAGGCAATCCCTTTTTTGCGGAATGGTCGTGGGACGGCACAAAAATTTCGTACGAGTTTTCCAATGCCGATGACGATCAAAGCCAGGCGCAAGTTTTTGTTTTCGATCTTGTTTCAAATAAATCCATATCCGTATCGTCGCCGTATCCTCTAATGTCTGTTGACGTACATAACGGGCCGTTCTGGTCTGCCGATTCGAGATATGTGGCATACAGTATTGAAAACGGCTCGTCCGGAAAAAGTCAGGTGTGGGTCTCTGACGCACTGACAGGCAAACGATGGCGGATTTTGACCGAACGCGGAGAAAGCCGGGAGCAGCGATGGAGTCCGATGGTTCCTCCGAAGTTGTGTTTGCTTGTGGAGGCCAGCGGCGGAGGTTTCGATTTAGCCGACGCAAATCCTATGGGAAAAGAATTTGTCCTCTTAACAAGTATCGGGGGACAATCCGTCGATGTGGATGACCCGCATTGGAGTCCAACGGGCCAATGGATTGCCTATAATAGTGACATCGATATGACTCAGACCGAACGTGATTACGGTCTTTACGAGCAGGACCGGGCAGATTGTTTCATTTGCAGACCGGATGGGACGTTAACTCGAAATCTGACCAATGCAACCTCGGCAGCTACCGAGGAGCAGCTTTCACTCGGTGATCCAATCTGGTCCTGGGACGGGCGATGGATTTTGAGTGACGGGGACAGGTTTGACAATCAGGGCAATAGCATCGGAACAATTTATTTGATTGACCCGGTTAATGGAGGGTATGAGCCGATTTTTACGTCCTATCCCCGAGAAACGGCTCAGTACAATAATCCCCGGTCCATAAAATGGTCCTATGATTCCAAGAAAATTGCCATTCTTACGCGTCGTTGGGTCGTTAAAAACTGGGGGCCCGATGCGCAGTACGAAAAACTGCGATGGATTCTCGGCGTTTACGATATTCGAACCAGGCGGCTCGAAGAGCTTCTCGTTTACGACGAACAACAGGATCTGCAGGAAATTATCGGCCGTGATTCCAGGCGGAGAATTGAGGATATTTCGTGGTCTCCGGATAATCGCTCGATTTTACTTACCATAGCAAAAATCATCAGCAGCGATGATAATATAAGCAAACCCGACGTTTACAGGCTCGACCTTCCGGAGCGTCTGATTTCCCCGAGCGCTTCGCAGCATATCGGCCCGCCGATAGGAAACGTTGCGTCAAATGTTCCTGCAACGACAACTTTGTCCGATGCCGAACAAACCGGTGATGATGATTTGCAGACGGAGGACTGGTCACAGGTTCAGATCAGGGATAAAAGTTTTGTGACCGATACTTTAAGGCCGATGCACATGACCGTCGAGGAAGCCGCCGCTTCTCTTCCGGACGGTTACGCTCAATACGTCAAGGCGAATCCGGCTCGTAATATTCTGCTTTTCAAAGGTCCGTCGGATGTTTTAGAACAGCTGCGCAAAGATATGAATCTTGTTGACACGCCGGCTCCGCATATTCTGGTCGACCTGTTAGCGGTCGAGCTTTCCGATTCTGCCAATCGAAGTCTCGGTCTTGACTGGGCTGTTGCCGAGGACCATTTCGGATTTTATCAGCCTGCCGGAAGTCCTGTGCAGAAATACGGCCGCGTAGGTACGGACGAAGATTATCGTGCCGGTTTTCCCAGCGGGGCGTTGGACGAGCTTTATCGTGTGCCTGGCGCCGGACAATCTTTTTATCAGGGAGTGGGCGAGCTGCCCAGCGAATTCTTCATACGCCTGAACACGCTGGTCGAGGATGGGGAGGGGACAATTCTTGCAAATCCGAGAACCGTCGCAATGAGCGGCAAAGAATCGCTGATTAATATTCGCAAAACCCTGAACTATTTCTATGACGAAGGCTTCGATGTCGCCGGGCGGCCTATTGTCAGAAAGAGCGATATTTCCGCCGATACCGAAGGCCGCATTGTCCCGACGCTGTTGGCTGACGGCACTATACATCTTGTTGTGGATGTCCAGGTTGGTAATTATACTTTTACGCCGGACCAGGGACTGCCGCAATTAACCACACGGCAATCTACGACCGAAGTTAATGTCAGGGAGGGCCAGACTCTTGTCCTCGGGGGTTTGCGCCAGCAGGAGATGGGCAATACAGTGACAAAAGTTCCTTTTCTCGGTGATTTACCCGTACTCGGATTCCTCTTCAAGCATGAAGAAGAAGTCGTCAAGAACAGCGTTCTGACAATCTTTATCACTCCGCATATTCTTGAGCCGGAATCTCCCGCTCCGGAATGGCCGCAGCTGAATCCTGAAGACCATAAAATTGTACCTATTATGAAAAGGCATGATAAAGATACACAACAGTAGCGAATGAATAATATCCGGATGCGTTTTTTTTATACAGGATAGTGTTTAGAGGCAAAAACTGTTATCGCCGGTTGACAATTGAGCGATTGATGATTTCATCTGTGCGGTTTCGCCATTGTTCCGGTCCGTTCCGGACGAAATAATCGAACGATTCGTCGTCCACCAAAAGTCCCAACACGGTTTTTCGTTCGGCAGGTTCCGGAATCTCATCGATAATCTTTTGGCGTATCCGTTGAAGCTCGGCAAGAAATCGGCCGTGTTCCTCGATGAAGATTTTCTCCAGTTTTTTTCTTATGTGACCGGCGTATGCCGGGCAGTGTCCTTCGGTGCCGATGGCAATCTGCAGGTCTCCGCGTCTTACAACAGCCGGCACATAAAAATCACAGAACCGGGGATCATCGACTACATTACACAGGACCTCCAGCTCCTGACAATCTTTGTATATTTGCTGATTGAGCTTGTGGTTGTTCGTTGCGGCAATCGCAAGCACTGCTTCCGCGAGATATTCCTTCGAATATTTTGATTTGACCAGTTCGGTGTTTTTGCTCTTACACAGAGCAGTCATCATCTTGTCGATGTGTTCGGCAACAACCACCAGGCGGGCTTTCGCATCCAACAAGGATTGAGCTTTTCGTACGGCCACCGTTCCGCCGCCTATCACGACCACACGACGCCCGCTAAGTTCGAGAAATATTGGGTATTTGGCCATAAGATTATTATACACCTCTTTAGGGGATAACAACATTAAATTAGAGTAAATTTTTAAAACAGGACGATTAATGTAAAAGCAAGCGGCTTTTTCCCTATTTTCCATTATGAATGCGGTTTTTTCAGCCTTTTCAAGCGGCGATATCGCTGGTATATTATGGATCGGTAATAAAAGTGATACTAAGTTTATTGAATGAAGTCAGAATCGTGAGTGAAATCAGAAAATTGCAGGCACCTTTATCCGAAGCGGATATTCGTTCGCTGAAAGCCGGTGACGGGGTTTTCGTTAACGGTGTGGTTTATACCGCCCGTGATATGGCGCACAAGAGGTTGTGCGAGGCTATTGAGACCGGGAAGAAATTGCCTTTCGAACTTACAGGAGCAATTTTGTATTTTGTCGGACCGACACCGGCGAGCCCGGGCAGGGTAATCGGGGCCGCCGGCCCGACGACTTCGTCGAGGATGGACAGGTTCAGTCCGACTCTTTGTGCCAACGGTCTGAAAGCGATGATCGGAAAAGGTTATCGTGACGGTCGGGTCAGGGATGCATTAAAAAAATACGGGGCTGTACATCTTGCGACAATAGGCGGTGCCGGCGCATTATTGAGCAAACATATTACCTCGGCCGAAATAATCGCCTACGAAGACCTTGGGACCGAAGCGATTAGAAAGCTGCAGGTGGTTGATTTTCCCGCGATTGTAGCTTACGATTGTTACGGCAACAGCGTTTATAAATAATAAGGAGCTTATTCGTTGAAGGTAGCATTGATAGGTTTATTGCAGTCGGGCAAAAGTACCCTCCTTGCAAGTATAAGCGGCAAAGAAATTCCGCCGATGGGTTCGACTGCGATCGAGGAAGCCATCGTTCCGGTTCCGGATGAAAGGCTCGGCTGGCTGTATGGGTATTGCAAACCACAAAAGACCGTATATGCCACAATCGATTGTCTGGATTTGCCGGGCTTTAACTTTATGGACGAACACGGCAGGGCAGCGGCGAGGAGATTAATAAACAAAATAAGAACGGTCGATATGCTGGTTCTGGTTGTGCGAGCATTCGAAAATTCCACCGTACCCCCGTATCGAAACTCAGTAAATCCGGCGAGAGACCTTGCGGAGCTTCGCACCGAGCTTTTGCTTGCCGATTTGGAGCTGGTCGCCACGCGAATCGAGAAGCTTGAAAAGCAGGTGCATAAACCGACTAAAACCCAGGCGCACGATAAAGCGGAGCTGGCCCTTCAGCAGAAGCTGCAGGAAGCAATCGAATCGGAGAAACCGATAAGCTCTGTTATCGAGACGGATGCCGAACGCGATATGATAAAATCTCTCGGCTTTCTAACCTTAAAACCGATGGCGGTTGCCGTAAACGTCGGTGATGACCGGTTGGGGGAGAAATTCGATTTCGGCGATTACCTGGATGAATCTGTGCCGCTTGTGACAATATCAGCCAAACTGGAATATGAATTGTCACAGTTGGATTCCGAAAGCCGGGCCGAATTCATGGAAGATTTCAACCTTACCGAATCCGCTGCGAGTAAGTTTGTTCAAAGCTGTTATTCGGCGCTGGGATTGATAAGCTTTTTGACAATCGGCTCCGATGAAGTCAGGGCCTGGCCTATAAAGAAAGGCACGATAGCGGTCGATGCGGCCGGCAAAGTGCACACCGATATAAAGCGAGGCTTTATCAGGGCCGAGACCTTCGGATACGACGAGCTCAGAGAGCATGGCAATGAAAAAGCTCTAAAGGCGGCAGGCAAAATTCGGCTCGAAGGAAAAGATTACGTTGTCAAGGACGGTGACATTATTAATTTCCGGTTTAACGTATAAACTCATAAGACTATGAGGCGAAATCTGTGAAGCGTTCCTACAAGATTCTCATTCCGGTAATTATTCTTTTAATTTTCGGGTGCGTAATTTTATCGTACTTTCTGATAATAAGAAATACTCCTGAGTCCGGTCTCTATGGTTATAGAATTGTTAATACTTTTGAACACGACCCTAACGCGTTCACACAGGGGCTTGTCTGGGAAAACGGCTACCTGTGCGAAGGGACCGGTCTTCCCGGGCACTCGACATTACGCAAGGTCGAGTTGGAGACAGGCAAGGTCGTAAAGAGTATTAATCTGCCCGCCGAATACTTCGGGGAAGGCATTACAATTTTTGAAGATAAAATTATCCAGCTTACTTACTTGTCGAATGTCGGTTTTGTCTATGACAAAGAAACTTTTCAGAAGCTGCGGGAATTCCACTACCCGCACGAGGGCTGGGGTATTACCCATGACGGCGAAAGGCTGATTACCAGTGACGGCACGCCGACTTTGTATTTTCTCGACCCGCAGACATTCGAGATAATCTCCAGCGTGGATATCTATTACGACAATAACCTGTTGTGGGATATCAATGAGCTCGAATTCATCGACGGCCGGATTTATGCCAATATATGGCCGACCGACCGCATCGCGATAATCGAGCCGCAGACAGGTAAGGTTACCGCCCTCGTAGATTTAACAGGATTGCTTACCGGGCGGGACCGGCCGCGAAACGTCGATGTCCTAAACGGCATTGCATACGATCCGGAAAATCGCCGGCTTTTTGTAACCGGCAAATATTGGCCGAAACTCTTCGAAATAAAGCTGATTCCTGCAAAGTAATTCTGGAAATAAATCCCTTGTTTTGTTATAAGGAAAATGGATTTTTAATGTCCCTGAAAATTACTTTTTTATAAAAGAGGCGGTATGAAGGCAATTGCTTTGACTGATATACGAAAAATGGAGCTTGTGGAAGTTCCCGAGCCGGCCATTAAGAAGGATACGGATGTGCTGCTTAAAATCGAGAAAATCGGCGTCTGCGGCTCGGACGTGCATTACCACGAAACCGGCAGAATCGGCTCGCAGGTTGTCCGGTATCCCTTTATCGTCGGTCACGAATGTGCCGCAACGGTAAAAGCCGTCGGTAGCGCGGTGACACGAATTAAATTAGGCGATGAGATTGTTGTCGATCCGGCGGCCGCATGCCATCAATGCGACCAGTGCCGGCAGGGCAGGGAAAACACATGCGAGAACCTGACTTTCCTTGGTACGCCGGGACAGGGTGACGGATGTTTGTGCGAATATATAGTAATGCCTCAGGATAGTTGTTTTCCGACTTACCAAAAAATAACACTCGAGCAGGCGGCTTTATGTGAGCCGTTGTCTATCGGGATTTATTCCGTCCTGCGGTCGAAAGTTTCCCATAATGCAAAAATTTCCATCCTGGGCTCCGGCCCGATTGGCTTAAGCTGTATGGTTGCAGCGCAGGCTCAAAACGTCAGGGAAATATACATGACCGACAAGCTTGATTATCGCGCAGGGATAGCCGAAAAAGCCGGTGCAGTTTGGACGGGCAATCCGGATAAAGAAAATATCGTTAAAGCTATCCTGGAACAGGAACCGGCAGGAGTGGATATTGTTTTCGAATGTGCCGGTCAGCAGGAGACGCTCGACGAAGCAGTGGAGCTTCTCAAACCCGGCGGAAAATTAATACTTGTCGGGATTCCCCGTCTCGAACGTGTTTCGTTTTCTATCGACAAGCTTCGCAGGAAGGAATTGACACTGATAAATATCAGGCGGCAAAACGGCTGCACACAGGCGGCGATTGATTTAATTAAATCCGGCAAAGTTAATGTGGATTTTATGATAACGCACCGGTTCGAATTCGAGCAGACACCGGCCGCATTTGAGATGGTCGGGGCCTATAGTGACGGTGTGGTAAAAGCTATGATAAGTGTTTGAATCATAACGGAAGTTGAGCAGGAGAAAGAGCGTATGAGCTGGCTTAACCTGGAAGGAAAGACTGCAATTGTAACCGGGGGAGCATGCGGAATCGGCAGGGCTGTGTGTGAAGGATTGGCCGAGGTTGGAGTCAATACAATCGTGGCCGATATAGATTTGGAAAGTGCCTCCAAGACCGCTGCGAATCTCGAAAAAAAGTTCGGTGGAAATCATATCGCCACGGCAACCAACGTAACGGACAAAGCAAACATCGATGCGATGGTTCGTGAAGCTCTCGATGCTTTTGACAAAATTGACATACTTGTAAATAATGCCGGGATACTTATACCTCGTTTACTTGTTGACCCGGCGGGCGAGGAAGAGCTCACCGAGCAGATTTTAGACAAGATGACAGACATCAATCAAAAGGGATATTTTTTGTGCGCCCAGGCGGTTGCACGGGTGATGATTCAATCGGGCAAAGGCGGAGTGATTATCAATATGACGTCCGAATCCGGTCTGGAAGGCTCTGAAGGACAAAGCGTTTATGCCGCAACCAAAGCTGCAATTTATTCCATGACACGCTCATGGGCGAAGGAATTGGGCAAACACAATATCCGTGTCGTCGGTATCGCCCCGGGGATTGTCGAGGCTACCGCTCTTCGCTCGGAAGAATACGAACGTGCCGTGGCCTATACCCGGGGAATTACGGTCGAGCAATTCCGCGAAAAATACAAAAACATTTCCATCCCGTTAGGTAGAAGCTGCAAACTCAGCGAGATTGCCGATACTGTCTGCTTCATGGCCTCTCAACGCGGCAGCTATATTCACGGCACAGTCATAAATGTCTCCGGCGGAAAATCCAGAGCCTGAGCTTTAAAAGTATATGGCTTCGAGAAAAAACAAACTAATCTGTTACCGGCTCGGGAAGTTGCGAAAGTAAATGTTTTACAATAGAACTATATCAAGCTTTTTTCTTGTTTCGGGTGGCAATTCTGATTAGAATCCGGCGTTCTCATGCTTCGTTATAAAGCAAACTTAGCAGAGTAGTAATATGAAAAAGGCAAGTATAGTAACTATAGGCAATGAAATTCTCGCAGGCAAGACGGTAGATACCAATGCGGCACATTTGGCTATAGAGTTGCAAAATATTGGCATACCTGTGGTCAGCACATATACAGTTCCGGATGAAATAAAGGCGATTATACGTGCGCTGAATTTGGCCGGCGATGATGGCGATGTTATTATTGTAACGGGTGGACTTGGGCCGACCGATGATGATTTAACGCGGCAGGCTTTCGCCGAATTTCTCGGAGTCGAACTGCAATTTCAAAACGAACTGTTGGAAAAAATCCAGGAGTGCTTCGTGCAGCGGAATCTCGATATGCCCGAAAAAAATAAGATTCAGGCCTATATTCCCGCCGGTGCTAAGGCCTTAAAAAACATCGGTACGGCTCCTGGAATTTTGGCCGAACATAAAGGGAAAATATTGATCGCTCTGCCGGGAGTACCCACGGAGATGGAGCAGATGTTCGAAGAATCTGTCCTGCCGGAGTTAAAAGAATTTGCAGGCCGGCAGGCTGTAGTAGTTCGAAGGCTCAGATGTTTCGGAGCGGGGGAATCGGCCATCGCCGAAATGATTGGCGATATGATGCAGCGGGGCAGAAATCCACTTGTCAATTGTACGGCGAGCAGCGGCATTATTACATTGCACATCATCGCAATTGCAAAAGGGCAAAATGAAGCACAAAAAATGGCGGAAAAAGACGAAAAATTTCTTCGGGATATTCTCGGGGAGCTTGTTTACGACACCGGTGAGCAAACGTTGGCCGAGGTAGTCGGCGAAAAATTAGCCCGGCAGAATAAAACCATCGCCGTAGCCGAATCCTGTACCGGCGGATCTCTGGCAAAAATGATTACCGATGTTCCCGGGGCCAGCGGATATTTTACTTACGGCTGGATTACATACAGTAATGAGGCAAAAATCAGCGAGCTTGGCGTACCGGCTGATTTGATCGAAAGGCACGGGGCCGTCAGTGAACAGGTAGCGGAAGCGATGGCCCGGGGGGCAAGACGCAAAGCCGGAACAGATTTTGCGATTGGTATAACCGGCATAGCCGGTCCAACCGGTGGAACCGAACAAAAACCTCTCGGATTGGTATATATCAGTGTAGATTCCGACAGCGGTTGCCAGACAAAATGCTGTCATTTTATTAACAAAAGACAGCTCACCCGGCAGCGTGCAGCACAGACGGCCCTGAATATGCTCCGTTTAAAATTGAACATTTGACTAACATAAACGCAGATGTTATAATAGACTAACTGGGGTCAGCAGAATATTGAGGAGACTATGGCAAAACAACGCAGGCATTTGGGCGAAATACTTTATAAGGCCGGTCTGGTCAAAAAACAGGCACTTATTAATGCTATTAAGACTTCAAAGAGCAGTAATAAACGGCTGGGGGAGGTTTTGCTTGATCTTGGCCTGATAAATGAAGATACCCTGACCAAGGTAATAGCTAAGCAATTTGGCATGGAGTACGTTAATCTGGATAAGATTACAATCCCGCCTGAGGCAATGAAGCTTATCCCGGAGGAAATTGTCAAAAGGCATAATATTTTACCTCTTGGCATGGATAACGGCAGACTGAGGGTTCTTATCAGCGATCCGACCGACCTGGAGACAATGGATGCGATTCGTTTCCGCCTCAATACAGAGCCGGACTGCTGTGTGGGAAATCCAACTAAAATCCGTACCTTTATCCAGGAATCTTTTAACCAGGCGCGGCAGGCCGAAGACGACAGGCTCAGACACAGCATTGATGCGACCGCCGCCGAGCTTGCCGACATCGGACACGAGCTCCAGGAAGAAGCGATGCGTGCCCAGGCCGCCGGTGAGGACGACGATGCTCCTATTATCAGGCTGGTTAATCTGATAATAGACAACGCCTATTTCATGCGGGCCAGCGATATACATATCGAGCCTATGGAAGACAGAGTTCGAATAAGGTACCGTGTTGACGGTGTTTGTATGGAAAGGGACAATATTCCCAAGAGTATGCAGGCCCCGCTTGTTACGCGTTTCAAGATTCTTTCCGGCATGGATATTGCGGAGAAAAGACTGCCGCAGGACGGTCGTATTAAACGTGAGATTGGCGGCCAGGACATCGATTTTCGTGTTTCGTCTCTGCCCGGTGTGCACGGACCGAGTGTTGTGCTTCGTATTTTGCGTCCCGATGCAGTCAATATCGGTATTGAATCACTCGGTTTCGAACACGATAATTACGAACAGTTCCAGAAAATAATCACGCGGCCCAACGGCATATTTCTTGTTACGGGTCCTACCGGTAGCGGCAAAACCACAACGTTGTATGCTGCTTTGCAGGAGCTTAACAGGCCGGACAAGAAAATCATTACCGCCGAAGATCCCGTCGAATATAACTTCGCCGGTATGAACCAATGCCAGGTCAGAGATGAAATCGACTTGACTTTTGACAAGATTCTAAGAGCGATGCTGCGTCAGGCTCCGAATATCATACTCATCGGTGAAATTCGTGACGGCGTCGTGGCCGATATCGCCATTCAGGCCGCTCTAACAGGACACCTGGTTTTCAGTACGTTGCATACGAATGATGCTCCCAGTGCTATAACACGTTTGATTGATATGGGTGTGAAACCGTTCCTGGTCGCAAGCTCTATTCAGGCTATCATGGCCCAGAGACTTGTTAGAATCATCTGCAAAAAGTGCAGGACGGTCGATGAAAACCCCGATCCGAAGCTTATGAGATCGCTTGGTATTACTCCCGAGCAGCTTAAAAAGACACCCGTGTATAAGGGAGCCGGATGTAGTCAATGTCAGAACACCGGCTATAAAGGCCGTATCGCTATATTTGAAATGTTCGAGATGAATACTGAAATAAGAGAGCTCGCTTTTTCGAAGGCTCCGACCACGGAATTAAGAAAAGCGGCAAGAGCAAGTGGTATGCAAACATTGAGGGACGATGGAATACGCAAGGTATTCAATGGAGTTACCACGCCTGAAGAAGTAGTCAGGATAACACAAACCGAAGATATGGTTGTGGATTAATTGAAAATTAGTGTTTAAGGATTATTAGATGGCAACAGTTAATATGGACAGGTTGCTTAATGCCTGTGTCACACAAGGTGCTTCCGATATACATTTGGTCACTAACCGCCCTCCGGTGTTGCGAATAGACGGCAGATTGAGGTCTTTAGAGACCAAAGTTCTCGAACCCGATGATACGGCAGCTTTAATGAAAAGCATCACCCCGGATCGGAATCAGCAGGAGCTTCAGGAAGAAGGCGGAACCGACTTCGGTTTTGCCTTTGCCGATAAAGGCAGGTTTCGTGTTTCTGTTTTCAAGCAGAAAGGTAGCATTTCGATAGTCCTGCGACTTATTCCCTCGAAGATCCTTACCTTTGAGGAATTGGGTTTGCCGAAGATTTGTGCCGCTTTGTGTCGAAGGCCCAGAGGTATGTTTTTGGTAACCGGCCCGACGGGAAGCGGCAAAACTACAACCCTCGCAACGATGATCAATTATATCAACGAAAACTTCGACCGTCATATTGTGACAATCGAAGAACCTATAGAATATTATCATAATCACAAAAAATCCATTATTAACCAAAGATCGGTCGGTGTTGATGTCCCGAGCTTTTCTGAGGCCTTAAGACGTGTTTTAAGACAGGACCCGGACGTTATTCTCGTCGGTGAATTGCGTGACCTGGAGACAATTGAATCGGCCGTCAGGGCCGCTGAAACCGGCCACCTGGTTTTCAGCACAGTTCACACGACAAGTGCAGCCGGCACGATTACAAGACTTATCGACGTCTTTCCCGTTAGCCAGCAGGAACAAATTCGTATCCAGTTAAGCAGTAATTTGATCGCTGTTCTCAGTCAGGCCCTTTGTCCGAGGGCTACCGGCAGAGGCAGAATCGCGGCTTATGAGTTTATGGTTGTAACTCCTGCCATTGCCAACCTTATCCGTGAAAACAAGACGTACCGAATCGACTCCAGTATCCAAACCGGCAAAAAACTGGGAATGCAGCTTCTCGATGAGCATCTCTGGAATCTATATGATGCCGGGACTATTACTTTGGAGGAGATGATGGATAAGGCCCGTCAGCCGGGTGCGTTGCAGGATAAAGCGATAGCAAAGATAGATGCTTTGAGGGGAAAACATAAACATAAGAAGAAAGCCGCAAAGCAGGAACTGGAAGACTTGGGCACGATTATCAGGACTGATTGAGCGAATTCTCACCGCTTGGGAGCATTGGATTTCGAGTGGACGGTTTTCATGTTTTTCTTCCGGAATTTGGGCTATTTGTATTAAATATTCGCTGTTTTTCACACCTTAATTGAGGTGTTTAATCATTTTTCCCTTAGATGACCTTGTCCGGCTTGCCTGTTTAAACAACATCTATCCCTGGTAGTCTTCAAGCATTAATTACAGAAAAAATCCTTGTATTTTATATCTGATATGTTGTATAAATGTTCTTTTGTTGATTTTTAGATAAGTTATAGTGGAAACCAGCTTTTAATGGAGGCTTAAGAAGTGGCCAATATTGACCAAATTCGTAATATCGTACTTTTAGGACACGGCGGAGCAGGCAAAACATCCCTGGCTGAGGCGATTCTGCATAAAACCGGTACAACTAACAGGCTCGGGAGTGTGGACGACAAGACCAGTATATGTGACTATTATGACGAGGAAAAGGAACATCAACATTCAATCCTTTCGGCTTTGGTTCACACAAACTATAACGATATGTTAATTAATATTATCGACACGCCCGGCTATCCGGATTTCGTCGGTCCCGCTATTACTACTATACCTGCCGCCGAGACGGCTGTCATTGTTGTCAGTGCGGCGGCCGGTATCGAGACAAATACACGCAAGATGTTCGAGTTGGCCGCAAGCGCAGAAATACCGAAAGTCATTGTTGTCAATAAAATGGATGCCGAAAACGTCGATTTTCCGGAGCTGATAAAGAATATTCAGGACTCTTTCGGCACTCAATGCCGTTGTGCTAATCTTCCCGGTTCCGACAAAGCTTCTGTTATCGATTGCATCGAGAACGAATCCGGAGATTCTCCTGTTATGGATATCTCCCATGCCCATACCGAGTTGCTCGAAAGCGTAATAGAAGCAGATGACGAGTTGATGGAAAGTTACCTGGCCTCCGAGGAAATATCCAGGGAGAAAGTATCAGACGTGTTTGTCGAGGCCATGAAAACCGGAACGATCATTCCGATTGTATTCACGGATGCACGTAAAGAGGTTGGTGTGCAGGAACTATTGGATATTATTGTAAAGTTTACACCGTCGCCGCGACAGGCTAAGGCCGTAGAGATCAAGGATGGTGAGAATGTTAAACAGATAGAAGCGAATACCGCCGGTTCTCTGGCAGGCCTCGTATTCCGTATTAGTTTCGACCCCCGTTCGAACATGAAATATTCTTCCATTCGAATTTTCAGCGGCACTTTGAAGTCGGACACGAATTTATTGCGAAACGATGAGAAAAAGGGAATACGCCCCGGGCATATCCTCAAGTCCCAGGGTGGTGAAAACAATGAAATCGACGAAGGTTCGGCCGGGGACATTGTCACTTTAGCTAAGATCGATGAGCTTAAGGTCGGCGATCTTATCCATGACGGGAAAATCACCGGCAAATTCAAAATGCCGTCGGTTCCGGAGCCTATGTATTCTCTGGCGCTGGAGCCGGCATCGAGGGGAGACGAGCAAAAAATCAGTTCCGCACTGGACAGACTCTGTGAGGAAGACCCTTGTTTTAAGGTCACCAGGGATATGCAAACGAGAGAATTGGTTGCCAGCGGACTCGGCGATCTTCACCTGCGTGTTATTCTTGAAAAGATGCAAAACCGCTTTAAACTTTCGGTCAATACCAAAGAGCCGAAAATTCCTTACCGCGAGACAATTACTTCCAAAGCCGAGGGACATTATCGCCATAAAAAACAAACCGGCGGTGCGGGACAATTCGGCGAAGTTTATCTTCGTGTTGAGCCGGCCGAGCGTAATTCCGATCCTTCGCTGGAGTATAACTGGGATATCTTCGGCGGATCGATTCCCGGCCAGTATGAACCTGCGATTCTCAAAGGAATCAACGATGTCATGCAGTCCGGTTTCGTTGCCGGTTTTCCCATGCAGGATGTTAAAGTTTCGATTTATGACGGTAAATATCACCCGGTCGATTCGAAGGAAGTTGCTTTTAGGGCCGCCGGCAAGGGAGCGTTTCTCGACGCCCTGCAGAAGGCCAGGCCCGTTTTGCTCGAGCCGATTGTAAATATGGAAGTTACGGTTCCTTCGGAGAATGTCGGTGACATTACGGGCGATTTGGCATCGAGACGCGGGAGAATATCCGGGCAGGACATTCTTCCGGGTAACCTTATTGTTATTAAGGCACAGGTTCCACTATCGGAAGTTACACAATATAACAGTCAGCTTAAAAGCGTTACCGGCGGTCGGGGCAGCTATTCGATGACACTGAGTCATTACGAGCTGGTCCCGCCGAATGTCCAGCAGCAAATCGTTGCACAATACGCCAGGAAAAAAGAGGAAGACTGAGAATTTCCCTGAACATAGCACCCATAGCCCCTGTCGGTTAAATCGCCGAAGGGGCTTTTTTCTTATAAAATAAAGATTGCATGAACTTCTACAAGGCAGGCGGATTTAAAGTTGAAATAGGATTTGATAACGGTTATTATTTCTGCAATAATGAAAGATTAAAACCATAGATAAGGCTTTTTTCCGGAGAGGTGTCGGAGTGGCTTATCGAGCAGCCTTGGAAAGGCTGTGTAGGGCTTGTCCTTACCGCGGGTTCGAATCCCGCCCTCTCCGTTCCTTGATTTGGCAATTGAAGGCAATAAAATTTGCTTTTACCCGCGTTTGCCCGGGCTGTTATTTGCTTTTTTGTCAAATTTATTGATATGTTAACTTTCCCTTGCTATTTATCCCCGATTCAATATACTTATTCACGATAACCATTTGTCTCGGTGGTTCATATATATTCTTGTATAACAATAAATTATGCATGGACTTGTAAAAATCCAAAAGAGGGATTTTTATATGACATTTCAAACTTAAAGGGCACCAATCGCGATATTAGGTGTTTGTGAGTCCGATTCGATGTGTGTAAGGAGAATACAAATGATAGATCTTAAGCAATTTGAAGTATGGTTCGTAACAGGTAGTCAACATCTTTACGGACCCGAGGTACTTAAACAGGTAGATAAGGATTCCGCCGAAATAGCAGCGGCACTCGATAAATCTGAAATCATCCCATGTAAGGTTGTTTTCAAGCCTGTTTTGACGGGCCCCGATGCAATAACAAAAATATGTGCCGAAGCAAGCACTGCTCCTGAATGTATCGGTTTAATAACATGGATGCATACGTTTTCGCCCGCCAAAATGTGGATTGCGGGCCTTAAAGCACTCACCAAGCCGATAGTGCATCTTCATACCCAGTTTAATCGTGACATTCCCTGGGATACGATCGATATGGATTTTATGAATCTGAACCAGTCTGCCCACGGCGGTCGGGAGTACGGATTCATTTTAAGCCGTATGCGAAAAGACAGAAAGGTTGTTGTCGGTCATTGGAAAGAAGAATCGGTTCAGAAAAAACTTGCCGTTTGGATGAGGGCGGCCGCAGCATGGAACGATTGGCAGGGCGGCAAGATTGCCAGGTTCGGTGACAATATGCGGGAAGTCGCGGTTACCGAAGGTGACAAAGTCGAAGCGCAGATAAAATTAGGTTTTTCCGTATCGGGATACGGTGTCGGCGACCTCGTTGCTAAGGTTAAAGGAGTTACCGACGCCGAAGCAGATGCCCTGGTAAAGGAATATAACGAACAATACGAAGTTATAAGATCGGAAGCAAAAGCTATTCGTGAAGCGGCAAGAATCGAGATCGGGATGCGGGCATTCCTCGAAGAAGGCGGTTTCAATGCTTTTACAACTACCTTTGAAGATTTGCATGGTCTGGTTCAGCTTCCCGGTCTTGCGGTGCAGCGGCTTATGGCTGACGGATACGGATTCGGCGCCGAAGGTGACTGGAAAACGTCCGCTCTGGTTCGGGCGATGAAAGTGATGGCATCCGGTCTTAAGGGCGGAACTTCGTTTATGGAAGATTATACATACCATCTGAATCCGGCTAAAAAAATGGTCCTCGGCGCGCATATGCTGGAAGTGTGTCCTTCGATTGCCGACGGGGATGTCAAGCTGGAAGTTCATCCACTCGGTATCGGCGGAAAAGATGACCCCGGGCGTCTTGTGTTCAATACTGCTACGGGTTACGGCGTCAACGCATCGGTTCTGGATATGGGCAACCGGTTCCGTCTTTTAGTCAATCCCTGCGATGTAGTTGCACCGGAAGCGGATTTGCCGAAGCTTCCTGTCGCCCGTGTTGTCTGGATACCGAAACCCAATCTCGAAATTGCCGCAGGCGCGTGGATACATGCCGGTGGTGCTCATCATACAGGTTTCTCCATGGCAATAACCGAGGAGTATCTTGAAGACTTCGCCGCTATGGCCGGCATCGAGTACCTGCTTATAGACGATAAAACTTCTATCCGCGAATTTAAGAACGAAATTCGCTGGAATGATGTGTATTACATGATTGCCAATAGTGCTTTTTGACGGTTTGTTCTGATAGTCTCGGATTAAAAGGCGACAGGTTTTTACTTACCGCCTGTGTATTAATAGAGCAAAAAGGGAAAGGGCGAGATAATGATACCAAAAGTATATAACAAAGTTGTTGTCAGCGGGACTATTTTTGTTTCCATAATTCTGATAGCCGGTTTCGGGCAGACACAAGCTGCCGTACAGGATGAATCGGCAGTAAACCGGATGATTGTTCACACTGATAAAGGCACAGAGCGGATTAATAAAAATATTTACGGCCATTTTGCCGAGCATTTAGGTCGATGTGTCTATGAGGGCTTCTGGGTCGGGGAGGATTCGCCGATACCAAATACGCGTGGTATCCGCAATGATGTAGTTAAAGCTTTGAAAGGGATTAAAATACCGGTGCTTCGCTGGCCCGGCGGATGTTTTGCTGATGAGTATCACTGGGAGGAGGGCATCGGACTGCGGGATAAAAGACCTGAAATGCTTAATACACACTGGGGCATGGTCATTGAAACTAACGCATTTGGTACTCATGAGTTCATGGATTTATGTGAACAACTCGGATGTGAGGCCTATATCGCCGGAAATGTCGGTTCCGGGACGGTCGAAGAGATGCAGGACTGGGTCGAATATATGACTTTCGACGGCGACAGCGAGATGGCAAACCTCCGTCGCAGGAACGGTCATGACAAGCCGTGGAAAGTTAAGTACTTCGGCGTAGGCAATGAGAACTGGGGCTGTGGCGGGAATATGACACCAGAGTATTATGCCGATCTCTATAATCGCTTCCAGACTTATGTCCGCAACTATTCCAGAAACCGGATTGTTAAGGTGGCTTGCGGTCCCGGGAGCGAAAACTATCATTGGTTGCGAACCGTTTTGGAACGTTGTCATCGGAATATGGATGCAATTAGTTTGCACCATTATGTCCGAGGTTCGGGTACCTGGGGTCATAACCAAAAAGGAAGTGCCACCGAATTCGACGAGTCGCAGTGGTTTGCATTGATGAAGAATACGCTCACGATTTACCCGTTGCTGAAAAACAGTATTGAAATCATGGATAAAGTCGATCCGGGCAAACGTATCGGTTTGTTTGTGGACGAGTGGGGGACATGGTGGGATACCGAGCCGGGAACAAATTCCGCATTTTTATATCAGCAAAATACTTTGAGAGATGCCGTATCGTGCGGCATTTTTCTAAACGCATTCAACGAGCATTGCAATCGTGTGAAGATGGCCAACATAGCCCAGACCAACAACGTCCTGCAGGCAATGATACTGACCAAAGGCGAAAAAATGATTCTGACCCCGACGTATCATGTCTTTGACATGTTCAATGTCCATCACGATGCCACAATGCTTCCTGTCGATTTACAGGGCGGCGATTATCGGTTTGGGGACGAAACTGTACCGGCGCTGAGTGTTTCGGCGTCCAAAGATGATTCCGGCAGAATTCATATATCATTCTGCAATCTGAATCCCGGCAAAACCACCGAAGTCCGCTGTGCGCTCGAAGGCGCCAAACCCGAAAAAATCTCGGGGCGGGTGTTAACGGCAAAAACCATGATGGCTCATAATACGTTCGAGGATCCTGAAGCTGTAAAACCGGCGAATTTTAGTGATTTCAAGCTCAAAGGTAATATCTTAACTACGACGTTGCCGGCAAAGTCGGTAGTTGTCCTGGAAATTCAATAGATATTAAGTGTATCGACTGTTTAAAAATAATTTAAACATGTCAATATACCTTAAGCGGCTGATGTACTCCTGCTTATTTCGAAAACGACCGTTCCGCCTCCCGTATGTTCCACAGGGTCTGGGCATTGAACATAGGCCTTATCTTTGTCTTTTTTGCCGTCAAGACCCAATACGCATGGTGGCGAAACTGTCAGGGCGTTATAGAAAGGCATAATAGATGAGAGGGCGTGCATGCAGACAGGGCCTTCGGATACGAGTTGATAACCAGCTTTAAGCACGAATGAATCACCGACTTTGAATGTAGGGCAGTTACCCTTAACTTCTTTTACTTTAACAATTATATCCATCTTTTTTTATCCTTTATTGAGTTTTCTACTTAGTGGAATAATAAGCGAATAAACTCAACAAGGCAAGCAATATTGTATCCGGCGATAAAATATGATTTTGTGGAATTGTATTCTATTTTATTGCCGTGCTGGCAGAGTATGACTTTTCGGATTTTTTCGCCGGCTTTTGGGTTTTTTAGATATTAATCAGCAAAGCAGCAGATGGATTTCCATTTATGAGCAATCGCGGAAAAAACAAATCCTGTTAATAATTAAAATCCCAGAATAATTCCTGCTCCGAATGCGTCGGCTCCTCCTGTAAACTGGTACTCGGCATTAAAATAACAGTTTTTCGCGATCTCCACCTGCGTCCCGAGGTAACCGCCGTACGACGAATCCTGTTCAATATCCCATGACGATTCTATAAGCTGGAAAGTGCCTGTTCCCGCTTCTTGAATTAATGTGTTGTCTAACTCACCTCCAAGAAGGTGGAAGAGTGGCCCTCCATAAATCCAGACCCCGTCAAGCAACATATAATTCGCACCTAAAGTTATTTGTAATTCTGTGATTTCAATTTCAGTGAATTGGGGCAGGGGGCGCAGCGGAGAACTTAGTCGTCCGTTATAATGCGACCAGTTTGCTTGTATTAATCCACCTATTTTTAAGTAATCTTTATCGTAAAATGTTGCTTTAATACCCCCTCCAAAAGCAGGCAAAGAATCGCTCTCAAATTCTTCCCCTTCTCTTAATAATGAGTCACCGAACTCAGCTTTCGAACTACTCAGACGAAGAAAAACTTCCCAGTTGTAATCAATGCCATATGAGAAATTAACATAGCTGTTGGTTTTTTCGAAATCCTTTATTGCCAGATCAATGGCTGTTCCTGAATCATTAACTGAGCCATCGACATAGTCAATAAACGTTCCATCAGTCAGTTCAAGATCCATACTGCTGCGGCAATATTCGAGTCCCAGTTGAAACTGACCCGGCACCAGGTTGGTATTTGGGGGTCCTAAAGGATCTAATGCAAAAGAAACAGAGCCTCCCAGTAAAACACATATGCATACAAAACCTGATAACCAGAACTGTTTATTTTTTTTGGCCTTCGGCAAAGATAAGTCTCTTTTCATAATCCGCCTCCACGATTTTAACTCTTCCGGTACGGGATGTTTTATCAGCAAAAAATTAATGCATCATCGAAAATTTTTCACCGACATAGCTTTGCGAATATTCCCTTTTATACCGGTTTCGAACTCATTCTTAATTGATAAAATCACGACCCAATTTGATTGAAAGCTTCTTCATGAACTATAATGTTTTTAAGGCTTATATGCGTTGCATATTATCGGCCTTTTTCCATAACATAGAGCACATGACAAAATATAATCAAAGAAGCAAGAGAATCCCTTCAGCCCAGTGTATATTATATCTTTTTCGGGATTCGAATTCAAGTATATATCTGTAATATGGCGGGATTTTAAACGACCTTTTGATGGATATTTTAGTTATTTGGACGTTTTTTCTTCGATAAGATTGATAAATATGCTCGATTATAGGATAAACCTATGGAAAAAATCTTTCTTTCGATTTTCAGAATTTTATCCCTGATCTGTTGCTGTCACGGAGTTATATACGATTGATATTGATACAGTGACATACAATACTAAAATCTCCAGGCGATTCCCATGCCGAAAGCATCGGCCGCGGATGTGTGTTGAAACTCCATATTCATAAAACAGTTATCAGAAAGCTCCATCTTGGCGCCGAGGTAACCTCCGAATGTGGAATTTTCTTCGATGTCCCAGAGATATCGAGAAGTCAAAAGGCCTCCGGTCCCGGTATCAACTGCACTGAATGTGTCGTCCAGCTCTCCGTCAATGAAGTGAGCAAACGGTCCGCAATAAATCGACACATTATCCGACAACATTAATGTCACGCCTGCGGCAATTTGAACTTCAACCATATCGATTTCTACGAAGTCCGATGCAGCCCAGTGCGATGCGTTGAGCTTTCCGTCAAATCCGGTCCAGTTGGTTTGGAGCAGTCCGCCGAACTTAAAGTTTCCTCCGTCAAACAGAGTTGCCTTGACGCCGAATCCGAGGGCGGGCTCGGCTCTGGATTCGAATTCTTCCGAATCTTCCCAGATAGAATCACCGAATTCCGCGCTTGAGCCGCCTATGCGGAAAAATGCCTCAAAATTTTCGGAGATACCATATCCGAGACGGACATATCCTCTGTTTACTTCGAGGTCTTTAAGTTTAAGGTCAACAGCATCGCCCCAGTCATAGAAAACACCATCAAGATACTCGGTCCACACTCCATTGTTTAATTCGAGATCTGTATTGCTGTGGGAAAAATCGGCTCCTATGCTGAATTGTCCGTGTTCAATATTGGTTGACGGCGGCCCCATCGGATCCAGAGCAACGGCGGTAGTTCCACTCAAACCTACAATCAGCAGTATGAAAACTGATAAACGGATTGCTTCCAGTATGCTGGTCTTTGTCAATTTCATTAACGTTTTCATAATTATTCTCCTCTATAAAAATTTCCAACGGCATGTAAATCTTTAGATTTTTCCTGCGCCCCTTTTAATGGCTTATCTGCAACAAATGTTTGAATTAATATGCGGCTCATACTATGGCCGCTCCAATTACATAAGGCTTCTTTATGCTTTGAAGTAACGGTTTTTTGGGAGTTTCTTCCTTATTGCATTTTAAGAAAGTTTTATAGGTTTGGTTTACATTAGTAATCGGTGTTTCAACTTATTTTCCATATGTCACTTAATCGTATTCGAATATTTTGGGAATGATATTTTTCTTTACTTTTGATCCAGGGAAAGATAGGATTATTATTAATGGATTAAATATAGTTTTTGTTATTGAAATTAATATATATCACAGGAAGGATAGAATCATGAAGAAATGGGTGTCATTAATATTATTGACCGTTGTTTTAGCAGCAACGACAGGTGGTTGTAAAAAGGGAGGGTGAGGCCTCGCCCAATGCGATGCACATGTTGTGCAATCTAAAGGGATATGCAGGAGCTACACCACAAAAGAACACCGATATATTGCCGTGAATAAAAGCAAAGAAGCCCGGGAAAAAACGGCGGAAGATTTATCGGTGTAAGTCAATATTTTGAAGAATTAATAGTTGTTTTTTTTACATGCCCGGTATCGGTGTCTTTGAAAATTATTCCCGGAATGCCGGAGGTTCCGTTCTATCAATAACCTGTGCTCCCGGCTGTATTTCGGCCAAGAGACAGGACTCGCCTAAAAAAATTTACGATTAAAACATATCTGTGACGACATAGTATATGAGTCTGTATTCTTTGGCAGGTGAAATTATGGATTCTTTGAAAAAGAACACGAACAACCGTTTTTGGCGGAATAAATTATTCGAGATAATATTCGAGGCAGACACTCCGGCGGGCAAGTGGTTTGATATCGTATTGATAATATGCATCCTTCTTAGTGTTTTGGTGGTCATGCTCGACAGCGTAAGCTCTATCGGAACCAGGTGCGGGCGGGTACTGATTGCTTTGGAGTGGTTTTTCACGATACTTTTCACCGTCGAATACATCCTGAGACTTGTTTGTGTTGGTAAGCCGATTCGGTATGCGGTTAGCTTCTTCGGTATTGTTGACTTATTGGCGATACTTCCGACATATATGAGTCTGGTATTCTTCGGCAGCCGCTATCTTGCCGTGGTCAGGGTGCTGAGAGTCCTTCGTATATTCAGGGTCCTGAAACTCGGACATCATACGAGAGAAGCTGCGGTGCTCCGGAAAGCCCTGTATGCAAGCCGCCGGAAAATCCTTGTATTTCTCTCTGTGGTGCTGACCCTGGTTGTGATTATAGGCTCGTTGATTTATGTTATCGAAGGTAAGGAAAGCGGTTTTACGAGCATACCCAGGAGTATATATTGGGCTATTGTCACCCTTACTACTGTAGGATACGGTGACATATCTCCACAGACAGGTCCCGGGCAATTTTTAGCGGCGATAGTGATGATTTTAGGGTACTCGATAATTGCTGTTCCGACGGGTATAGTGACTGTGGAATTATCTCAGGCCCGCAATGAACAAACAAGCACGCAGGCCTGTCCCGATTGCAGCGCCGAAGGTCACGATAAAGATGCCGAATATTGTAAGTTCTGCGGGGCAAAACTATGATAAATTACACGCGGGGTTTTTGCCGTAAGGAGCTTTTATTTAGGGATGCTGTGAATGACCGTAGTTAAATATATCATAGCGGCGGTTGTATTGATTCCGGTTTTCTTTATCGGAAAAAAGGTGTTTCGGCGGGCCAAACGCAAGCGTCTGTTAATTACTCCCTTTCCCGAAGATTGGGTGCTAATTCTTAAGAAGAATATGCCGCTTTATATTCGGCTGCCGGATTCGTTAAAAGAGCAGCTTCACGGCCTTGTAAATGTTTTTCTTGCCGAAAAGAATTTCGAGGGCTGCGGCGGATTGACAATTACGGATGAGATTAAAGTTACAATCGCGGCTCAGGCATGCATATTGTTATTGAACAGGAAAACATCCTACTTTAAAAAGCTCCGTACTATTCTCGTGTATCCACAGACCTATGTCGCCAGAACAAAATCATCGAACGGTATAATCACAGTCGATGGGCACAGTTTTCGTTTGGGGGAATCGTGGCAAAACGGGCCGGTCGTTCTTGCCTGGGACAGCGTCACAGGCGGAACTTTGAATGTCACCGATGCACAAAATGTTGTGCTGCATGAATTCGCTCATCAGCTGGACCAGGAGGACGGAGCCGCCGACGGAGCTCCGATTCTGGAACATCGCTCCAGATATTTGACTTGGGCGCGAGTTCTAAGCGAAGAATACGAAACACTTAGGAGCAGAAGAGGTCGGAGATCGGTCATTGGTAATTATGGGGCAACAAATCCCGCCGAGTTCTTCGCGGTAGCGACGGAAACATTTTTCGAGAAGTCGAAACAGATGAAAAAGAAACATCCGGAACTTTACGACGAACTTAAAAATTACTACAAGCTTGACCCGGTCGAGTGGAAGCCGGACTGTTGATTTAGGATATTATCTGTTCGAAGTAAATCGGTCGGTAAAATTTAAATCATTTTCCCTGATAAAATTCGTTGGCTATTTGAAGAAAAGAATTCGGTGTGGGTGTATATTCATTTGGGATGAATATTCCCAGTTTTGTCAGCTTTTGGATATGGCCGTCCGGGAATTTTTTTATCTCGATGCTGTTCTCTTCGGATAACGATTCTTTCATACGTATTGCTTGGGTAATAATTTTGCATATTTCATCGTCGTATTTTAAGTTCGACATTTCCCGCTCGATAACGTGCATGTTTGTCGAAAAAAATTCTATGGCATGAGGATCCGCCGGTTTTTGACAAAACAGATCATTTACTATTGCCGCAGCGAGCGAGTCGGCGGTTTCCTGCCCGTATATGCCCTTGTATCTTACGGCAAGGCGATCGAGAATTCCCATCTTGATCATTTCCACTCCGGAGAGCATCTTCCTAAAGAATCTTTTATAGAACAGCTTTTTCATACACGAAGTCTTTGAGATTTCGATTATTTTGCGTGGTAACAAGCTCGTATATATCCGCAACCATATTAGAGAGCCCTTAATTTGAAATATGGCCTTTCTATGACTTATTATTATATCTTCTTTTCATTTACTATTCAATAAATTTCTGTGGGTTGTTTATCTATTTGTTCCGGGGCAAATTTTAATTTGGGGAGTTAAAATTTTATCTTAATACGCATAAAAAACTCGCAAGGAGGGTAAAATGGGTAGCTGTTCATATCCTTGGACTGTTAGATTAAAGAAAAACGGCCTGTATATAAATATACAGGCCGTTTTTTACGCTTGGTAAAGCTTAGATTATATAGGATCAATGTATATGTCCAAATCAGCAATATCCTGGTCCGGACCGGAGGGAAATTGGGTCAAATCTACATTAGTTGCCTGAATGTGGATAGTCATTGTAACACTTCCCGGCCCGACAATTCCGGGATCCGGATCCAGCCAGGCACTCCAGTTTCCACCTGCGGGTGATGTCGGTTCTGCCCAAAGTTTTATCCTGCCTTGGATCGGAATGGGCAAGGTGACAGTAACCGTATTAGAAAGAGAAGCAGAAGGATTATCCTGAATCTTTGTATGAGTTAAGCCAATTGTATAAAGGTACTGCCAGCTCGGGTCCGGTGTTGGGGGGACAACCGAACCTGTGTTTTCATAAGCACCCATATCTACACTTGTTCCAATTATTCGATCCAGCTGGTCGAGATCGACGGGCAGCTGTTCGCTCGTGTTGCCGTCCTGATCGAGATCGCCCTGGTCGGTCGGCAGCAGCGAATTATTTCCCTGATCAATACATGGTGACCACCCCTGGAGATGAAGGTCCCCGGGGATATATTCATCCCCTATAGTCCAGCTGCCCGGATTGACGATAAGCGGGTCTTTGTTGATATTCCCAAAACCAGAACCCGACCAACCACCCTGTATATCCGTATAATAAACGGAAGTTGTTTCCGTATGATTAGTCAGAATCTCGTTGCCGCCATTGTACAGGATGCTGTTATTGATGGTCAGATAATTACCGGCGGGTGATTGCCATGTTAAACTCGTTACGGCCATGCCGTTTGGGGCTTTGTTTTCCATGATAGTACAATTCGAAATATTCAGGCTGCCTCCCAGGTTGAATATAGCGGAGCCTCCGATGTATTGTCCCTGATTCGAGGAATTGCCTGCTATCAGGCAGTTTGTCAGATTTACATTGCTGGAATAGCAATATAAACCCCCGCCGAAGACTAATGCTTTATTGCCTGTTATTTTACAGTTCAAAATTGACGGCGAACTATTGCTATGGGATGAAATACCCCCGCCGAGGATGCCGGTATTATCGGATATAGTGCAATTAATCAGCATCGGTTTCGTGCCGTCAATGCGTACACCGCCGCCTGAATTGTATGGTGTAGGTCCATCCGCCTGCCCGCCGGTGATAATAAAACTCTCCAGCACCGAAGAGCATGATGTGCAATCTGTGATGGTGACAACATTGTAGCTGTTATCGCTCTTGTTTGCCCATGAATCATCTTCGTTAAGATCGCCGCTTAGAATGGTTGGATATGAATTTATATCACTGGCATTGGGATTAGGCTGGCCGTAACCGGCATAACTTCCGAGAAGAATAACGCCGTTTTGAAGTTGGAAGCTGGCTGTTCGATCGCCGGGTGTTACAGAGCCGCCCTCGTCCGGCTTGTAAGTTCCTTCTGCGACCATAAATGTGTCGCCTGAGGCGGCAACAGCAAAGGCATCCTGAAGATTCGTAAACGCCCATTTCCAGCTGGTGCCGTTGTGAAACGGCCCCGGTGCATCTTTGTCAACATAGTATGTTGTTCCGCCCATACTACCGCCGACAGTAAATTGTATATCAAAGGCAATGGCTGGTTTCGTACATTTGAATGTCCAGTTGCCCGGTGTTAATGGCCCGAAGTTACCCTGTAAACCACACACAGGCTGCCAAATGAGAATGCATTGAGTGGGTGCAGGTCCCTGGAACCACAGCTCGATGATTTTATTTGTACTATCAACTGAAATCATAGGATCGCCACCAAGGGTGCCCATGGCAAAGCAACTGTTGCCGTGAAGACCGATCGGCCCGGAGAACGAGATCGTATCGGTTCCGCCGGGATTGGGAGGATTAATCGTCCAGCTACCCGGGCCTGATTCTCCATAAATCCACGACGGCGAGGCGGCGAATACTACAGAGGAGAAACACAAACTAATTAAGATGAATAAAAGTTTATTTCCGGTTTTCATGTCCCTGTCCTTTCAATTTGTGTATGTCAGTAAAGTTATTTATATGATGGAAGAAAGTATATGATATGTTAGTAAGCGGATGGCTGCATAATATACATCTCGGGCCTTTCACATTATTCTCATACGATAAAGGCATCCACACCTCCTTACATTTTGAGGCTCTTTGAAAAACTTCTCCAGTTATATTAAATATACACCATAGTTCCGGATTTTGTCAAGGTTAATCTTCGTGGTCACTCGTAAAAATTGACCTGTTTTTGTGTTTTATGGCGTGCCAATCAGGTAGCTGTCGATATTTGTATTATCAGCGATGGATTAGTACTTGTATTATGTAATAATGCAGTTTTGAATTATTTTTAGATTTCCCCTTATATTCGGTTTATAACTTCCTCTTCGCATCATTTTTGTCTTGTGTGTAATTTTTCTCCAGCATCTGCTGCATGCATAGGTACGTGCATTTCTTAGGTGCGAAATTCCGGCGACATCGCTGGTTTGAAATAATTTTGCACCCTTAGCCTGCATCTTGCGTAAAGCCAGTTTCGCCTCCTTCTCGGTATGCGAGCCGACGGCATCTGCGATGACTTTGACATTTCTGCCGCGGTGCAGTAGCCCCAGTGCCGTCGCTTTCACTGCGTCTTCCGCGCAGGTGCCTATTAAAACAAACTCGTCGGCCTTTAATTCGCTCAGCAGTCTTTCTATACGTGGTTCTTCGAAGGGATCAACGCAGCGTTTGTGCAGAATAATCTGCCTGTATGACAATAACAAATCCGCGGGCAAAGCGTTCCAGTCATCGGCGGGAAAACTCACTCGGTTGTTGAGTAATGTATAACGTATTTTTCTTTGTCCCTCGGTGCCGTCGAGGCAATAGTCGAACATGCTGTGCCCGTTGTTATTGGGATAAACCTCTGCGGTTGATATGATTGGTACGTTCTCAAACCTGGCCCAGGCCATTACCCGGCGGATATTAGCCAGAACTTTCTCACGATTTAATATGCACGCATTACCCCATTCGGACAAAAAATCCCTTTGTGTATCTATATCCACCAGGATATGTTTTCGCTGGTGTTTCAGTAATTGCAGAATCATTGTTTTCAGACTTCCTTTCTGAAGCTTGACTATGCTTCAATCTGATTCGACTTACGATCCATACCGGATTTTTTCTGTATGTGTCACACATATTATTTCTATAATTAAGTGCCACTTTTAATGCCGAATGTAACGTTTTTTCCGGGGTGAAAGAGTGACTTGGAAACCGCCGCAACCGATTTGAACCGTAATTTTTCATTGTTCGAAAAGTGGTTAATCTGAATAGTCTGGGTAACGGCTAAACGGGTGATTTAGACGTTATTAATATAATTAAAATTTATCTTGTATAAAGTATGAATAATTATAAAATAGTTTTTAGAATTCAGTATATATTGATTTCTATATATTGTTTGGATTCTTTATCGAGTTCTTTATCGAGTAAGGGGGTAGTAAGATGAAGAAGAAACTGCTGAACAAATCATTTGCGATTGTGTTTGTTGTCTTAACGGTTGCTTTTATTTTCTATGATCGGGCGAACGGTGCCGGTTCGGCGAATTCGACCTCTTCCGGCGTTTCCGGAACTCGAAACCAAAGGATACCCCAGATGCCGAACAGGCGTGTCAATTGGCATGCGGCAAGTCCCTCGAACTTTCATCCCGATATGCCTTTGAATGAGGCAATTAATATTTTACGTGATACGACAATTCCGCCGTTAAATATCATCGTGCTTTGGAGAAATCTAAGGGCCGTGGATATTTACAGAGATACCCCCATTGGAATCGACGGAGCTTCGGGAGTTCCTTTACGCGCGCATTTGAAGCTCTTGTTAATGTCACTTTCTGCCGGCAGTTCGGAAAAACTGGGATACGTTGTCGATGGCGGTGCTATCATTATATCGACGGAGAGTACCCTGCCGAACAAAATGAAAACTCAGATTTATGATATCACCGATCTGGTCGGTACTCCATCCGGAGCCGGTTTTATGCCGATGGGAATCCCCTTTGGTTTTGGAGCAATGCCGTTTGGGACAATGTTACCTATGGGCCTTGGTGGATTATTCGGAGGAATGATGCCTTACGGCAATACCGGTTATACAGGACAAGGATAATCGCCCTATAGAAATATAATCTCAAGATAAAATATATTTCCTGTCGCGGGAACGCATTAACCTGATACTCATTTCAATTTGGCGATTAATGCCGCGATACATTTTGTAAAAATAAATCGTAGGCGTTTTTCTCGATTCTATAGTCATTTCCAGTTGTGCAACTATGGGGTTTTGGCATAAAGCTTGACCTTCCCGCGGAAATGGCTAAGATAGTCCTCCTGATAAATACAATGATTTCTTGTAAAGGTTTGGAAATATTAATGTGAAGTAAATGATTCGTAAAAGGTTTATGTATGACTACAGTTGACAATGGCAAAGGTGTTATATTCGATTTGGATGGGGTATTAATCGATTCGGGCTGGGCGCATAAACAGGCTTGGTTCGACCTGGCTGAAAGAGAACATTTGGAGTTCTCGGATGAATTTTTCAACGACACTTTCGGTATGCAGAACGATCAGATTATCCCGATGCTTCTCGGTCGTGAATTAGGTCCGGGCGAGCTCGAAGAAATGTCCGAATGGAAGGAGCAGCGATACCGCGATATAGTTGCGGAAAGACTGGTTTTGTCACCGGGAGCGGAAAGGTTGCTGGCCGAGTTAAAGAAAAGCGGTTTTAGACTGGCAATAGGCTCTTCGACTCCTAAAGCCAACCTGGATTTAATTTTCCAGTGTCTGAAACTTGATAACTATATCAATGAGTATGTCACCAAGGAAGATGTTAAGAACGGCAAACCGGCACCGGACACTTTTCTAAAGGCCGCACAAAAGGTCTCGCTTTTGCCGCAGTTTTGTGTTGTAGTCGAAGATGCTGTTCACGGGATCAAGGCCGCAAGGGCCGCGGGGATGTCCGTGATAGCATTAACAACGACAAGGGGTCGTGAAGATTTGTCCGGGGCCGATATTATTGCTGATAACCTGGACGAACTTAAAATAGAAGATTTCGTAGGTTTAATAACAGGCAGGCTCGATTAAAAGGCTTTGACCGACTTTATTCCGGGCTAAAGAAAAGTATCTGGTGAATAGATGGATAACGAAAAATTGTTATATGATATTAGTGAGCTGAACAATCTCTTTAGAGAAAGTGCAAGTATTCAGAACCTCCTCGATAAAACTGTCGAGATGGTTGCATCCCACACCGGCTCGGATGTATGTTCGGTTTATCTCTATAATAGTGAAACAAACGATCTTGTCCTCAGGTCAACGAGAGGTCTGAATCCGGATTCGGTTGGTAAGGTCAAGCTCAGGCTGGGCCAGGGTCTTACGGGTCTTGCCTTGCGAGAAATGCGGCCTGTTTGCGAAAAGGATGCCGCTCATAATCCGAATTACAAGTTTTTCCCAGGTATCAACGAGGAACGTTACGAATGCTTTCTCGCCGTACCGATAGCGCGTGGAATTTCGAAAATCGGCGTCCTGGTGCTTCAACGTGAAAAGGGTCGGGTATTCAGTGACTCTGATATTACCGCTCTGGAAGCTGCTGCGTCGCAGCTTGCAGATATTATAGAAAATGCCCGCTTTCTTATGACGATACATGAGCCGTATGTGGAGGAGCAAAAGGCGGTTGATGTCCTGCCGGAGCAGCGGAGATTCGTCAGAGGTAAGGTTGCGTCGGAAGGTTTTGCCTATGGTCCGGCTAAAATTGCCGACAAGAAAAAAAAATTTGCCTCGCTATTACACAGAAAATTCGATGATAAATATACCCTGGTTGATTTTGAAAGGGCGGTTAACAATACGGCGGAGCAACTGGAAGAGCTTCAGGAGCGGGTGGGGCAGAAACTATCGGATGCCGCGTCACTGATTTTTGCCGCGCATCTGGTGATACTAAAGGATAAGTACTTTATCGGGGGGATGGCCGGGCTGATTGAAGGCGGTGAATATCCGCCTGTTGCAGTCATGCGGATTGCAAAAGAATTTATAGAAAATTTTGCCACCAGTGATAATGCGTATATGCAGGAAAAAATCCAGGATATCGAGGACCTCGTTGTAAGGCTGATGAATAATCTTCTCAGCGAGACCGAAGATATCGGTAAGCTCAAAGGGCATGTAATAATCACCAGAGAGCTTTATCCGTCGGAGCTGCTGATACTTTCTTCCGAGGAGGCCGACGGAATCGTTCTTGTTGGCGGAACGATTACATCGCATCTTTCTATCCTGGCCAGCTCACTTCGTATTCCGATGATTGTCATCGATACTTTTGAGCTTCTCTCTCTGCCGGATGGGACGCCTGTGCTTCTCGATGCCGAAATAGGCAATGTATATGTGGATCCTTCCGATGAAATTCTGGAACGGTTCGAATCCCAGCAAAAAGCAAGACTTACGCTGGACCAGCAAAAGAGTTCGATGAAACCGGTCACGACTACCCGTGACGGAACAAGAATACGCCTTTTGGCCAATATAAACCTCTTGGCTGATTTGAAAGTCGCATGTGAATTGCAGTGCGAGGGAGTGGGATTGTACCGGACGGAATTCCCGTTTATGATCAGGCGAAATCTGCCGACCGAAGCGGAACAATTTATGACTTACAGCAAGCTTGTTCAGATGGCAGCCGGCCGGCCGGTGACATTCAGGACTCTTGATATCGGCGGGGATAAAATCCTGTCTTATTACCATGATATCAAAGAGCAGAATCCGGCTCTTGGTCTGAGGTCGATTCGTTTTTCACTCCAGAACAAGCCGGTTTTCGCCGAGCAGATAAGGGCGATGCTTCGCGCCGGCGCCGGGGCGGATTTGCGGATTATGTTCCCGATGATTTCATCCATCGATGAATTCTGCCAGGCGAGGGAGGTGGTTTACGATTGTATGGAGACACTCGACAAACAGGGACTGAAGTATAATAAAAAACCCAGACTGGGCATTATGGTCGAGTTGCCGTGTATTGTGGACCTGATTGACGATTTCATAAAAGAAGCCGAATTCTTTTCGATAGGCACCAACGATTTGATACAGTTTATGCTTGGCGTGGACAGGACCAATGAAAATATCGCCGGCTCTTATCTGCCGCATCATCCGTCTGTTTTGCGTGCATTGAAGAAAGTGGTTCATGCGGCCGAGCAGGGCGGCAGGGAAGTTTCTGTTTGCGGCGATATGGCGCACCAGGAGCAATACATTCGGTTTCTGCTTGGAATCGGCGTGAGAGTTTTAAGCATCGATCCACGTTACCTGCACCGGATACAGCAGGCGATATCTGAAATTGACATGACCGAAGCTCGGGCTGTCGCTGATAAAATGCTTGCACAATCCAGAATCAGTGACCTGGCAAAGACATTGAGCTTAAACAGTACGGATAAGTGAACGTCACTGCAAAATCACTGATTTATCCGCAAGGCAGCGGATTGATTCTGTGCAGCTTTTTCTGGGTTAACGCATCGTTCAGCCAATCGACTATGGCCGGCTTATAATCGTAATCACTTAAACCTCGCAAGTTGTTGGGATCCAAAGGCCCGACGGCTCCGAGAATCTTTCCGAACGTATCGCTTTCTACTGCGTAAATTTTGCCGTTCTTATGCTGCCAAAATCCTTTTATCGTGTTCATGATATCTGGTCCTTAATTAAAACGGGTGCGTCTGAAGGTTCTTAATTTCTTCTTGTCAGAAGTTAGATACAATACGTCCGTTATCCTCGTTTATTTTATCCTGTAAAATCAAGGATGATTATTATCGAACCAGTTTTTTACGAGCATAGATTCCGTGTAAGTGTCTACCTAAAGTATATGAAATACTTCTGATGATTAAAAGGAAGTGAATATTTTTTGGGGATCATTGAAGCTCCGGCAGAGATTTTTCCGTAAACTTGATTATTTCATTCATCATCCGGACGGATTCGGAGGGATATCGACCGACGGCGGTCTCCGCCGAGAGCATTACGAAATCGGTGCCGTCGATAATGGCGTTGGCGACATCCGTGACCTCGGCTCGTGTGGGCCTGCTGTGCTCGGTCATGTGTTCCAGCATTTGCGTGGCTGTGATAACGAATTTCCTAGCGGCGTTGCACTTTTTTATGATGTGCTTTTGTATGATAGGGACTTCCTGTATCGGCAAAGAAACACCCATATCACCGCGGGCTATCATAATTCCATCGGCGGCCTTAATAATAGCATCGATATTTTTTATTGCCGGTCTGTTTTCGATTTTCGCCACTATCTTACAGTCGGGCAGTCTTGGTTTAATCAGCTCGGCGACTTCGCAAACATCATTCGCATCCCGTACGAACGATAAAGAGACATAATCGACCCTGTGCTCTATGCCGAACTCGATATCATTTTTATCTTTCTCGGTCATGGCGGCGAATCCGAGGTCGGCATCGGGAATATTAATGCCCTTTCTTTCCTTGAGTATCCCGCCTTCTAATACGGTTGCCTTGATGCTCTTTTCGGAAGTGTCCTTGACTCGCAGAATCAGATTGCCGTCATCGAGATAAATCAATTGTCCCGGGCGGATTCTGCTTAAGTCGCCTTTATAATCGAACGGTATCGTTTTTGGCCCCTGTGCCTGTTCATCGTTGCTAAGCCAAACAGTGGTTCGGTTTTTTAATACTTTTGTTTTTGGACCTTTGAATCGGCCGACCCGGATTCGAAATCCTTCCAAATCCTGCATGATCCTGATGTGGCGCCTGTACTTTTTGTTAATCCGGCGGACAAGCTCTATACTATCGAGATGCTGTTCGTGGCTGCCGTGAGAGCAATTCAGTCGGACTACATCCAGGCCGGCTTCGATCATTTTTCGAAGGACCGTGAAGTTACTGCTGGCCGGCCCTAATGTGGCGATGATTTTCGTTTTTGGCATTTTACTATGTTCCTATTATATTAATTCACCAGTCTTTTTTTCAGTCTGTGTATGGCCAAAAAACCGATCAGGAAAATAAATGCCATTATATAAATAAAATCGAGCAGTAAGATCGGTTCGTATTGATTTGTGCAGACGGCCCTTACCAGTCTGACCGAATGAGTCAGTGGGACCAGCTCCGCGACCGGCCTGATAAAAACCGGCAGATTTTCAACGGGAAAGACCACGCCGGAAAAGAAGAACATCGGCGAGATAAGGCCGGTGAAATAGAAATTAAAATGATTGATGGTCTTGACAAAGGATGTCACCAGCAGCGACAATGATGCGAACACAACACCTGTCAGAAATCCCACAAACGGCGCAAGAAGGCCGTACGGCAGAGTGATAATATTAAATACGACGAGGATGCACAGAACCGCAAAAGAGAAGAAAAATCCCTTCGTGCCGGCCCAAAGCATTTCGCCGACAATCAGGTTGTTAACGGTCATCGGAGCGGCCAGCATGCCGTCATAGACTTTTTCGAATTCAAGGCGGATAAATGTCCCGAAACTGCATTCGAATGCGGATGTAAACATCGCCGTAGTGACAAGCAATCCCGTACCGAGAAACTCGATATATCTTACGCCGCCCATCGGCTCAGTAATGTATTTGCCCAGCCCTAATCCGACACCGGCTAAGAAAATCAGCGGTTCTACGAACGGCGGAAATCCGTTACTCAACAGGTTCTTCGTATAGACCCGCATGTGTCGATACCAGACGCTGTAGAGCCTTATATGGAGCGGCGGATATTGAATGACCTTACTGTCTGTCATCGAGCTGTCTCCCTGTTGCATGCAGAAATACGTCTTCGAGATTGGTTTGCCTGATCATATAATTTCCGGATTCCAAACAGCCTGCGGCGAAGTCTTTCAATGCATCTATATCGTCGCTATAATAATGCATTACGCCGGGGGCCTCTTCTATCCTGATATTGCCTCGATCTATGTCACGGCATTCGGATCTGATTATTTCGGTATCGAGAATTTCAAGGACGTATTCTTCTATGTTTTGTTCGAGCAGTTCCGCCGGTTTGCCCTCCATGATTTTTTTGCCTTTGTGCATAATCAGAAGCCGGTCGCAAAGCTGGAAGGCCTCTTCCATGTAATGCGTTGTAAGCAGCACCGTTGTCTGTTGCTTTTTCAATTGACGAATTTTCTCCCATATCAGGTGACGCACCTGCGGGTCCAGCCCGGTCGTCGGTTCGTCGAGAATTAGCAGCCTGGGCCAATTAAGAAGTGCTCTGGCTATTACCAGCCTTCTTTTCATACCGCCGGATAATTCCTTAATTTTTGATTTTGTTTTGTTCGACAGCTCGAAAAAATCCAGCAGATATTCGATGCGTTCTTTCGCTTTTCTGGTCTGCATATTGTAGAACCTGGAATAAATCATCAGGTTCTGGGCGACATTCAGCTCGTCATCCAAATTATCTTCCTGCTGGACGACGCCGGAAAGGTATTTAATGGCAAGTTCGTTTTCGGAAGGGTCATATCCGAAGATATCCATCTTATCGTTGGAATTTCTTTCCCGTGTACATTTGCCGTAAATTATTTTCATCGCCGTGGTTTTTCCGGCACCGTTGGGACCTAAAAAACCGAAGCAGCTCCCGGTTTCGACGGAAAAGCTCAAGTCCTGCACGGCCCGGACCTTCCCGAAGCATTTACTAATATTGTTTATGTTAATTGCCGTTGCCATCGCCGATACAATATCATATCAGGCAAAAAAATTCACCTTTTCTATATCATTTCTTTGGATTTGCCGGACAGGCGGGAAACGCAAATGTTTATTGCGGCGATGTTCTGGGTCGTCAGAATTTTCTGACCAAACCGATAACGACGGCCTTGATTCGACAGTTTTTCGAGTAAATCGGCTGAAAATTATCATTAGCAGGCTCGAGCCGGGCCCGGTTCTTTTCCTTATAGAATCTTTTGAGGGTTGCGTTTTCTTCATCGACTACGGCGACAACTAATTGACCGTTGTGGGCTGTGCTGCTGCGACGACAAATTATATAATCGCCTGGATGAATATTTTCATTAATCATGCTTTCGCCGTTTACTTCAAGGGCAAAAATATCCCCGTCGGTGCCGAAGCAGGAATTTAATGATAAAGACTCCGTGTTTTCGACGGCTTCCAGCGGCAGACCGGCGGCGACCTGACCGGCTAATGGGATTCCATCAGATTGACGAACAAAGTCCGGCTCCGAAAAAGAACTAAGCAATTCTTGCGCTTTTGAACTGGTCTTCAAAGAGCGAGCCTTGTTTGGCGAACCGGACAGAAGTCCTTTTCCTCGAAGCTCGCTGATATGTTCGAATACGGTGCTTCTGCTGATGTTTAATGCGTCTGCCATCTCCGCCAGCGTCGGGGAATAACATCGGCTCTGCTGATATTCGGCTATCATCCGGAGTAATTCTAACTGACGAGGCGTGAGCCGGATGGCGGATTCTGTTGAACTGGACGGCATTTTTCTTATCCTCCTTATGGTGCAATACCTGTTTGCCTGAACCGGTAGTATTGAGCAGGGGGATATAAGGATTTGTACGCTTATATCCGAGTAAAATCGCTGCGACCTCGATTGTCGAAGCAAAAAGCTTTTCCATGCAATTATGTTCGCTTGGTTCCGGCGATTCCGGCTGCCAGACCGAGGTGAAATCACCACCGGGACCGAATTTGCATAACGGTTGAGTTTCTTTTTTTCCTTCCGGCATTAATTTCATATGAGCACTTACCCTTGGCAAAAAAGTTAGCAATATTAAGTAGCACTTTTTACTATCGGCAAACCGGCGAAAATTACCCAAACAAAAACCGAACAAAATCAGGTAAAT
>Ga0272441_10002003_pt1 | contig 42434 bp, 39 predicted proteins | sample SSMProp6N_FD_193582 | JGI IMG/M metagenome (GOLD analysis project Ga0272441, IMG submission 193582) | Marine sediment archaeal communities from Little Sippewissett salt marsh, Falmouth, MA, United States - SSM-Prop-6N | ecosystem: Environmental > Aquatic > Marine > Wetlands > Sediment ...
CCGCGCGGTGGAACGTCCAGCCTGACTTTTGTGGGCAAGGGAAAATTCCGTTACAAGGTCGAGGTCCCCGATCTGTCCCGCGGCAGTTTGGACCTGCCGACGGGCCAGATCGTTGCCAAGGGAACCCTCGTAGTAGATTAGCGGCGAACTGTAATTGCCGATGCGATCGGTCAATCATTTCGCGCTCTACAAATCACGGTGATTTTAGATAGTTGAACCTGTGGCAAGATCACACTTGCTTTATGCAGACTGAAAATATTACAGATATTTCGATATTTGAAATCGTTTTTTCCGAAACAATTCAGGGTATGGGAAAGATCGTCTGGCTTGAAACAGTATACATCAAACATCAAGTACCCATAGGTTTACATAAGGGATTTATAAGGATTTCGTAGAAATTAAAAAGCGACAAGAATTGGATGAAGCTTATAAGTTACTAAAAGAATTAACACCTGAGCTGAATAAGGTTTTGGAAAAAAACTAATATCTGAGATTGAAAACTACGCCATTTTGGAAAAATAAGGTAGAATTTGAAATATTCTCACATGTCTTTATAAAAAGAATTTAATCTACGGCTGAAAAACTTATCAGCTCAAATTAACCTAAGCGCTCTAATGCACCAATTACATGTGATTTCAAAATCTATCACTCACACCAGCGTTACCGACTGGTATTTCTGACCAAAATTAAAGAATAACATCAATTATAACCCACCTTAATTATATATTATTCTATGTTTTTGTGGAACCTTCTTGACAATCTAGAACCTATCGATTTAAATATATCTTAGCTCTGGTTGGGTTACAGCACATCCTCAGCGATCCTTTTAGCCTTCCTGCTGATGCCACATCTCCACCACCGCTGAAATCTCATCCATATAATTTTGTGAAGTCTTTCGGAGGTGGATTCAGGGATCAGCGGACACAATTTATTGACCAACTCAACATTGGCAGTTTAATTGCCTCAGGCACGTTGGCCGCAATTTGAGTTAACTGTGTTTCTTTGCCGATAACGATTCCCGTGATCATGGCCTTCAAAAATGAGGAGATACTAAATGTATTTCTCCGAAAGATCCTACGAAAAGATAGCAAGACCGGATTTAAGAAAGCTGCTCAAGCATGCCCATCAGGATCTGGAGGAGTTTTTTAATCGAAATCCCAGATGGCGAAAACTATACGCAAATAGAATAATGTGTATCGCATTATGCCAGGGGGCCGCATTGCACTATATCAATGGAGAAAATGGTGTAAAGGATTTCGATGTATGGATTTTCTTTTATGAGCATTTAAAAGGCCCTTTCCCTTACCGCAGACGAGGTGAAAAGGATTATGGTATATCTAAATTCGGGTGCCATCCAGCGGATGTTGAAAAATTCAAAGGAAGACGGATTAATATGATAGGTCGGTCCTTGAAAGTGCGTAAATCAACCGATCCTTTCAAGACCATACGAAACTATCTGCGCAAACCTCGTACTAAATCTGCAGAGGAACTGAGCAAAAAGGCTGTAATATTTTTAACGCCTGAAAGATATATGGGAAAGATCGTCTGGCCTGAAACAGTATAAATCAAACAAATACCCATGGGTTTACATAAGGGATTTATATGGATTTCATAGAAATTAAAAAGCGACAAGAATTGGATGAAGCTTATGGTTACTAAAAGGATTAACACCTGAACTGAATAAGGAAGATTTCTTAAAATCCCTTTATTTTGATAAAACTTTTATGATTATCTAATAAAAAAAACTTGTAAACTTTCTGACTAAACATCATTTTGTAAAAGATTTTCAAAAAGGAGGGATACATGCCAGTTAAAGAAATCCGATTACTCAAATTATTCAAAGATGTATGCAAGAAAATAAATTCTTCTTTGGATATAAAAGAAGTCTTGAATTCGATTACTGAAAATACTGTGAAAACATTGAACGTTAAAGGGTGTACGATTTTTCTACTAGATCAAATAGAAAAGAAATTAAAAATAAGTTCGTCAGACGGTTTAAGTGAAGTATACCTGAATAAAGGACCTGTAGATTCGGAAAAAAGTATCGTCGAAACTTTGAGCGGAAAATGGGTCTTGATTCCTGATGCGACAAATGATTATCGAATTCAGTATCCTTTAGAGGCAAAAAAAGAAGGAATTATAACAATTCTTTCCGTGCCGATGTCCTTAAAAGAAAAAATAATTGGTGTTCTAAGAATATATGCTTCAGAACCACGGGAATTTTCTGATGCTGAGAAAGAATTCATATCTGGTTTAGCAGAGATAGGAAGTATTGGAATTGAAAACGCAAGCATGTATACCATTTTAAAAACAGACCATGAGAAATTGATACACGATGTGCACAAATGGTTCGATTATGGAGAAGCAAATAGACCTTAAAAGACGCCCGAGAGAAATAGATTTAAAATGCGTGTTACCGGTTCGACTATTGATGAATTTTCAATTATTTACGGCAATGGCAAGATTGCAGTTGTAAATAGTTAGCTTTGTTTGTTGATACGTTCCGGCTATAGCGCTCTGCATCACCAGTGGCGCCGGGGGAATTAATTTCCAAATTCGGCATTTTGATTCGACATGCCAGAATAAGGCTAATGGGAATCTCCTCCCAATTTCAGACGGTCTCGATCTCACGGCGAATGATGGCTTTGTCGTAGGCCGCTATCACATCCTTGTCCCTGAGGATGCCGATCACCTTCTTTTCGTCTTCCTCCCCAACCACGGGAAGTTGAGAGATACCGAGGTCGCTCATGATCTGTAGGGCTTTCAGGATGCTGTCCTGCCGCTTAACGGTCTTCAGGTTTGTGGTCGCGACATCTTTTGCCACAACCAGCAAATTCAGCCCGTCTTCCTGGAAGAGGGGCCTGATATCCCTGAAAGAGATGATTCCCGTCAGATCTTTATTTCCGTCCACTACATGTAGGTAGGAGACATCTTCCGTTTTAAAAGTCCTTATCAAGTCCAGCAGCCGCATCCCCTCGGAGACAGTGGGAGGGTTCTTCAGCATGAATTGCCCAACCTCCATGGACCGCAGGAGGTTTTGTTCCATACCTCCCGATATATCCACACCCCGGCGCAGCAATTTGATGGTGTAAATGGATCCTTTCTTCAGGGAAGAGGCCAGCATCGTACTCAGAATGCAGGTGATCATCATGGGGAGGATGATCTTGTAGTTGCCGCTCAATTCAAAGATGATAATAATTGCGGTAATCGGTGCGTGGGTTGTCCCCGCCACTACCGCACCCATCCCGACGAGGGCGTAGGCGGCCGGAGATGCAGTCAAAGTGGGAAAAAGGATGTTCGCGATCCAACCGAAGAACCCTCCGGCCATGGCCCCAATAAAAAGGGAAGGGGCGAAGATGCCGCCCGATCCGCCGGACCCGAGGGTAATGGAGGTGGCCGCAATTTTCAAAAAGACCAGTGAGATCAAGAAAATCCCGGACAACTGGTTGAAGAGGGCCTCGTTGATGGCACCGTAACCCACCCCGAACACGTGGGGAAATTTGATCAGGATGACTCCGAGCAAAAGCCCCCCAATGGCCGGTTTCACCCATTGGGGAAGCGGAATGGCATCGAAGAAATCCTCGGTCTTGTACAATGTCACAATGAACAGAATGGCCATGAGGCCGGCAAAGAGCCCGAGGAAGGGGTAGATGGCAAACTCCCACAGGGTTTTCAGATGATAGGCGGGGATGGTAAAGGCAGGAAAATCTCCGAAATAATGCCGGGAAATGGTGGTAGCCGTCACGGAAGACAGAACCACCGGGGAAAAGGAAGCAATTCCGAAATCGCCCAGGAGGATTTCCAGGGCAAACAGGACGCCTGCGATGGGGGCGTTGAAGGTGGCGGCAATACCGGCGGCGGCGCCGCACCCTACCATGGTCTTCTGGTGCGCCCGTGCAACATTGAATATCTGTGATGCAGTGGAACCGAGAGAGGATCCGATCTGGACGATGGGACCTTCCCGTCCCACAGACCCGCCCGATCCGATACAGATGGCAGAGGCCAGGATCTTGGCCGCGGCCACCCGTTTCCGGATACGGCCGTTTCGAAGGACCACCGCTTCCATGACTTCCGGTACACCGTGCCCCTTGGCTTCGCTGGCTGCAAAGGTCACGATCAACCCGACCATGAGCCCCCCGAGGCAGGGGATACCGACTATAATATAGACAGGGAGCGCATGAGAAAAGGAGAGAATATCACCCGTATTGTTGTAGAAGACATACTGGGCGCCTTTGATTAGAAGGCGGAAAAGGACGGCCCCGTATCCGCTCAAGACGCCGATAAATGCGGCGATGAGCAACGTCAGTATGTGCTTATCCAGATGGTAGCGTTTCAAGGCCTGCTTGATGGTCTGGTTTCGCGTGAACAACATGGCTCTAAGAACTTCCCTTCGCGACTTTCATCACATTTCGCAGGGCAGTGTGTGGTTCAGCTCAATCCCATGGAGGTCCAAGCTGACGTCGTAGGCCAGGAATGCTTCTTCAGTGGCCTCAACATAGGGCTTCATGGTGAAATCGCCTCCGATTCACAGGGCATAACATTGTTATTGAGTAGCCGACCGCTGTTTGTCCAAGAATGGGATCTAACAACATGTAACCTTGATTGCATGATTTTTCAATAAAAATAAAAAACGATTTATTTTCAATCAGTTAAAAGTTAGAATAATTTTGCATCTTTTTTTTGTGATCTTGAAAATGGCTGCTTTTTGTACCAAATTCACTATAAAATAGTATGGTATGATGTCAGGAATATTGATACCATACTATGGTTTTAGTTCCATAGCAGCGTTTTTTTTTGATATTATGTATAATTGATTATTACTGTATTGAATGGAATATGAACTTAATAATTGTAAGCGACTTGCATATCGGGTCACGTTTCTTTGTTAATGGGACATTTGAACACTTCCTCAGTCAAATGCCCGATGACTGCGAGCTTATTTTAAATGGAGATGTTATTGATAATCCGTATATGAAATTAAGCCCTTCGCATCAGAGAATTTTAAACCTCATTAAACTACTTTCCTTTCGGCAAAAAGTTATTTGGCTCAAAGGGAATCATGACAACGGTTACCTTCCCGATCGGTTTGGGAATGTCGTCTTTAAGCGCTCGCATTCGGTAGGTAACAGGTTATTAATCACTCACGGCCACGATTTCGACCAAATAATGCCTCGCAATCAATGGTTTATGAAAGCTTTCATGCGCATTCACGATATTAGGGTAAAGTTAGGGGCCAAACCGGTTCATGTTGCAGAATATGCAAAGAAGTGGAATTTTTTTTACAAAGTCTTACGTAAAAATGTATTAACCAATGCGGTCAAATGCGCAATAGCAAACGGATATGAGGCCGTTACCTGCGGCCACACTCATTATGCTGAAGACGTGGTTTTCAATAGCATCAGATATATAAATACAGGGGCATGGACTGAGTTTCCGGCATATTTTGTTCAGGTGACCAAGGAAAATATTCAATTAAAAAAAGCTGAAGAGTACCATAATGCGGTCCAACAAGTGAATTCTCTATTTGCTAATTAGAAACCGAATAGAACCAGGAGGAGTTTTATATGCCTCAGCTTAGACCATGATCTGGGTGGGTGCCTCATGGGGCGCTCCTAATATTGGATGTCGTCCAGGATATGATCTAGTTTCCATCCATAAATGGCCCTTTTCCGCAATTTCGGCGTCAATCACGCCGTGGGCGTGACAGGTCTGGAATTGCTTGTGCGGCGTACAGGAGTACGCCTCCGCGCAATTCCTTGATTTCCTTGAACTTGCAGAAAATTGCTCATTTCTGGATCGAAAACTAATCAGTGCCCTTAATGAAACCGTGGATGGGCACGATCTAACAATCCCGCCGCTGCGAAAATTAAGAACAATCCTAAGTGTAAAGTCGAGTAGTTCAAAGTAAAGGAGGAAAGCGGTAGAGTCCAGCGATGTGATTAGGTTTATATCACAGAAAACTCATTTGCAAAAAAACGGCTATACTCAAAGCGCATCTATTATTTTAGACATAGGGCTTAATTTTCTATAGTGGCGCTTAAATCGCCGATCTGCATAACTGTTTTTGCGTCTGGCTTTTCGGCCCTTTGCTCACGTTGCCTGGTGTGATCGCGGGCGACGAGCATGTAAATCGACGGGATGACGAAGAGGGTAAAAAGCGTGCCGATGGCCATGCCGCCGACGAGCACCAAACCGATGGAGTTGCGGGCCTCGGCGCCGGCGCCGGTGACCAGCGTCAACGGAAAGTGACCGGCGATGGTGGCCGCGGTGGTCATGATGATCGGGCGCAAACGGGTCAGGGCCGCCTTGCGCACGGCATCGAGCTTGGCGATGCCTTGCTCCTGGAGGACGTTGGCGAACTCGACGATCAGGATGCCGTTTTTGGACACGAGGCCGACGAGGGTCACCAGACCGACCTGGGAATAGATGTTCATCGTCGTCGTCCAGCCGCGGGTCCAGAACGGAACGTTCGGGTCGGGCATTTTCAAGAATGTGAAGACCAAGGCACCGAACATGGCCAGAGGTACCGAACCGGCCAGGATGACGAAGGGATCGCGAAAGCTGTTGAACTGGGCCGCGAGGACCAGAAAGATCAGGATGATGGCCAGCGCGAACGTCGGGAGAAACTGGTTGCCTTCGACGCGGAGCTGCCGTGATTCACCGGTGTAGTCGAGCACATAACCCTTGGGCAGGATTTGTGAGGCCTCGTCCTCCAAAAAACGAAGCGCTTCATCGAGCGGCCTGACCGCCACACCACTGATCGCAACGGCATTGAGCTGCTGGAAACGGTTCAGCGAGCGTGGTACCGTGGAGTTGCGAATCTCGGCGATGGTGCTGAGCGGCACGAGTTGATTGTTCGGACCGGTGACGTAAATGTTCTTGAGTTGATCCGGGTTGAGGCGGTCGAGACGCTGAATCTGCGGGATCACCTTGTAGCTGCGGCCGGCAATATCGAATCGGTTGACGAAATTACCGCCGACCATCGATCCGATGTCGGCGCCGACTTGCTCCAAATTGAGGCCGAGGTCAGCCACCTTGTTGCGGTCGATGAGGATCTCGGACTGCGGTTGATCGATCTTGACGTCGATCAGCGGCGGAAAGGCAAACAGACCGCTCTGCATCGCCTTGAGTTGAATCTGTTTTGCAAATTCGAGGATCTGATCCTCCTCGGCCGTGGAAGCTAGAATGAATTCCACCGGGAACTGGCCGCCGCCCGGAAGAGCCGGTGGCAGCACCGGAAAAATCCGGACACCCGGGATGGCCTGTAGTTTTTGCTGAACCTCGGGAAGGATTTGGAAAATGTTGCGTTCACGCGCGTTCCAAGGTTTGACGACAACGCCGGAGAACCCTGAAGACGGGCGAGTTACCTGAAAGGTGAAGTCGGATTCCGGAACGCTCTGAAAGGCCTTGTTGACTTCCGCAGCGTAAATGCTGGTCTGGTCCAGGGTTGCGTTGGCCGATGCGTCGAGGATACCGAAAATGACGCCCTGGTCTTCGGTCGGCGCCAGTTCCTTGGGCGACATGATGAACATCGGTACCGCGAGAAGGCTCACGACGACCCACACCAGGTAGACGGCCGGACGGGAAGCGAGGGTGACCTCGAGCATGCGGCCGTAGAAGTCCCTGAAGCGTTTGAAACCGTGGGCGATTTTTCCGGCAAAGCCACGCTCTTCAATTCCCGGTTTCAGCAGCTTGGAGGCCATCATGGGCGACAGGGTCAGCGCAACGATTCCGGAAATGGTGACGGCTCCGGCCAGGGTAAAGGCGAATTCACGAAAGAGTGAACCGGTGAGGCCTCCCTGCAAACCGATGGGGGCATAGACCGCGGCCAAGGTAATGGTCATGGCGATGATGGGACCGACCAGTTCGCGGGCGCCCAGCAAGGCGGCATCGAACGGCGACTCGCCTTCACTCAGGTGACGTTGAACATTTTCGACCACTACGATGGCATCGTCGACCACGAGACCCACGGACAACACCACGGCCAGCAGGGTCAGCAGATTGATGGTAAATCCGAACACCTGCATCAGGAATGCCGCACCGATCAGGGAGAGTGGGATGGCCACCACCGGGATAAACGCCGATCGGATCGACCCCAGGAACAAGAAAATGATGACGATGACGATCAAAAGGGTTTCACTGAGAGTTTTGACCACTTCCTGTATGGCATTGGTGATGTAGTTGGTGGCGTCATAGGCGATGCGGGCCTGCATGCCACTGGGAAGCCCCCTCTCGATCGACTCCATTTCGGTGCGCACGCGGTTGATGACGTCGACCGAGTTGGCGTTGGGCAGGGGCCAGATGCCCATGAAAACAGCCGTCTGTCCGGAAAAGCGCACCTCCGTGTCGTAGTCCTCCGCGCCCAGCACGATGTCGCCGATGTCTTCGAGTCGTACGATGGCACCGTCCTGTTCACGAACGACGAGGCGTTTGAACTCTGCCACCGATCGCAGGTCGGTGTTGGCGGTCAAGTTGACCTGGACGAGGGAGCCCTTGGTTTGTCCGACGGCGGCCAGAAAGTTGTTGGCGGCCAACGCCTGGCGGATCTGCACCGGGCTGATGTTGAAAGCGGCCATTCGTTCGGGCTTCAGCCATATGCGCATGGCAAAGGTGCGGGCGCCGAGAATGTCGGCGCGCTGAACGCCCTCGATGGCGGAAAGACGCGGCTGCACGATGCGGACGAGGTAGTCGGTGATCTCATTCTGCGCGAGCGCGTCGGACGTGAAACTCAGATAAGCCGAAGCAAATTGGCTGTCGGCCGTCTCGACGTTGATGGTGGGCACTTCGGCCTCAGGGGGAAGATCCCCCCGGACCTGATCCACTTTGGAACTAATTTCCGAAAGCGCCTTGATGGGGTCATAGTTGAGCTTAAGGCGGACGTTGATGGTCGAAAGTCCCTGGGCACTCTGGGATTGGATGTAATCGATGCCGTCGGCGGCCGCAATGGCGCGCTCCAGGGGGGTCGTGATAAACCCGCGCACGAGTTCGGCATTCGCGCCGACGTAGACGGTCGTGACGGTGACAACCGAGTTCTCGCTGCGGGGATACTGACGAACGTTGAGCGAACGGAGCGCCTGCAAGCCTCCGATGACGATCACGAGGCTGACCACCATCGCGAGAACGGGGCGGCGGATGAAAAGGTCGGTGAATTTCATTCAGATGGTGTTGTTGTCCGTCAACTTTCTTCGGGTTCAGGATTGAGTTTGAACTCTGGGGTTACCGCGTTGTTCACGACGACCGACTGGCCGTTTCGCAGTTTGAAAACGCCGGTAGTCACGACCGTTTGACCCTGCTCGAGTCCGGAAGTGATGGCAACGAAATCGCCGCGCTTCTCGCCAAGCCGCACAAACTGCTGGCGAACGATCTTTCCGGAAGGGCCGTTTTTTTCCTCTTTTTTCTCCTCCACGACAAACACCGAATCGCTGTAAGGGGCATAGAGCACGGCGGTGGCCGGAATGGCAAGCACATCCTGCCGCACGGGCAGCACCACGGCCACATTGACGAACATGCCCGGACGCAAATGCTCTTCAGGGTTGGCCACGGTTGCCTGCATCTGGATGTTGCGCGTCGCGGCGTCGACCTGGGGGTTTATGGCGGTGATTTTCCCATCGACAACCTGCCCGGGCCAGGCGTCGGTTGTCACCTGAACGACGAGGCCAGTTTTAACTTGAGCGAGCTGCTGCTGTGGCAGGCTGAAATTTACGAAAATCGGATCGATCGCTTGGAGTGAAACGATTGCCTCGCCTTCCTTGAGGACTTGACCCATATTGACCAGCCGGATGCCGAGGCGACCGGAAAATGGCGCCCGAATAGTTTTTTTCTTTATGGCGGCACGGATGTTGTCGGCCTGGGCCTCAGCCTGTTTGAACTGTGCCTCGGCGTTGTCGTATTCCGAGCGTGAAATGGTTTTTTGGGACAGCAGTTTGCGCTTGCGGTCGAGTTCGATATTCGCGAGCGTCAGAGTCGCCTCGGCCGCGCGAAGCTGCGCTGTTTCCGCAGATATGTCCTGCTGCAGCAGGAGTTCGCCGGCTTTCACCTTTGTGCCCGGCTCGAACCCGATGCGTTCCACCTTGCCAGGCAGCTCCGCAGTCACGATGACCCCTTGAACCGCTTCCAGCGATCCCACGGAGGTCAGAAGGGACTCCCACGTCTCTTTGCGCGCTACGGCTGTGGTGACCGGCTCGGGAGGCGGTGAAAACTGCTTGCCCTGGGCGATCATCCGCTCGATTTGCAGTCCCTTGATGCCGCCCAGGATACCGACCACTACCAGCAAACCGACGATGGTGATGATGATTCGTTTAATCATGTGCGTGGTGCGTCTCTGTTGCAAAGGAGTTTCTATACCCGAAAAGAACCGGTAGTTAAAGCCGCCTGAAGGTCGTCCGTTCGATCACTCTACCGACCAATTTAAAGGCTTGATATTAATGGATGCCGACATCGATGTCAACGCGTCGGAAAGCCGATGAAGACTTTAAGAAATAATATTGACCTAAACAGATCGGTTCCAGGCCCAGGGGTCAAGGTTCGAGGTTGCAAAATCCTGTTCAGCTGCAGTCTGAATAGGAATCGACCCCCTACCCATTAAACCAGCATGTCAGCCCAACCGATGGCGCTTTTGCCATTGGCTTTGACACCAAACAAGGCGCGGTCGGCCGATGCGAGCAGTCCGGTTAGGTCGGTAGCGTGGTCGGGGAAGGTGGCGACACCGAAACTGGCCTGGAGCTTGACCGCGAGCCCCTGGCCGCGCAGATATACCGAATTGTTGATGCGGCTTTGGATGTTCAACGCTTTTGCCATTGCCTGATCCTTGTCATGGCCCGGCAAGACCACGACAAACTCGTCTCCAGCGTAAGCAACGGCATAGGCCGGCTCTTCTATCGACTCCCTGATGGTTGCGGCCACCTCGCGGATTGCCTGACTACCGTTCAGGTGGCCGTGGGCATCCACTACATGCTTGAAGTAATCGAGATCCATGAAAATAAGCGACAGCTGTGAGCGGGTGGTTTTGCCGATCTCGATCAACTCCTCCAAAGACCGGTAGAGGTAACGCCTGTTGTAAAGCCCGGTCAAGATGTCGCGCATGGCCTGTTCACGGAAATTATTTTCGCTGGCCCGCAAGGCTTCCTCGGCTTGTTTGCGTTTGCTGATGTCCACTAAAGAAATGACAATCCGTGCAAACGTATCCTCATGGCCGGTAACGATCAGGGATTTCGCCAGTACACTCTTTTTATTGCCTTTCAGGGTCAAAAAGGTTTCTTCCCGTTCCTGAGATAGGTTCCCCTCGGCGATCATCAGGATGACTTCACGCGCAAAACGGTTGACCTCCGAAGGGTGGACCGGCATGAGTCCTTGGGTCAGTTCATCGCGGTCCTTGGCTTCGACCAATTCCATGAACGCCTCGTTGAAGTCGACCGTGCGTATCATTCCCACGCAATGGATTGCCTCTTGAGGGTTCTCCTGCAGATAGGCACTGAAGTCGTGAATCCCTGATTGCCGCAGTTCTTCGAGATAGGCTTTGAGCCGTGAGGCATCTCTTTCGATCAAGGCGATCGGCGTGGACTGAAACAACAAACGGTATCGGTCCTCGCTCTCCCTGATCGTCATTTCCGCCAGTTTCAAATCGCTGATGTCCTCGACGAAGGTCAGAACTTCGGTTACCGATCCGTCGTCATCGAGTACCGGACAGAGACTAAAACGCAGGTGAAGACAGTCGTCGTCCGAGTCGCCGGCGGTGACACACGGATAGGCCTTGATAACGAGTCTTTTGTTTTCGATGCAACGGCGAAAATCGTCGGTGATGCCGGCCTCGATAAATTTCTGTAATTCGGTGATATTGATGCTCGGCAGCTCTTGCTGAACGGGCCACTGCAGCATTTCCGCCATTTTTCGGTTAAAGCCGGTGATGCGTCCCGCTGTGTCGATAACGAAAATACCGAATGGGGCGCTGTCGCCCAGAAGACGATAGCGCTGTTCGGTCGCTTTCAATGCCGCTTCCGCCCTCTGGCTCTTATCTTCGGTTTCGCGTACTTGACGGCGCAGTTTTTTAATTTCGGCCTGAAGCTGTTCCGTTGATTTGACTGCGCTACTCATATCGATAGCCCTTTCGGTCAGAGCAAGCCTGTACCCACTTGTTGATTGATCAGTTAGACTTATCCGGTCTCTTTGACCGCCTCGAGGATAACCGCCACCGACGGGTGGTCCGCAGGGTCGGCGGCGTAGTGGCTGAAAACGATTTTTCCGGCGGTACTGATGACAAACACGCCCGGCAGTTGGCGGACATCGCCTTGAGGCAATCCCATGAGATGACCCCGGGCCATGGCCGAAACCCCCTTTAAAACGACTTCCGGTGCAAGAAATCCCCACGGTGCCATCCGTTTGAGGTCGAATGTCCGGTATATCAACTTGCCGGGATCGGAAACAATCGGGTAGGGAACATTGTATTTTGCCGCAAACGCGTTGGATTCGGCCGGTGTCCCCATCCCCGCCAGGACAACTTGCGCACCGGCTTCGGCGAAACGGTGTCTTTCGCGGCGCAACTGCGCCACCTGCTCGCGGCAAAACGGTCAGCCGAAGTGGCGCAGGAAAACCAGCACGAGAGGCCGCTCTTGCCAGAACTCGCTGAGGCGTTTCGTTGAGTTGTCCGACAAGGTCACCGTCAGATCGGGCGCCATTTGGTAATCTTTTTCCATCGTTATTTTTCCAGACTGCCGACTCCGTCCCATTTTTGGCCAGATGGCCGCCTAATGCCTTTTAATCGTACCCGTCTGTCTTGCGTGGACTAAACATATAACAGACGGACACGGATTTCAATCCGTCTATCATTGTACAGACCTGAATGGCATCCGCGATGGATCGTTTCTCGCGAAGATCTTCCGGGATGATGCACGAACCGTTTTTTAAGGTTCGAGCAGACAGTCTTGGGGGGAGAAGCACTATTTAGATGATGTCTTCGAAGATGATCTTTAACCGATGAGGAGGCCGGTCGGGCTTTTCATTTGACAGCCTCGGCGATGGCAAATATAGTAGGTGAAATTTCAGGGCATTGGCACCCTTTTCGAACAATTGTTTGGTTGTTTGACGTCGTCATCGTCTGTGCTTGGCGGTCAACTCGAGGAGAAGCAAAAAATGAAAAAGGTAGTACTTCCGATCTTTCCGGTGCTGGTATCGATCGTCTTTTTCGCCTGTTCCCAACACAATCTGGGAACATACGTTCTCACTTCGCCGTCACCTGTCCTCGACCACATTCAGCAGCGCGGTGAACTCGTGGTCGGTACCGCCGCCGGTATGCCGCCGCTGAACATGACGACCAAAGACGGAAAGATCATCGGTCTGGATGCCGATCTATCCCGGTACCTCGCCGATGCCATGGAGGTCAAGCTCAGGCTCGAACCCATGGCTTTTAAAGACCTGTTGCCGTCGCTCGAAGCCGGTAAGGTTGACATGGTCATTTCCGGCATGACGATGACGGCCTACCGTAACCGCCGGGTGGCGTTCGTGGGCCCCTATCTCATATCCGGTAAAGGTCTGCTGACTCGGAAAGCCACCCTCGCCGCCATAACAGACCCGGACGCCATTGACCTTGCAGAGGTCAGGCTCACCGCTCTTGCGGGGTCCACAAGTGCGGATTTTGTCAGAACGGTCACGCCCAGGGCTCAATTCGCTCCGGCTCAAGGCTATGACGAGGCGGTCAAAATGGTCATCGACGGCCGGGTGGACGCCATGGTGGCCGACCAGCCCATCTGCCTCATCAGCGTGGCCCGTTATCCGGATCAAGGCCTTTTGGCCGTCATAGCGCCCTTAACCTATGAACCGATCGGTATTGCACTGCCGGCCAATGATGCACTTTTTATGAACCTGGTGGGTAATTTTCTGACGGGGCTGCAGGACAGCGGCACGCTGGAGCTTTTGAAAGATCAGTGGTTTCAAAAGGGCGATTGGTGGGACCAGATGAAATAGCCGAATTGGATTCGAGCAGGAGGAAAGAGCATGAAAGCACAACCGATCCGGTTTCTGACGCCTTTGACGGCCCTGATCGTTGCCATTTCAACGGTCTTCTGCACCCCTGCAACGGCGCAGGACGATTATCAGCAGGTGCTGGTAGACCGGGCGTCCCTGACCATCAACGATTTTCTGAACGATCAAACGATGACCTACTTGAGGAACAATATCCGGTATGCCAAGGGCATTCTGATCACTCCATCGCTTTTCAAAGCGGCGTTCTGGATCGGCGGGTCGGGTGGCCGCGGGGTCCTGATGGTGCGCGACCCGAGGACCAACGAGTGGAGCGGGCCGGCCTTTTATACGATCGGCGGTGGAAGCTTAGGGATTCAATTCGGGGCATCCTCATCCGAGGTGGTCATGATGGTCATGACCCAGAAAGGCATCGACTCGTTGTATACAACGACATTCAAGCTCGGCGGCGGCCTGTCGGCCGTCGCCGGCCCGGTGGGGATCGGTGCCGAAGGGGCTACGGCACCGAACTTGAGTGCGGATTTTCTCTCTTTTGCCCGTTCCAAGGGGGCATTCATCGGTGCTGCATTGGATGGGGCCGTGATCTCGGTCAGCAGCGACTATAACAAGGCTTACTACGGAAAGCCGGTTAGACCGGTGGATGTCTTTGCAAAAAAAAATGACGTTCACAATCCCGGAGCGGACAATTTGCGTACCCAGTTGGCCAATGCGTCGAGGAGATAGAGCTTTTAAAAGATCGCGGTATAGAATAGAGACTACTTCAAGAAAAAAGAGGGGAGACTCGCTATGACACGGCATTTGCACTCGATCGGGTATACGGCATGGATTGTCTGGCTGTTGGCCGTTGCCTGGACATCGATACCGGTTCAATCGGTGTTGGCTGACGAGCTCTCGCAGGGCCAGAAGGTGTATGTACCGATTTACTCGCATATTTACAGCGGCGATAAGGAGAACCCGTTTCTGCTGACCGCGATTCTGAGTGTCCGCAACACCGATCCCGGACATGCCATCACCCTCACCGCGGCCGACTATTTCGACTCCAAAGGCAAGCTCCTGCGCAGATACCTTGAAAAACCGGTCGAGCTCGGCGCTATGGCGTCGATACGATACGTCGTCGGCGAATCGGACAAAAGCGGGGGATCAGGAGCCAAATTTGTTGTCGAATGGCGGGCGGCTTCCAAAGTCAACCCACCCATCTTGGAAGGGATCATGATCGGCACCAAAATGCAGCAAGGGATTTCTTTTGTTTCACGCGGCCAGGTCATTCACGAAACTGCGGACAGGCCTTGAAGCAGGCACCGTCGTCCCGGTATTTCCGTATAGCGGCGAGCGATTGGTAATCCAAAAGAACAAAATGAAAGGAGCCCGAATCATGACTGCGGAAAAGGAAAGAGCGTCGTTTATCTGCGTGAAGGACACCATCGACGGGGCCTATCCCTCGCTGGTGCTGGGGATCAACGCCGCCCGACAAGGGATGGAAAGTAAAATTTTTTATTCCTTCATGGGTCTCAATCTGGTCATGGAAGGCGGTTTCGACCGCGCCAAATTCTTTCCAGCGGGGGTCATGGGGGCCATACCGGGCATGGTGAGTCTGGCCACCGGGATGATGAAGAAAAAGATCGAAAAGGCCAATATCCCGAGCCTGGCCGACCTTCAGGAAATGGCCCAGATCGAAGGTGTCGAGTTGGTCGCCTGCAAGATGACGGTGGACATGATGGAGATCGACGAGAAGAAACTGATCGAGGGTGTTATTGTCTGGACCGCGGAAGAGTTTCTCAAATACGCCAAGACGTGCAAGATATGCTTGTTTACGTGACTATCCGACCCGCATATCACCGGTTTCTTTAAACCGCCGGTGCATAAAGAAGGTTTCTCCCAAAAGATGCGGTTCGTGACCGCCGGTTTTCCGGACGGCACGCTGGTAGTATTCCCCGAGCAGGTCACGATAATCTGGGTGGGCGCATTTTTTGATGACCTGTTCGACCACTTGGCGCGGGGTCAGCTGACGGGTGTCGACCAGCCCGTGTTCGGTGACGACGACATCCAACGAGTGTTCCGAATGATCCACGTGGGTGACCATCGGCACGATGGCGGATATGCGGCCGTCCTTGGCGGTGCTCGGTGTGACGATGAAGGAAATTGAGCCGTTGCGGATGAAGTCGCCGGAGCCGCCGATACCGAGTATAATTCCAGGTCCTTGAAGAAACCGTTCTCCATTGAGAAAGGAGGAATTCTGCATGCTGGGCAAGATCGATCCTGTTCAGACCCGAAGCTGGCAGAAACTGACCAAGCACTTTGAGAAAATCAAAGACACCCGTATTCCGGATCTTTTTGCTAATGATCCGGCACGCTTCGACGCGTTTTCCTTTCGCTTCCATGATATCCTCGTTGACTGTTCCAAGAACCGCCTCACAGGCGAAACGCTGGGACTTCTCTTCGAGCTGGCCGAAGAAGCCGGCCTTGCGGACGCCATCGAGAGCATGTTCACGGGTGAGAAAATCAATCAAACCGAAGAGCGCGCCGTTCTGCACGTGGCCCTGCGCAACCGCGAAAACACGCCGATTTTCGTAGACGGACAGGACGTGATGCCCGAGGTCAATGCCGTCCTGGACAGGATGGAGACATTCTCTCACAAGGTCAGGTCCGGGCAATGGAAGGGCTACACCGGTAAAGAAATCTCTGATGTCGTCAATATCGGCATCGGCGGGTCCGACCTCGGGCCGGTAATGGTCACCGAATGCCTCAAACCTTATTCCGATAAGCCGGCCGTCCATTTCGTGTCGAACATCGACGGAACTCACATCAGCGAAACCCTGCGGCACCTGAATCCCGAGACCACGCTCTTCATGATTGCCTCCAAGACCTTTACGACCCAGGAGACCATGACCAATGCCCACACGGCCCGCCGGTGGTTCCTGAACCGCGCCGGGGACACTGCCCATGTGGCTCGGCACTTTGCGGCGCTCTCGACCAACATCGAAAAAGTCGAGGAATTCGGGATCGACCGGGAGAATATGTTTGTCTTCTGGGACTGGGTCGGTGGGCGCTATTCGCTGTGGTCGGCCATAGGGCTCTCCATCGCCTGCGCGATCGGTTTCGAGAATTTTACCGAACTGCTGCAGGGGGCCAACGACATGGACCGGCACTTCCGAGACTCGCCGTTCGACAAGAACATACCGGTCGTCCTGGCCCTGATCGGGATCTGGTACAACAATTTCCTCGAGGCCCAGACCGAAGTGATTCTACCCTACGATCAGTACATGCACCGTTTTCCGGCCTACTTCCAGCAGGGCAACATGGAGAGCAATGGCAAGTCGGTGGACCGCAGGGGCAGCCGGGTCGGTTTTCAGACCGGACCGATCATCTGGGGCGAGCCGGGCACAAACGGTCAGCATGCTTTCTACCAGCTGATTCACCAGGGGACGAAGCTGATTCCAGCCGACTTTCTGGCGCCGGCGGTCAGCCACAATCCCATAGGCCGGCATCACGACATCCTCCTGTCCAACTTCTTCGCCCAGACAGAGGCGCTGATGCGCGGCAAAAACCGGGAAGAGGTGGTGGCCGAGCTGCGGAAAGCCGGAAAGTCGGACGAGGAGATTGAAAAGCTGGCGCCTCACAAGATCTTTGCGGGCAACAAGCCGTCCAACTCCCTATTATTTAGGAAATTAACGCCCCGCACCCTGGGCCGTCTGATCGCCATGTACGAACACAAGATCTTCGTCCAGGGCGTCATCTGGAACATTTTCAGCTTCGACCAGTGGGGCGTCGAGCTGGGCAAACAACTGGCCGGCAAGATCCTGCCGGAACTCGAAGACGACGCTCCGGTGGCGTCCCACGATTCATCGACCAATGGACTGATCAATGCCTTCAAGGAGATGAGACGGTTGTCTACCTGAATGCTGTCCGCACCGATGCCGAATCCCTTCCGGCTTTCTGTAAAAGGTCATCGTGTCGGCAGGGCGGCAAGAAGAAAAGGAGCATAAATGAAACAGCTTGTTTTACTGCGCCACGGCGAAAGCGTCTGGAACAAAGAAAACCGCTTCACCGGCTGGACCGACGTGGCCCTCACCGAACAGGGTACGAGGGAAGCCATGGAGGCCGGTCGGACACTGAAGAGGGAAGGGTATCGTTTCGATATTGCCTTTACGTCGGTTTTGAACCGGGCTATCAAGACGCTTTGGTTGGTCATGGAAGAAATGGAGTTAATGTGGATCCCGGTGCACCGCAGCTGGCGGCTCAACGAGCGCCATTACGGCGCCCTGCAGGGTCTCGACAAGGCCGAGACCGTCGCAAAACACGGCATGGAACAGGTCCACATCTGGCGGCGCAGCTATGACATCCGGCCGCCGGCCCTGACTCTGGAGGACGACCGCAACCCCGCTAAAGATCCACGTTACGCCGATCTCAGTCCAAAAGACCTCCCGCTGACAGAATGCCTTAAGGATACGGTGGATCGGTTTCTGCCTTACTGGATCGGCTCCATTGCGCCGGAGGTCAAGGCCGGCAAACGGGTGTTGATTGCCGCTCACGGCAACAGCCTGCGGGCATTGGTAAAGTATCTGGACAAGGTCGCCGATGATGACATTGTCGGCCTCAATATCCCCACCGGAATCCCGTTGGTCTACGAACTAAAGGACGATTTGACGCCGATCGATCACACTTATCTGGGCGACCCCGAAGCGGTTCGCAAGGCCACCCAGGCCGTGGCCGACCAATTGAAGAAGACATCCTGAATTCAAAGGGAGGGTGGCGTGGCATTTCCCCCTAACAAGACCAAAATCGTTTGCACCATCGGACCGGCCTCCGATTCACAGGATATCCTGGAACGCTTGATCCGGGCAGGAATGAACGTGGCCCGTCTCAACTTTTCGCATGGTGATTTTGCCGAGCACCAGGCCGTCATCCGGCGAATTCGCGAAGCCTCACGGACCACGGGCCAACGGGTGGCCATCATGGCCGATCTTCCCGGCCCGAAGATCAGGCTCGGCCAGTTTGCTGAAGAGCCGGTCAAATTGAGGGTCGGCGACACCTTTACCCTGACCACGGAAGAGATCGAAGGGACCGTCGACCGGGTTTCGGTCACCTTTGCGGAACTGCCGCAGGCCGTGCGACCGGGGAACCGGCTTTTTCTGAACGACGGCCTCATTCAGCTCAAGGTGCTGGAATCGGTCGGCAGGGAGGTGCACTGCGAGGTACTGATCGGGGGACAGCTGAGTTCCCGTAAAGGCCTCAATCTGCCCGGCATCGATTTGGGTATCAGCGCCTTCACCGACCACGACCGGCATTGCCTTGCGTTTGCTCTCGAAAACGGTGTCGACGCGATCAGCCAATCCTTTGTCGAGAACGCCACCGACATTGCCGCCGTTCGGAAAGCTGCGGCCGATATCGGTCATGATCCTTTCCTGATTGCAAAAATCGAGCGCTCCGGCGCGCTCGATCATATCGACGATATTCTGCAGGCGGCTGACGGCATCATGGTGGCACGCGGCGATCTGGGGGTGGAGATTCCGATCGCGCAGATTGCGATTGTTCAAAAACAACTCATATGGAAAGCCAACCGACTCGGCAAGCCTGTCATCACCGCCACGCAGATGCTCGAGTCGATGACCACCAACCGCCGGCCCACCCGCGCCGAAGCCACCGATGTCGCCAATGCCGTCCTGGACGGCACCGACGCCGTCATGTTGTCCGGTGAATCGGCCATGGGCCAGTTTCCGGTGGATGCAGCGGATATGCTGACAACCATTGCCGCGAATATTGAACCCCTGCGGACCGTTTTTCCTGTGCGGGAAGAACTGTCGGCATCCGATCGAGATAAGGACGTGAGTCTGCCCGACCTGATTGCACGGAGCGTCGTTACCACCTCCCAGCGGATCACCCCCGCCGCCGTAATCGTTCCGACCCACAGCGGCGCCACCGCCCGCCGCATTACGCGCTTCAGGCTGCCGGTCTGGATTACGGCGGTGAGCAGCTATGAGAAGACCTGTCAGGATCTGCTTTTTTCCTACGGTGTTTTTCCGGTCTGCGAACCGGAACACCCGACCGACTGGCGGTCCTGGATTCGAAACTGGCTCAAGGTTCAGGAGTTGAGCGGTCAATTGGTGGTGATGACCGAAGGCCCGTCCCGCAAACACCCGGAACGGAACAACCGTATGGAAATCGTCAACCTGAAAAAATCGTGAACGTTTGAAGCGGGAGATAGTCAGCATGCTGCAACGGTCCATCTTGAGAACCATTTTATCAACCGGCCTTCTGCTGACCTTTGTCGCGGGATGCGCCGGTCCGTCGCCACGGTCGAATTATTATCTGCTCAACGCCTTGCCGGATCAAAAGGCCGGCCAAACGACAACCGCAGCTTCCGACGGCTTGTCGATCGGCATTGGGCCGGTTTCCTTTCCCGGCTATCTGGACCGACCGCAGATCGTCATTCGATCCGGCCCGAACGAAATCTCTTTTTCCGAGTTCGACCGCTGGGCTGAACCTTTAAAAAACAACTTCATGCGCGTGCTCAAGGAAGACCTGGTTGAACGTCTAAGGACCGACAATATTTTCGTCTATCCCTGGCCTCCCGAGGCTGTTTTCGAATTCCAGGTTTCGGCCGAGGTGACCCGGTTCGATGCTCATCCGGGCGACAGTGCCAAACTGGATGTGCAGTGGGTGATATTACGGGCTCACGACAGAGAAGTCATTTTGAGCCGCAAATCATCCTACACCGTCGAACTCGATAGATCGGACTATAAAACCATTGCGGCCGCTCAGAGCCGCACAGTGGCCGATTTCAGCCGCGAGGTGGCTGCCGCGGTCACTGAAGTATACCGCAGGGAGCACGGGCATTGAATCGTGCTAAAATTGACTTGATTTTATTCAAATACCGGTTGTATAGTAGTACTAATCATCGAGGGCCCGTCAATTACCGTCGGGCCGGTTTCGCACTGAAGGGAAGATCCATTTGGCCAAGTGGCACCTGCAGTTTGGGACTATGAGAATTTTTTAGGAAAGGAGGGTGTCGTTATGGCCAATGGAACGGTAAAATGGTTCAACGAAAAAAAAGGCTACGGCTTCATCGAACAGGAAGATGGAACGGATGTATTCGTTCATCACACCGGTATCAATGGAACCGGATTCAAAACGCTTGCAGAAGGCGACCGTGTGACCTTTGACGTCGAGAAGGGCCAAAAGGGTCTCGCCGCGGTCAACGTGACTGTCGTTTAGACGTCCCATTTTTTTAAAGAAGAGGGCATTTTACCAACTCCGGGTGAAATGCCCTTTTTTCATGCCTCGTGCGGTAAATTTTATCCGTTTGGGTTTCGGACCGTGAAGAAAACGATACGTTTTGCAATGTTTGTGATCCTAATGGTTCTCGGCGCCGGCATAACGCTTGCCGGTGACGGTGGCGATACGGCCGGGCCGTCGCAGACAGTAGCGACAGACCCCTTAAGTGCGACCTATACGATCGCGGAAAGCGAGATCCGGCTGATCGGTGGTCGCTCCGAACTGCAGGCTGCGCCCGGTTCAGCCATGCGAACAAAGACGCTGGTGTTCGGTAAACCGGTGTACGGCGATCTCGATGGGGACGGCGACGAGGACGCCGCAGTGATCCTCGTGCAGGATCCCGGCGGCAGTGGAACCTTTTACTACATAGGGGCCGCGCTCGGCGTAAAAGGCGGCTATCGGGGAACCAATGCCGTGTTGCTCGGTGACCGCGTGGCGCCGCTGAAGGTTGACATCCGCAACGGCCTCATTTTTATCGACTACCGCGACCGCAGGCCGGAAGAACCGATGGCCATTGCGCCGTCCGTCGGCAAGTCGGCCTACCTGACCCTCGAGAATGGCAATTTGACGCCCATAAAGCCACTGGAGAAAGGCGAGCAAGTGCTCCAAGGATGGGTTACCATCGGCCATGAGGTGCGATCGTTTGCCCCGTGTTCGCAGGCCGACGAGCTTTGGCTCATCGGAAATTCTCCGGCTTTAAGCGCGATTGTGACGGCCTACCGGGAAACGCTGCCAAAGCCGATACCCTACTCACCCCTTTTCATGGTCCTTGCCGGTAAAGTCACCACGCCGGTGACCAGCGGCTTCGGAACGAAGTACACAGCCGCCTTTTACGCCACGCAGCTCGTGCGGGCGCCCTCTAAGGGTAGCTGCGATAATTGAACCCTTTCACATAGCCAATATCGATGCACTGCTTTCGCACGCCAAACAGATCATTGTTTATCGCATTTTTCAAGAAGCCTTCGCTAATATCAGAAAGCACTCTCAGGCAACGCATGTAAAAGTGACGATAACAAAAAAAGAAACCGCCGCCCCGTGCTGCTGATTTCCTTGAACTTGCAAAAACGGCACATTTCTGAATCGGAAACTGATCCGCGCTTTTCATAAAACCATGGATGGGCACTCACTATCCGTCACGCCTGTGATTTTTCCTGTTTTTGTTTCTCTTCGGCCTGAATAACCGCTCCGGCGGCGGCTGCGCCGGCCTCTAAAATCTTTTCGCGGGTTTCGGCGTCTGTACGGGCCAGGGATTCTTTAAACTCCGGCGGCAGCGAGACCGTGACGTTGCGGGGCGCGAAGCTGAGGCCGGCTTCCTGAAACGCCTCCTGCATCAACCGGTAGACCTGCTTGCGGATGGCGAACTGTTCTCCGGGCGGGGTTTTGTATTTGACGCGCACGATCAAGGCCGAATCGTCGTCCATCTCTCTGACCCCCTGGGACTTGATGGGGCCGAGCAATTTTTCCCCGAGCTCGGGATCCGCCATGATAATCTGATAGACCTTCTTCTTGACGAGCTTGCGGACCTGCTCGACATCCGTGCCGAAGGGCACCCGGAAGTCGAGCTTGGTGATGATGTAGTCGCGGCTGAAATTCGTGACCGAACTGATGTCGCTGAAAGGGATCGTGTAGACCATGCCGCGCGGGTGACGGAGCCGGAGCGACCGCAGGGAGATGTGCTCTACGGTGCCCTTTTGGCTTCCGGTGACCACATAGTCACCGACCCGGATGGCGTCGTCGACCAAAAAGAACATCCCGGAGATGATATCCTTGACCAGGGTCTGGGCGCCGAAGCCGATGGCCAGGCCGATCACCCCGGCACCGGCGATCAGGGGAGCGATGTCGACACCGACGGAAGACAGCGTGATCAGTGTCACTATAATGATGATGACCGTCAGAACGAACTTGCGTAGAATCAGTAAAAGGGTGCCGATGCGGGACCCGCCGGCACCACCTTCTTCACGGTCTTCATCGTCGTCCGGCATTTCCTGTTTGAGCCGGCGCTGGATGGCGGCGCTGATTATTTCCCAGCCCACGTAGCCGATGATCACAACCACCAGGATGTTGAAGACGGCCTCGGAAACCCGTTCACCAATGGGCAGGTTGATGCCCCATATGCTCAGGAGCCATAAGGCCATCCAGGTTGCCAGTGCGGCCCGCAGTCCGATCCGAATCACGCGCTGCATGCGTTGGAGATTGATTTGACGCGATGATTCATCCTTTTTTTCTTCGGTTGCATCCGCAGGGGTTTTAGGACCTTCGGCCGCACTGGCCGTGTCCCTGTCCTCCTTAACCTCAGTTTCCCCACCGATCGATGATCCGATCGGCTTGCCTAAAGAACCCTCGGAAAAATCCTCTGTGCCGGGAGTCGACAGGGTGTCCTCGAATTCAACCCGCTCGGCCTTCTCGCCGGTCTCTACAGTATTAATGGCTTCCTTCAGTTCATCCGGCGGTTGGACCAGGGCAAAGCTGGCGTCGAGAATTTGCCGCAGCCCCCAATCGAGAAGCAGATAAAGGGGAATTATCGACAACGTCTTGATCCCCAGGAAGCGGGACGAGTCTGAGAGCAGATTTTCCAACGTGGAAAAAGCCAACAGCAGGACGACACCCAGACCGGCGAAAATGTGCCAGCGGCTCGCAAGGCCGGCGCGGATGCTGTTTTGCGGCAGGTTTTCCATAAGCAGCGCGGCAACCTGTTTGCGCCGGCCGGCAATCATCCAGATCAGCATTCCGGCGACGACGATGCCGACCAGGAGCAAAGATTTGAAATGGTCCGCTTCGCTGGCACCCGCCAGGCGGATGATGCCGCAGGTCAGGGTCCCGAAACTGGTGACCACGGCTATGGCAACGACCCAGCGATACACGTATACGGCGGCTTCGTCGGTGACCGGCAAAAAACGCAGGTTTTTATTGCCCGGCGCCAGAAAAAACCTGGTTAAAATCGCTATCGCCCAAACGACCAGAATCGCCACCAGGTAAGTCGCCACTAGAACGCGCTGGGGTGTGGTGCGGTTCAGAAAAATATAAAAAAACGTCAGGGTTGCACCTGCGAGCAGTATCATGCCGCCAATGCGCAGCAGGGCCAGTCCGGCCGAAGCCCCGAGCCTCGTTGTCATTTTAGTGCCGGGGGTTTCCTCGAGACGCCTGCGGGCGCCGGTCGTCAGAAAACGGAACAGCAACACGATAGCGAAGGCGCCCGCGAAGAGGGCCACAACGCTGATGATGGTTCGCTTCGGATGGCTTTCCTTCTCGCCGGTGCCCAGATAGGTGAAGATCGACGGTATTTTTGCCGGCGCCGCAGTGGCCCCGGATTGGAGAAAAGCGATGCGCTCTTTCAATTTCTCCATCAACTCTTTTGATGCGTTGATGAAACCGACCAAGCGGCCGGTGTTTTCAACCGGCTTTGCCGCCGCGGCCTCTTCATCGGCCTGTTTTTTCAAGGACTCGATCAGAAGGCGCCGGACCTGCTCGTCGCTGAGGGCGGCCATGAAGTCGTCGACCTGGTCGGCCCCGATGGACGCGGGAAGCTGAACCTCCTCCGGTGTGGTTTCCTTGGCCTTTGATGCCTTGGCTGCCATTACCGCTTGTTGAGACGCCTCGGCCCGGGTCGTTTCGAAAACCGGCAGCGAGATCACTGCGGCGCATGTCATGACGGCAATGGTGGTCAGACATAAAAACCAACGGCTATGGCATCTCTCTTTGGACATCGGTTTCTCCCGCATGATGGTTTTATTCGGAGTAGGGGAGCCAGCGCCGAACGATACTTTCGAGTTGACCGCTCTTGGAGATGCTGTCAAGAAAACGATCGGCGGATTCCTTCAGTCCGGGATCGGTTTTTCGCATTCCCCAGGCAAGATACTCGTCGGTCAGCGGTGAGGGCAACACCGTTAAATCCATCGATTGATTTTCAGCCAGCATCATGAGCAAGATCGGTCCGTCTTGAATAAACACGTCGATCCTGTTCACCAGCAAAGGCGTCAGCAGGGCATCCATGGCCTCGCGGGTCGATTGATAGGCGGTGATTCTCTGGGCAGATTGAAAATTATTGTTGACATAGGCTTCGCCGGTTGTGCCCTTGACGACACCGAAGCGCATTGCGGGCGCCTGGCCGAGCAGGCCGTAAAAGTCTACTGGAAAACGATTGGCCTCCGACTTTCGAACCATGGCCATCAGGCCTGACCTGTAGTAGGGCTGGCTGAAAACGATGCTCATCTTGCGCATATTCGTGATCGACATCCCCGACATGATGATGTCGGTACGATTCTCCAGCAGGGCGGGAATCTGGTCGTCCCATTTGAGATCGACAAAACGAGGTGTTTTGCCGATAAAGCGTGCAAATTCACGTGCCATTTCGGCGTCCAGACCCACGATCTCCCCGGACTGTTTGAAAACGAATGGGGGTGAAGTAGTGGTCACCCCGACCCTCAGCGTTGCGGCATCGGCAACTTTTGGCTCTGAAGGCGTTTTGGTGGTTTGAGCACAACCGGCCATCAGAAATGCGAAGATAAGGCCTGCGATAATAAGGTTGCAGCGATAGGTGAAAGGTGCGGTCGACATCACTTAACCTCCCTGCGCTCTTTTGCGGCTTAAGATGATTGTCAAAACTTGCGGCTTAAGACTCCTCATAATACGTAATGACGATAAAGGTCAACAGGTTAACACGTTTCAGGGAAGGCCCGGCCGCGGCGATCGTCGGCAGAGTGGCGGTGGCGCGACTGCTTTGAGCGATGAATAGACACTAGGACACTCACTTCCGGATCAACCACCGATAGAGGACATCTGGCAGGAAACCCCGGACGGTTCGTTGACCGCCAGGTCATGATCCGACGGTTTTTTTTCAACCGCCCGACGAAAGATCTCCGCCAGCTTTTCATTCGATTCCCCGGCCCTCAGCGGACTCTTCAGATCGAGTTGGTGATCCGACAGAAGGCACGGGCGCAGCTGGCCGCTGGCCGTCAGGCGCAGCCGATTGCAGCTGCTACAGAAATGGTGGCTCAACGCGCTGATGAAACCGATTTCGCCGACGGCCCCCTCGAGCTTGAAGCGCTCGGCGGGTCCATCGGCGGGATTTTTCTCGATCGGCATCAGGGGACCGATCGACGCAATACGGTCCTTTATTTCAGGGACCAATATCGGCGGTCCGAAGTGAACACGAGATTTTCCGATCGGCATGTATTCGATGAAGCGGATGTGAAAGGCGTGCAAGAGGGTGAGGCGGGCGAAATCGAGAAATTCATCGTCGTTGGTGCCGCGCAAAGCGACCACATTCAGCTTGATTGGATTGATACCGGTCTCTCTGGCCGCTGTGATGCCGTTCCAGACCTTGTCGAAATCGTCCCTGCCAGTTATGTCGGCAAACTTGTCCCTCCGCAGGGTGTCCAGGCTGACATTGATCCGCCGGATGCCGGCATCCCGAATGCATCCGATGTTTTCCTCGAGCAGCACACCGTTGGTCGTCAGGGTCACTTCTTCCAGACCGGCCATTTGGGATATGGCGGCCAGGAATTCGCAGACACCCTTGCGGACCAGCGGTTCGCCGCCGGTTATCCTGATCTTGGAGATGCCCAGATCGACGCCGACCCGGACGATGCGCAAAATCTCCTCGTAGCGCAGAATATCCGTGTGGGACAGCCGGGGAATCTGATCCGGTGGGACACAATAAACACACCTCAAATTGCAGCGATCGGTGATCGAAATCCGCAGGTAGTTCAAGTGGCGATTGTAACGGTCGACAAGCCGATGTGACGACATTCGGAATGCTTCCTTTAGAACGAAAATAGAAACTCGAAACTCGAAACTTGGTACCCGTAACTCTGTAACCAGTGGTGGTGTCTCCGTCCGGATAAGCGGTTGCGAAAGACGGCTGAAACTCGCCACCAACAGGTTCTAAGAGACGTAGGTTGGGTCGAGGGAAGCGAAACCCAACATAGGTGAAGGTTCGTATTTTTTTGTTGAGATTCAGCTTCCCTCAACCCAACCTACCCGCTCCGCAGCGTCATCTTCATGCATCGTGGTGGCCCAAAGAGTTATGAGCGTTTTCCATAGTTCAGGCCGAAATTAGCGCCACTTTGCGATGTTGTCAAACAGAGAACGGCCCGGCTTCAAATTGGACGTTATTGTCAACCTTTCATGGCTTTGAGGCGCCAATGGCTGCGGGATGCGGTTTCTGAGTTTCAATTTTCTTTGCAGGCTACCGGTTTTGAGTTTCGAGTTTCGAGTTTCAAGTTTCTATTCACGGTAGTGACGCACAATGGATTCGACCAGTCCGGGGATCGTGAAGCTGTCGGCGGTGAGATGGACCTCGAATCCCAGTTTTCGAGCGGTCTCTGAAGTGACGGGGCCGATGCTGGCGATGGTGACACGCTTGATCAGTTCGTCGAAGCGATCCCGGGGCAATAGTGATTTGAAATTGGATACCGTGCTTGAACTGGTAAAGGTGATCATGTCGATGGATCCGCTCTCGAGCTGTTCGACCAGCCGCTCTGCCCGATCGGCGGCCGGACGCGTTCGGTAAACGGGGACTTCATCGACCACGGCCCCCATTTCCGACAGCTGTTCGGGCAGGATCGGCCGCGCCTCGGCCGCCCGCGGGAGCAGGATTTTTTGGCCGGCGATGTCTTTCTTTTCGAAGGCCGCCACCACCGATTCCGCCCGGTAGCTTTCCGGAACGATGTCGCTGGTCAATCCGAATTCAAAGAGTTTCGCGGCAGTGGCCGGACCGATGGCGGCGGTGCCGATCCGGCCCAGGGCCCTGACATCCCGACCCCGGTCGAACAGCCGATCGAAGAAGAATTTAACGCCGTTGACGCTGGTGAAGATCAGCCAGTCGTATTCGGCGATGCGATCGAGGGCCTGATCCAGAGGCGCCCAGTCGACCGGCGGTTCGATCGTTATGGTGGGGTGTTCCAGACATTCGGCGCCCAGTTCGGAGAGTTGTCGAATCAGGTCGCTGGCCTGGGCACGGGCGCGGGTTACAACGATGCGTTTTCCGAGGAGCGGCCGATTGTCGAACCACTTCATCCGGTCCCGCAGCTGCACCACGTCACCGACCACGATGATGGCCGGGGCCTTGAGGCCGGCCTGCTTGACGCGCTCTACGATGGTCGCAAGGTTGCCGGAGACCGTCTGCTGGCGCGGCGTCGTGCCCCAGCGGACCAGCGCCACCGGTGTGTCGGCCGGTTTGCCGTGTCGGATCAGGCTGCCGGTGATCTGCGGCAGGTTTTTGACGCCCATCAGGAAAACCAAGGTTCCGATTCCCTTCGCCAACGCGGCCCAGTCGATGGTCGAGGTCTCCTTTTCAGGATCCTCGTGGCCGGTGATGAAGGCGACGGTCGAGGTGACCTTTCGATGGGTCAGGGGGATGCCGGCGTAAGCCGGGGCGGCAATGGCGGAGGTGACGCCCGGCACGATTTCAAACGGGATGCCCGCATCGATCAGGACCTCTGCCTCCTCGCCCCCGCGGCCAAAAATAAAGGGGTCGCCTCCCTTCAAGCGGGCAACGGTCCCACCCGCCTTTGCCTTTGCGACGATCAGGGCGTTGATCCCGTCCTGAGAAAGTGTGTGGTCGCCGCCTTTCTTGCCGACGTATATCATTTCGGCGTTCTCACGGACATGCCGCAGCAGGGTCGGTGCGGCCAGGTAATCGTATATGATCACATCGGCGCTGCGGATGATCTCGAGCCCCCTGACGGTAATCAGTCCTGGATCTCCAGGGCCCGCACCCACCAGGTAAACCATGCCTTTTGACGGATTATTTTCCATAAGCGGCCAGTTTCTCCAGGACCTTGTCGGCTCCCCTGGCGAGGAGCCGCTCTGCAAGTTGGCGCCCGACTGCCTCAGCGGTGTTCGCCGGACCGCTATGCCGATCCCGGTATACGGTTCGGCCGTCGATATCGGCAACCAGCCCTTCCAGATTTAACCGGTCGCCGGTGATCGTGCCGTGGGCGGCAATCGGAACCTGGCAGCTGCCTTCCAGGCGATGCAGAAAAGACCGTTCGCCCAGTACGGCCAGACGCGTCGGCGCATGGTTCAATACGTTCAGTTTTTCGGCGATGGCATGGTCATCCTGACGGATTTCAATGCACAAGGCCCCTTGGCCGGCCGCCGGCAGCATGAGCGTTTCGTCGAGGTGCTCGGTGACGCGATGCACCAATCCGAGCCGCCGGACGCCGGCGGCCGCCAGAACGATCGCATCGAGTTTTTCGGTCGGATCATCCAGTTTTCTCAAGCGGGTGTCCACATTGCCCCGCAGCGCTACGATCTCGATGTCGGGGCGTGCACAGCGCAACTGTGCTGCCCGCCTCAGGCTGCTGGTGCCGATTCGGGCGGAAATGGTCAATCGCGCAAAAGGCGTGTCTTTTCTGGCGATGAGAACGTCGGCGGGATTTTCACGCGCGGGAATCGGACCGATACAAAGCCCCTGCGGCAAGTCGGCCGGCATGTCTTTCATGCTGTGGACCGCCAGATCGATTCGACCCTCCAGGAGAGCCGCTTCGATTTCTTTGACGAAAAGTCCCTTGCCGCCGACGTCGGCCAGCGGGACGTCGAGTATTTTATCGCCTTTAGTGGTGATGGTGACGAGCTGAATCGAAAGGGAAGGGAAGTGTTTGAGCAGTTCCGACTGTACCCAGTTGGCCTGCCACAGAGCGAGGGCGCTCTTTCTGGTCCCGATTCTGAAAACACTTTTCATGCTCAGTGGCCGCAGCTCGAACAGCTGGTTCCCGAACACCCGCTGCAGGAGGACCCGGCCGACCTGGAAACCGTCTGGCCGCCGCCCGCCTTGCTGACAAAGCCGCAGGTCGACATCAGACGGCAGACATCGGCACTCTTGCAGGCCGGGCAGTCCGGTTGCTCGTTACCAAACACCAGGCACTCGAAATCCTCGTTGCATTTCAGGCAGTGATACTCGTAAATCGGCATAACAGGTTCTCCTTGAATACGGCAAAGCCGTAAGTGTTTTCAGTCAAAACGAAAACCGTATCTTAATCAACCCGAGGGAAAAATCAAGGTTCTATTTTTTGAAGTGTTTCGGAAAGAGGATGCGCTCCACCAACTCGCAGAGTATGTGCGCCATGATCAGGTGGGTCTCCTGGATGCGGGCGGTCGAATCAGACATCACGGTCAGCGACAGGTCGGCCATCGCGGCCAGCCGGCCCCCGCGGCCGGTCATGGCGATAGTGGCCATCTCTTTTTCCCCGGCCGCCTCGATGCCTTTCAAAACGTTTGACGAATTGCCGCTGGTGCTGATGGCCCAGGCGACATCGCTTTTTTTACCCAGGGCGTGGATTTGTTTGGAGAAAATGTCGTCAAAACGGTAGTCGTTGCCGATGCTGGTGAGAATCGATGTGTCGGTCGTGAGGGCGATGGCCGCCAGGGGCGGACGTTCGATACCGAAACGGTTGACGAATTCGGCCGCTATATGCTGGGCGTCGGCCGCACTGCCGCCGTTTCCGAAAATCAGCACCTTGCGGTCGGAGGCCAGGCATTCGGCCAAACGTTGGGCGCCGGTTTTGAGTTTGTCCAGGTTTTCCTTTACGGAGCGGTCTTTGACCGCCAGGCTTTCAGCCAGGATGGAGAGGATACGGTTTTCCATGGTCAGGAGGCTTTGTCCAGCAGTCGGCTCTGAACCTCCGCGAGTTGCGCGGCGGAATCACACCCCAGGTCGACGGCTTTCTGAAATTCGTCACGGGCTTCCGACAGCCGGTCTTCTTTCAAATATAAGCACCCGAGACGATGATGAAAGAGAGCGTTTCGCGGAGCGATCGCCGTGCTGTGCCGGCAAAAAAGCTTTGCAATATCGGCATTTTTTTCCATGACATGATACAACCAGCCCAAGCCGGAGAGTGAAGCGGCGTCATTGGCGTTGAGCCGCAGCGATTTTTTATAGGCCGCAACGGCTTCGTCGCGTCTATCGAGGGCGGCATAACATTCACCGATAAAGGCGTGGACGGCGCTCGATTGCGGCTGCATGGCGGCGGCTTTTTCGAGATAGATCAACCCTTTTTCAGGCTGGTCGTCTTCGAGGTAGAGTTTGCCCAGTTGCAATCTGACCTCGAAGAGGTTGTGCGGCCGATTGTCGACTTCGAGCAGGTGGGCTCGGGCTTTGTCACGCTCGTCCAACAGCAGGTGGACAAGGCCGGCATTGTAATGGGCCAGGGCCTCTTCGGCATCAAGGGCCATGGCCTCCTTGAACTGCGTCAGGGCGCTCACGAATTCGCCGGTCACGCCGTAGCAAACACCCAGGCTGTTGTGAAGGTTCGCATTCGCCGGGTCGAGCTTCAGGGCTGTCTTGTATTCGTCGATGGCTTTCTGGTATTCGCCCTCGTCGTAGAGCCTGTCGCCGCTGATGTTGAGACTGATGGCATCGAAGGAGATCAGGCTGTCGGGCCCGAAGAATTTTGCGTGCTCGAGGGCCTTGCGGGCATTGTCGAGGATTTTGTCCTTGGGATAGTCGAGGGCCGGAAAAAAGGCCAGGCCGATCGTGACGGAGGGGCCGGCGTCGGCCGCCACTGATTTTTTGATCTCTTCGGCCCATGCAAGTGTCGACGTCGGGTTGCCGCCGGGCAGAAAGCATCCGAAGGCGGTTGAATCGAGCAGTCCCCAGAGACCGGATACCGATCGACAAACCCTCTCTATGGTATGGGCCACAGTTGTCCGGATGTCCGGCTCGGGTTCGGAGTCGACGGCGCTGTCAGCGAGCCGGCAGGCGTCGATTTGAACAACGGCAGCCGCAAATTCTGAGACGTCTTCAAGGCTGCTCATGGCGCGGACCATTAGAGATTTGCCGCTGAGAAGGCAGGGGTAGGCCAGCTCCAGTGCTTTGGCATTCTTGTCCGGCTCGACGACACACGCCGGCCGGGGAACGGCTTCGGACCGGGCCTTCGAGAGGAGAAAGTTGCGGGTCTCGGTGGCATCGGGGCTCAGTTGATTCGGTTTCTGCGTCATCATTAATCCTCAGGTCAATAGCGTTTCAAATGCGCTCCGGATAATCTCCAGCTCGTCGTCCTGGAGAGTCCGCATGTCCACGACGTACATGTCATCCTCGATTCTGCCGATAATCGGGGGTGAACTCAGGCGCAAACTTTTTTCAATGGCGTTGGCTGACAGACCGTCGACTGCTATACCCAGGCCCTTGCTGGGCAGTTCCAGCAGCGGCAGTGAGCCGCCGCCGGGCCGTGAAACGAGGTCCAGCGACGCGACCGTCAAGCGGCTGCGCCCGGCGCTTTCGAGCATTTTTTTCAGGCGCCCGGCTTTTTCCTCCAGAGTCGCGATCGGTTGCAGCATCATGCGCAGGGTGGGGATCGCCTGCACCGCCTTTTCTTCATCCCGATACAGTCTCAGGGTGCTTTCCAGGGCAGCCAGAGTCAGCTTGTCGATCCGCAGTGCGCGTGTGATCGGATTCTTTTTGATCCGGTCGATACAGGTCTTTTTTCCGACAACCAAACCGGCCTGGGGACCGCCGAGTAGCTTGTCCCCGCTGAAAGTGATGATGTCGACCCCGGCCGACACCGATTCCTGCACCGTCGGCTCTTTCAGAAGTCCGTAGCGTGAAAAATCGATAAATGTGCCGCTGCCCAGGTCCTCCATGACCGGAACTTGGTGTTTCTGACCCAAAGCGACGAGATCTTTGAGCGAGACCTCGGCCGAAAATCCGATGACACTGTAGTTACTTTTATGAACTTTCAGCAGCAGGGCGGTTTGATCGTCGACGGCGTTCTCATAGTCACGGAGGTGCGTGCGGTTGGTGGTACCTACTTCGCACAGGATGCCCCCGCTCTTGGCCATGACATCCGGGATACGGAATGAACCGCCGATTTCCACCAGTTCCCCCCGGGAGATGATGACCTTTTTGCCGGCGGCCATTGTCTCCAATGCGAGCAAGACCGCCCCGGCGCAGTTGTTGACCGCCATGGCGGACTCGGCGCCGCTGATTTCACAGATGAGGTCTTCCACATTGGCGTATCGGGAGCCGCGGCGACCTTTATCGAGGTCGAATTCGAGATTCGAATACCGGCGGCTGACTGCGCTAAGGTGCTCGATGGCGGTTTCAGACAGCAGCGAGCGGCCGAGATTGGTATGGATGACGATTCCGGTGGCATTGACAGTTTCACGAAGGTTCAACGACTCCGCCTGTCGGACCAAATCCTTGACGCCGGTCACCACTGCCGCGTCAGCCAAAAGTTCGTCGATGTTTGCAGGGTCCTGCTCGATAATTTGCCGGCGTCGGTTGTCGAGATCGGATCGGATGGAACGGATGAGAACCGATCGGGGGACTTCTTTAAAAAACGGGTCGGATTTGGAGATTTCGAGGACATGGTCGACTGCCGGCAGATTCCGCAAAGCCTCTTTCTGTTGGTGGTTGAGATTCATTAAGTGTTTTTATCCTCCGGACGCCGGGGCACTTTCCGCTTCATAATCGAACAAACTCTGCGGGATGAGATCGACGATTTCCGCGAGGTTTTCGGGTTTCAGACCGACTCGTTTGAGGCGGGTTTCAATCGATCCGCTGCTCATCCCTTCCAGTTCGAGACCGGTATTGAATCTGGCCATGAGAAGATCGGCCAGGAAGATGATGTGCGCCAGTTCAGTGTGCTGCAACGATTTTTCGGGTTGGTGGTGATGGGCAATCACGGCGGTCAAGGATTCCGGAAAAGCCCACATTTCAGCCAGCTTGCGGCCGACTGCGGTGTGATCGGTGCCGAAAATTTCTCTTTCGATCGTGATCGAATACGCTTCCTCACAATTTAATTTTCGGTAAAAGAGCGGAAAGGCGGTTGCAATGAACTGATCGAGCACTACCTTGCCGATGTCATGCAGCAGCCCGGCCGTGTAAGCCGTCGAGATTGGCGCCTTGCCTGTAAAATGGGCGATTTTTTCAGCGGTCAGTGCCGTACCGACGGCGTGGTGAAAGAGGCCGCCCATGCAAAGCGAGTAGCCATTACCGGAAGCATCGAAAAATTCATTGACTGCGGCCGATATGATCATTTTGATAAATAGGTTTTCCCCGAGAAAGACGAGCGCGTGGTCCAGTGATTCGATCCTGTTTTTCTTGGCAAACATCGCCGAGTTGCAGAGTTGAAAGGTTCGGGCGCTGAGGACCTGGTCTTTTTTTATCTCCTCGGCAATCGGCTTGATGTCTTCGGCGCCCTCGTCGATCATATGAAGGATTTTCAGGGCCACCTGCGGTATCGGCTTGATCTTCTCCGTAGCCTGTTGGATTTCCGCCGGATCGGGCAAACGCCCGGATTCCCTGGTGGTGTTCTTTTCCTGCCCCAATGGCTCGATGCGAAATGACCAGTTCTCCATGTCGAGCCGCAGACAACAGGTAAAAAACCCGCCGGTTTCCGAGTGCACGATCGGAATGCCTTCAGCGGACAGAATCGACTCGACCAGCTCGGCAGTGCGGCCGCCGATGTTGAGATCAAGATCGGCAGCGCTCAGGGGACCGACAAGCGCGCCGCCGGCGATGACCGCTGTCAGTTGATCCCGGACGGCGCCGGCTTCGCTTAGCGCCGCGAGAAAGAAAGGCATGCCGGTAGTGGCGTAGCGGGTGTCGGCCTGTTCCATGCCGCTCCCCACCGGCTCGGGCAGCAGAAGGTGAATCATTCCGCCGACGCCACTTTTGGCATCGAACAAGGCGACGCCCACGCAGGTCCCGAGAAAGGCCTGCAGCAAAATCGGCTCGGAGTGTCCCAGCCAATAACCGCCCGAAGGTATCGTCTGTTTTGGCATTGCGAAACTCATGCGAATTCAGTCCTGATAAGTGGTGGGCGTGCATCTTAACGACGACTAAAATGTTACTTTATACCATTCAAAAGTACTTTAAATCAATAGATTTCTTACTCAAAAGGAGTAGATTCCAAAAGGGCTTTATGTGGACGCTGTTTTCGTCTATTGTATCTCCTGCGTCGGGATGTCGATGTCGGAGGCGGAAATGACGATCCGATTTTTCAAAGGTTGACCCCAACAGGCAAGGAGAGAGAGTGATGGACAGCCGAATTATCCTTCCGCTCGACCACGTTCAGTGGGACCAGGCCCGAGACATCATGCGCCGAACCGAAGGTCTGGTGTGGGGCTACAAAATACGCCGCAGCGTGCTTGACCGCGGCTTGACGGTTATACCCGACATCAAGCGTCACGGACGGGTCATGCTTGACTTCAAACTCTACGACATTCCCAGCGCCATGACGGAATCGTTGACGCTTCACTTGACGGCCGGTGCCGATATCACGACGGTTCACTGCACTTCCGGCTACGATCCGGTCGCCCAAGGGCTGCCAAAGGATCACATCGCCGGCGTCACCATCCTGACATCGATGGGCCGGGAGGATTTCAGACGGCACTATCGGGGTGAGAGCCCGCAGCAGATGGTGGCGCAGATGGCAGCCGCGGCCGTGTCCCGATATGCCTATCTCGTCTGTTCGGCGACGGACCTGGAATCGATCCAAGCTCTCGACATTAAAAAGATCTGCCCCGGGATCCGACCGAGCTGGTACCGGGAAGATGATGACCAGCAACGGACGGCCACACCGGCGGACGCTATCAGACAGGGCGCGGACCTTCTGGTCATCGGTCGCCCCCTGCTCGGCGCCGCCGACATCGCCGGTGCGGTCGAGAGGACGAACACAGAAATTGCACAGGCCATGTCAACCGGTTAATGCTTCCGACCACCGTCGAAAACAGACCCCCGGGGCTTCACCGGCCAGTCGAGCCTTTTATCGCGGACCGCACCGGCCAGTTTGAACCCCAGCAATTTATAAATCAGTTTTGCAACCGCGAAGGGTGAATTCAGATCCCGGGGGGCGGTGGAGAGTTCCACCACGTCGAAGGCGACCACATTTTTGCGGTCGAATATCTTTTTCAGCAGATGCAGGGCCTCGTCCCAGGTAAAGCCGCCCGGCTCGGGCGTACCGGTGCTGCGGATGACGCTCCAGTCGAACGCATCCACATCGATAGTTAAAAAAACCGGTTCCGGCAGTCCGGCGAGGGCCGCATCGATGTCGAAAGCCCCGTTGCGGTAAGACGACATCGTGCACACCGCTATATTTTCCCGTTCGATGCGTTGTGCTTCTTCCAGGGACATGCTCCGGATGCCGAACTGCAGGGTGTTCGTGGTTATTTCCCGGATGCGCGCCATCACGCAGGCATGGCTGAAGCGGCTGTTGTCATAGCTGTCCCTGAGATCCGCGTGGGCGTCGAGCTGGATCACGGAAAGAGAGCCGTGCACTGTTTTCAGGGCTTGGGCAAATGGACCGCTGACCGAGTGGTCGCCACCGATCAATACCACGAACTTCCTCGAATCGAGCAGTTCTTTGGCCGACCGGTACACCACCGCTTGCACCTTGGCGGGATCCGAGGGCAGACGGGGCGGCATCACCGTCGCGATGCCCATCCTATAGGGCTCGGCCTCCAGCACCTCATCGTAGAACTCCAGCTGGTGGGATGCCGCGATGACCGCTGCAGGTGCAGCGGCCGCACCTTTGCCGTAGCTCACGCCGCCTTCGTAGGGGATCGGCAGGATCACGGCGGCGGCGTTTTCGAGTGCGGTGTATTCGGGGTCGGGATTGAGAAACGGTTGCGGGTCGGTTTTCAACGGGCCTGCTCCAGTTTCTTGGCAAACTGCGGCAGTTGCGTGGCGATATGCTTCAGTGGTCGTTTGGCGCATTTTGCTATCACATAAGCCGCCAAAATCGGAAAGATGACGCTGTATTCGCCCCAGATCTGCACCATCTTCTCTTCATCCACGGAGCGGTACTTGCCCCAGGTCACCGCTTCGCTGAAGGTACAGCCCGACAGACTGCCCTCCCTCTCGATGGCCGTGCCGATTTGGAGCCCGCGGTCGGCGCCTTCGAAATTGATGCCCAGGATCTGACTGATAGTGGGGCTGGTTTGCTGAATAAAGTTCTTGGGTCCCCCGCCTCCCAGTTCGATGAAACCGGTCTGTTCGGTGGAGAAAACGATGGCCGCCGAATCGAAGATGTCTTTTTGTGCGGACAGGCTGATCGGCAACCCGCTGCGGTCGGTCAAGACCAGGTTCAAGGCGATGGAATGGTTGGCCAGTGAGTCCCAGAAGATGGGGACGCCGTGTTCGGCGGCGGTGGCGACGAAACTGCGTTGCGGGTATTTGGCCTGTTGGTGGGTCCATTTTCCAAGAGCCCGGTTGAATTCCCAGCTGGAGAGCGGTCTTCCGGAGAGCTGCTCCCGGTGACATTCCCGGATGAAGCGGCGGATGATGGCGTCCTGCGCATCGAGGGTTTCCTTGTCGCGGATGCCGATGTCGTAGATGCGGGTGTCGCCGTGCCGCCGCAATGCGTTGTCGTCCCAGACCGGCGGTATCGCTTTGACCGGAAGGTCGAAGGCAAAGTGAAGATCGTGATAGACCTGGGCACCGGTCGAACAGATGACATCGATGACGCCGGCTTCGATCAGCGAGATGATCATGCCGCCCATGCCGCCGGCTACACCGGCGCCCGCGATACCGAGCCAGATTACGTCGTTGTCGGAGACCATGCGTTCGAATAGCCGGGCCCCGCGGTGCACGTTGCGGGCCTCGAAGGATGTCCGGCCGAGCACGTCGATCAGATCGACGACCGACATGGCTTTGGAAAGAGCGGGGGGAACGATATCAGGGTGATCCTTGAACATCGAATGGTGCGGCATAAGGAAGATGTCCCATGTTAATCGGTTTGGCCCGTTTAGACGGTTGGCCGGCGAACCAACTCAAACGGGCCTAACGGGCTTAACCGGTTTTTACGTCATCAACATGACTGCGCAGGCAATGACCGTGGTCCAGAGGCCGTCTTTGTGACCCTTGGCCGACTGGGCGACGCTGCGGGTGACAAACTGGCGTTGGCCGACCTTGTAAACCTGCTTGCGTTCGTCCCAGGCCACATCCGGATCGAGTTCGATTCCCAGTGTCGATGCCAGCATGGTCGCCGCCAGGTCTTCGGCGAAGTCGGTCGATTTTTTCATGGTTTCACCGAAGGCGTGGTGCTCGGAGATATACCCGTACTGATGGTGGTTTTTGGTGCGTGCCAGGCCGACCGCGGCTGACACCAGACGATTGGGTTCATTCGTGTCTTCACGCGCCAGAACCGCGAAAGTGATCTGACCCGGCTTCAGCTCTTCGATGCCTGTCTTGCGCGAGATGATCCTGCAATCCGGCGGGAAGATGCTCGATACGTAGACCAGATTGCACTTCTCGATGCCGGCATTGCGCAACGCCAACTCGAAGCTCTGGAGCTTGTTGCGATGGTAGCCGACACCCTTGGTGAAAAACATGCGTTTGGGAATTAACTTGTCCAATTCAAACAGTCCTTTGAGCCTTTTTTCATTCGGTTTGACATAAGGAAGCAAAAGTATCGGCTATTACGATGGTTGTCAACTGATGACGTGGCGTTTTTCCGCGTCGAACCGGGCCGTTACGATTCGTCTTTCGGCCCGTTTTCTGCGCTGCGGTAAAGGTCGCTTGGGAGCGATCGATTGAAAATCTTAGAAAAACGACAGCCGTCGATAGAGGATAACGCCGAGAATCAGCAAACCGAGAACCACAACGGTCACCAGCTGATCGGGACTGAATTTTTTCATTATTTTTAAACCGCCGGAGACTATTAGTCTTAACGGTCCAGTCCGAAGGCCGAGTGTAAGACCCGGACGGCCAGCTCGATATATTTTTCTTCGATCACGCAGGAGATCCTGATTTCAGACGTGCTGATCATGATGATGTTGACGTTTTCCTTGGCCAGCGTGTTGAACATGGTCGAGGCCACACCGGAGTGATTGCGCATACCCACGCCGATGACCGATACCTTGGCGATGTCTTTGCTGCCAAACACTTCTTCGGCGCCGATTTGCCGGGCCACTTCCCGTTCGATCTCCATCGCGCGGGGAAAATCGGACTCGGGGACCGTGAAGGTCAGGTCCGTCTGGCCACCGGCACGGGTATTTTGAATGATCATGTCCACGACAATTTTCGCCTCGGTAATGGGCGTGAAGATTTTGGCCGCGATTCCCGGTTGATCCGGGACCTTCTTCAATGTGATGCGGGCCTGGTCCTTGTCGTGCGTCACCGCGGTGACAATCAGCTTTTCCATGCCGGAGTCTTCGTTCACCACCATTGTCCCTTCCTCTCCATTAAAAGATGACCTGACATGCACGGGAACGTTGTATTTTTTGGCGAAACCGACCGACCGGATCTGCAGAACCTTGGCGCCCAAACTGGCCATATTCAGCATCTCGTCGTAGGAAATGACCTTGAGCTTGCGAGCGCGGGGACAGATGTTCGGGTCGGCGGTGTAAATGCCGTCGACGTCAGTGTAGATTTCACAGGTGTCGGCCTTCAGTGCAGCCGCAATGGCCACCGCCGAGGTATCCGAGCCGCCGCGGCCCAAGGTGGTGATATTGCCTTCCGGATCACAGCCCTGGAAACCGGCTACAACGACGATGGTGCGTCCGGTCATCAGCCGCCGGATGCGGTCGGTGCCGATGTCCACGATGCGCGCGTTACCGTAGTCGCAGTCCGTGCGGACCTCGGCCTGGAACCCGAGCAAAGATCGGGCCGGGTAATTCATGGCGCACAAGGTCATCGCCAGCAACGCGGCGGTCGTCTGCTCTCCGGTGGCCAGGAGAACGTCAAGTTCACGTTTTTGGGGTTTTTCGCTGATATTTGCGGACATCTTCATCAGCCCGTCGGTGACACCGGCCATAGCCGAAATCACCACCACCACATCGTTACCGTCGTCGAATGTCTTTGCCACCCGTCGGGCCACATTGCGGATCCGCTCGAGGTCCGCAACCGACGTGCCACCGTATTTCTGTACAATCAACCCCATTTTTCATCCTCATTGAATGTTGACGGCATTCTTGAGCATGGCGACTGCAGCCGATCCCGCAGCCGTGATCCTCATGTGACGCGCATGGTCGTTTGGCATCTCCAAATGAACGCAAATGCGCTGCGCCGGCAGTTCGGCCCCAAGCCGCTCGGCCCATTCGATCACGGCCACACCGTCACTGCCCAGAATTTCGTACACACCGATTTCTTCGATTTCTATCGGATCTTCGATGCGATACAGGTCGATATGGTGCAGACGCAATCTTCCCGGGTATTCGTTGATCAGGGTAAAAGTGGGGCTGGTAATATAATATTCTGCCGGTACATGCAAGCCCCTAGCGATGCCCTGTACGAAAACCGTCTTGCCGCTGCCGAGATCACCGCTGAGAGCGATTGTCGTTCCGGCGGTGATGTGCCGACCGAGTCTTTCGCCGAACGCTCGGGTCTCTTCGGCCGAGTGGGTTGTCGTTTCGAAAGAGAAGCGCTTCATCGCGTGACGGCACTCCTTTTACTCCGGCTGCCGCCGATAGAGATCAGGGCGGTACCTTCTGCCGAGGGTCAACGTTATGACACCAAAAGCCGCCTGATTTCAGACGGTATGCCCGCGATGACGTCCGATGCCAGGTAACCCCAGGCTCCTTTGCGCTTGGCCTGCCGGTCCGCTGCGGCTCCGTGCAGGTAAACGCCAAGATGGCAGGCGGCTGCGATTGGAAATCCCTGGGTTATAAAACCGGCGATCAGACCGGTCAGCACGTCTCCCATGCCCCCTGAGGCCATGCCTGAATTACCGGTCGAATTGATAAATGTGAAACCGTCCGGATGGGCGATGACGGTATGGGCTCCTTTCAATACGAGGTGGACTTTGAAGGTCCGGGCAAATTCGCGGGCGCAAGCGATACGGTCGGTTTGAACCGCGGCGACCGTTGTTTCCGCGAGGCGCGCCATTTCGCCGGGGTGCGGTGTCATGACGACCGGCGCGGCGCTTTCTTTGAGGATCGCAGTCGCTCCGGCCAGATTGTTCAAGCCGTCGGCATCAATTACCAGGGGCAAACGGCTTTCGACGACCAGCCGTTGCAAGAGCTCCCTGGTGTCCGGAGCCTGTCCCAAACCAGGTCCAATTGCCAGGCAGCGTTTGCCCGCGAGCAGGAGACGAATCGGTTCGAAGGCCGACATTCCGAGCCGGCCGCCCTCGATTTCAGGCAGCAGGGCGGTCATCACTTCCAGGACTCTGGACGCCAGAATCGGATTAATCCCGCTCGGTGCCGCCAGAGTGACCAGACCGGCGCCGGCCCGCATGGCCGCCATGGCGGCCATGGCTGCGGCACCGGTTTTGCCGGGGGCACCGGCGACAAGCAGCAAATGACCGGTGTGTCCCTTGTGGCTGTCGGGCGGCCGCCGGTTAACGTCATTCTGCACATCACGGTCGGTCAGTAGAAACTGCCGCGGGGCGACTTCTTCGACCACATGCGGCGGAATTCCGATGTCGACCACATGTAATTTGCCGCTCAGCGCGGTCCCTGGAAATTGGAAATGTCCGGTTTTCGCAAAGCCAAAGGTGGCCGTGGCATGGGCCCGGATGCAGGTCCCGCAGGGTTGACCGGTATCCGCATTCAAACCCGAGGGAACATCGACCGCGAAGACCGGTAGGCCGAGGCTGTTGATGAAGTCGATCACCTCTCTGAAATAGCCGCGTACCTCCGATCGCAGACCGGTTCCCAGGATGGCATCGACCCACAGGTCCCGGTCGCGCATCGACGCTCTGACGGTATCGAACGCTTCGAGGTTGGGGATTTCGACGACCGGAACCCCCAGTGGTGACAGCAGATTCAGATTGGCGGCCGCATCTCCGGTCACGCGCGCGCGTTCGGACAGCAGGAAAACGGTGACGTCCACGTTACGTTGGGATAGACAACGGGCGATGACATACCCGTCGCCGCCGTTGTTACCGCGTCCAGCGATGACGCCGACCCTGCGCGCCGCAATGTCCGGAAATAGCTCGATAAGAAACGCCGCGGCACCGCGGCCGGCATTTTCCATCAGGATTCTTCCGGGCAGGCCGAAAGTTTCGATGGTACGACGGTCCATTGCCTGCATTTCATTGGCTGTGACAAGATACATGTCAGCTCTCCCGATGATGGCGATCAACCTAAAGCGCTCTAATATGCCGCCGCATTTCGCGCACCGCCTCCTGCATCCCGATCAGGACTGCTCTGGCGATGATGTTGTGGCCGATCGTAAACGCGCCGATTTCCTTGAGCCCTTCGAAAGCGCCGATCGTGTTGAAGCCGATGCTGCCGCCGGCTTGAACGTCGATCTTTAACCGGTAGGCCAGTTTGACGGTGTCGACGATGCGGTTCAAAACCTG
>Ga0272441_10002004_pt1 | contig 42432 bp, 46 predicted proteins | sample SSMProp6N_FD_193582 | JGI IMG/M metagenome (GOLD analysis project Ga0272441, IMG submission 193582) | Marine sediment archaeal communities from Little Sippewissett salt marsh, Falmouth, MA, United States - SSM-Prop-6N | ecosystem: Environmental > Aquatic > Marine > Wetlands > Sediment ...
TGGAGATTGGGAGGCTTTGTTTGAACCGGAATGTTGAGCATAAGAGCTCGAATGGGAGGTTAACGTAATCATCATGTAAATAATAATGCCTTCAGTTTGTACTTGACTGAAGCTTTTTCATGGGAGGGGCTCATGGTGAAAAAACTTTTTACCGTTTTGCTCATGACCTGCTTTTTCGGACAAAGCAGCATTATCCCGGCAACAGCGTGTTTGTCCGCACCACCGCTCAGGACAACCGAATGCTGTGTTTCTCAGGAAGAAATTCAAATTCTGCAGGCGGAAATCGCCGAACTCCAGGCCGGGTATGCGGATCTTTCTGAAAAGGAAATTCGGCTGGAAATGCTGCGGCTGGTTGACCTCTGCCGCCGGCGAGTGGATCAGGATCTGCAAGGCGCGAAACAGCCCGAAGGGTTTATCCGCCTGATCAACACCGTTCTGGACCAAACCGCCCGGGCCGCAAAAGAATCACCGGACAATGGAACCATCACCCTCAACCTGGGCAACCATCTGGTGACCCTGAATTATCTGGTTTCTCTGGTGGCGACTGTGGCGGTCTATGGGGTGGCCGCCTCTCCCTGTATCGCCCTGATTCAGCTTCACGATCTTTCGGCCATTGCTGTCTGGCTGGTGGTTTTTTCCCTGAACGGCAAGACCTTCGGCGAAATTCTGGTTCAGCTGCTTTTGTTTTTGCCGCCGATCGTCACCGTTTTCGCCCTTACCCTGATCGACTATCCGGTCTGTGCCCTGGAAAGCCCGGACAAGCTGATGGCGGCCCTGGCGTCGGACCTGATGCTGTGGCTCTCCGCCCTGTTCGATCAGGACACAACACCGGAGGCCTGAAGCAAAACGACCAAAAAGAAAGTTTATAAAAGCAGTTACATGCCTGTCGGCGCCCATCATTCGCCGTGATGGACAGATCCGTCGGGCCGTCCTCAGGCAAAGAACAGGGGATACCGGCCTGTTTTACGGCATGCTTCCAATTGGGTTGACAATTAAGCGCCATATCAGATATAATTTCAGATTGTTTTGCATTGACACAACCGCTATTCATTTCAGGACATCAGACATATGACACAGGCATTGGAAGGCATCAGAATCATCGATTTTTCAAAGGCGCTGGCCGGCCCTTACTGCACCATGCTGCTGGCGGACATGGGCGCGGAAGTCATCAAAGTGGAAATGCCGGGATCCGGGGACGATTCCAGAGGCTGGGGACCGCCGTTTATCGAGGGCGAAGCCGCCTATTTCCTGAGCATCAACCGCAATAAAAAAAGCATCACCCTAAACCTGAAGGATGAAAAGGCCAAACAGCTTGCGTTAAAAATCATATCCAAGGCGGATATCGTGCTGGAATCGAACCGACCCGGCGTCATGACCAAGCTGGGCCTGGATTATGATACGGTTCAAAAGTCGAATCCCGCGATCATTTACTGCTCTATCTCGGGTTTCGGACAGACCGGCCCCTACAGCAAACGGCCGGGGTTTGATCAGGTCATCCAGGGATACGGCGGTATTATGGGCCTGACCGGTGAAAAGGGCGGCGGTCCGCTGAAAGTCGGTATCGCGGTCACGGACATTGCCACCGGCATGTTTGCGGCCACCGGTATTCTGACCGCGCTTTACCACCGGGAAAAAACCGGCCAGGGCCAGCGGGTGGATGCCGCCATGCTGGACGGACAGGTTTCCTGGCTGACCTATCAGGCGGGAAGGTACCTGGCCTCGGGCAAGGTTCCCGAAAGACTGGGATCCGCCCACCCGCTGATCGTTCCTTATCAGGATTTTGAAGCCAGCGACGGCTTTATCAATATTGCCGCCGGCAATGACAGTCTGTGGAAAAAAATGTGTGCCGTGATCGGCCTGCCAAAGGATGTGGCGGAAGACCCGAAATATGCCACTAATGCCCAACGGGTGGAAAACCGGGACGCGGTGGTAAAAATCGTCAGCGAAAAAATAAGAACCCGGACCATGCAGGAATGGCTGGATCTTCTCAATACCGCCGGTGTTCCCTGCGGACCGATCTATACGGTGGATCAGATCTTCAAGGACCCCCAGGTGCTGGCGCGCGACATGCTGGTGGATATTGATCATCCCAAATGCGGCAGGATACAGGTGACCGGCGCACCGGTAAAACTTTCCGAGACACCGGCGCAAATTAAAAGCCATCCGCCCATGCTGGGAGAGCATAACCGTGAAATACTTCAGGAGCTGGGACTGTCCGTCCGGGAAATAGAAAAACTGAAGGAAGACAGGGTCATTTAATTATCAGGACGGATTCTAATATGAAATTAAAGAGCATCCCCGAAAAAAAATTCGGAAAAGGCTGGATATTCAATGTAAAATATTCACCGGATGGAAAACGGGTGGCCGTGGCAACCACGACCGGCATCTACCTGTATGACACCGCAACTTACCGGGAGACCGCCTATCTGTCCGGACACACAGATTATGTCTCCTCCATCAGTTTTAACACGGACGGCAGCAGAATCGCCTCCGGCTCCGACGATAACACCATTAAAGTATGGGACCTGGCCACCGGAAAAACCATCAATACGCTGAAGGGCCATTCCAATTGCGTCACTTCCGTGCGTTACAGTTTTGACGGTAAATTTCTGGCGTCGAGCTCCGATGATAATACGATTAAAATCTGGAAGGCCGGCAGCGGCAGGGAGCTGATGACCCTGACCGGCCACACCAACAGCGTGACGTCCGTGCGGTTCAGCCCCGACGGAAAGTACCTGGCCTCGGGTTCTTATGACGATACGGTTAAGCTTTGGGACGCCAGGACCGGCAGGGAAATAAGAACTTTTACCGGCCATACCAAAACCGTGGAATCTGTTCATTTCAGCCCGGACAGCCGGCTGATCGCCTCCGGCTCCGATGATCGAACCATCAAAATCTGGGACATCGACAGGTGCGAAACCGTTCAGACCCTGAGTGGTCATCGCGATTTTGTGGTCTGCGTCAGCTTCACCGCTTGCGGAAAGTATGTCCTGTCCGGCTCCGACGACGGCACCATGAAAATGTGGAGCGTCGACACCGGCCGGGAACTCCGGACCTTCACCGGACATACCAGTTTTATCTGGTCGCTGAGCATCAGTCCGGACGACCGGACCATTGTCACCGGTTCCCGGGACAATACCATTCGGTTCTGGGACATCGGCAAAAGAAAACCGGTTCAGACCATAGATGGCTTTATCCGGCCGGTATGGTCGGTAAAAACCGACCCCGACGTAAAATATCTGGTGGCCGGATCAAAACACAACAATATCAACATCTGGGACATCGAAACCGGCACACTTTTAAAAAGGCTTTACGGACATACCGATGATGTTAACATTATCTGCTTCAGCCCGGACGGCAGCCTGCTGGCCTCCGGCTCCGACGACAACACCATCAAACTCTGGAATACCGCGACGTGGAAAGAAGTAACCACCCTGATGGGCCATGACGACTACGTGGACAGCATTTGCTTCAGCCCGGACGGCAGCCTGCTGGCCTCCGGCTCCGACGACAACACCATCAAACTCTGGAATACGGCAACAGGAAAAGAGATCCAAACCCTGAAGGGGCATAACGGCTACGTCTGGGCGGTGGCCTGCAATCCGGCGGAAAATCTTCTGGCCAGCGGTTCATGGGACAACACGATCAACATCTGGGACCTGGAAACCGGCAAGATCGTAAAAACCTTTCGCGGTCACAAAAGTTATGTCTGGTCCCTGATATACACACCGGACGGAAAAAAACTGATCTCCGCCTCCGATGACAACACCATCAAAATCTGGGACACGGAAAGCGGAGAACCCGTTCAGACCATCAGTGAAGACAACCTGCCGATCTGGTGCCTGTCCATGAACGCAAACGCCCGCTATCTGGCGGCCGGATGCGGCGACAACCTGATCTGCGTATGGAACATGAAGGACGGCACCTTGATGAAAAAGCTCAAGGCCCACACCAATATTGTTGAGTCCGTACACTTCAGCGGCGACAACCGGTACCTGGCCTCCGGATCGGATGACGGCACCTGCGCGCTGTGGGCGCTGAAGTAGCCGTTTAAAGAAAAAATAGTATTTTCCACCTTTCCATACTATAATGATTCTCGTCGCAGCCCGCCTGTGGCGGGATTTCCGTTGTGCGCCAACAAGCGACGGGTCTTTCGGCAATCAGTTTTGATTGCTCCAGATACATGCCGCTGAACGCCGTACCAATGACGAAGGTGACGCGGCATGCTTCCGACCCAAAGCAGTCCCACCCAGGCGGCTGCTTTTTTATTTAAAAGGACCGGGGCCGTGAACCGTTTAAACGTGATTATGTTTGAAACAGAAACTGCCGGCCGTCTGCGGAACACCCTTCGCGCGTTCCCGATAATTCATAAAATTTTTTCCACCGGGACACGCGCTGGCGAAAAAAACCCGTCGTTTCCCTTCAGCGGCGCCGGTTTGACCCGGGCCTTGCAGCAGACATTGACGGCTCCCGGTATTTTACTGATCTCCGATCCGGACCGGGTGGACATCCGCCTTCAGGACCTGGAAAATTTTTGGGCCGCCGCAAAGCAACATCCCGACGGAAGCCTGTTTTATGCTGACTATTATTCCGGTGACCGTTGCGCAGAAAACCTATTGCCGGTAATCGATTACCAGCCGGGAAGCATTCGGGATGATTTTGATTTCGGTCCGGTGCAGCTGGCCGCTGCCGAACATGTCAACCGGGTCATTGCAAAATACGGCCCGCCCGCCGAATCAAAGTGGGCCGGTCTTTACGACCTGCGGCTGAAACTTTCCCTGACCGGAAAACTGGTAAAAATCCATAAACCCCTGTCACGGCTTTGCCGACCGAAAACACGCCCCTCGCACTTTGATTACCTCACTCCCGACCGGGCCGCATTTCAGAAGGAGATGGAACAAACGGCGTCCCGCCATCTGAAACAGGCCGGTGCTTTCTGCAATCATGAATTTGCGCCGGTTCCGGCCGACCCGGAACCGGCACCGGTATTGGCCAGCATCATGATTCCGGTCAAAAACCGGGAAAAAACGATCCTGGATGCACTGAAAAGCGCGCTCGGCCAGAAAACGGATTTCCGGTATAATGTGCTGGTCGTTCAAAACCACTCCACAGACCGCACCGGCGAAAAAATCGATTCGCTGTCCAAAACAGACAGCCGGATCATACCAATTGTTCCAAAACGAAGAGACCTGGGTATCGGCGGATGCTGGAATGAAGCCGTTGCCTCCGCGTCCTGCGGCAAATATGTGTGCCAGCTGGACTCGGACGATCTCTACCGTGACGAAAACTCGCTGACCGCGATGATTGAAATGCTGGCGACCGGAAAATACGGCATGGTTGTCGGCGCATACCGGGTCGTCGACTTCAACCTCAAAGAAATTCCGCCCGGCATCGTGGATCACCGGGAATGGACGGAAACCAACGGCCGCAACAACCTGCTGCGGGTCAACGGCATCGGCGCCCCGCGGGCCTTTCCCCGGATTTTGCTGCGTCAATTTCCGTTCCCCAACGTCAGTTACGGCGAGGACTATGCCGTTGCTCTTCGCATCTCCAGGGACTACCGGGTTGGCCGGATTTTTGACCCGCTTTACCTGTGCCGGCGCTGGGCAGAAAACAGTGACGCCCGTCTCACCCGGGAACAGGCCAACCGGTATGCCCGGTACAAGGACCGGCTTCGCAGTGAAGAAATCACCGCACGCCAACACCTAACCGCCCGGACAGGATAAACCGCCGTCATGACACCCGACAACATCATCACTTCCGGCAGCCCCCTTTTGCAGCCATTTCTGAATGCACCGCCGCCGTCTTTTTCCGAACTGCTGGACGCCTTTATCCGCCAGCAGACGGCAGCCTGGCCGATGCTGCGTCGGGCCCGCAGGGATCTTGACACCCAAATGGTCAAAAAGGTGCAGCTTTTCGACCGGCCGGTTCATCTGCACCACAACCCCCGCCGCATAAAAAGTTCCGCCGCAAAGGTGGATCAAAAATCCATCGACCGGCGGCCCTGCTTTCTGTGTCCGGATCAACTGTATGAAAAGCAGCTGGGGCTTTCCTGGCATGAAAACTGGCTGGTATTAAACAACCCTTTTCCGATTTTCAAGGACCACCTGGTCGTATCCAGCAAAGACCATCTGGTGCAGAATGCCCGAGAGGCGCTGCCGGCCATAACAGACTTTGTTGAAGACAGCGGTTTCTCCTTTTGCGCCTTTTATAACGGACCGGCCTGCGGTGCTTCCGCGCCGGATCACCTTCACTTTCAGGCCTGCCGGAACAAAGATCTGCCCATTATCGGTCAGCTTGAAAATATTTTTTCTTCGACCGGTCTTCCCGGGCTCATCCCCATCGACAATAATGGTTCCGGTACAGCCTATATGACCACCCTGGACAGCCGCGGCATGCTGATCTGCATCTCTCCGGAAAAGGAATCCGTCCTGTCCCGGATGCTGCAGGCCCTTTCCTTTCTGAAAAAACAGACCGGGGCTTGCGAAGAACCTCTGGTAAATATCCTGCTGTACGGCGCATCCGGCCGCTTCACCGGCATTCTGTTTCCCAGAAAAACCCACCGGCCAAAATGTTTCTTTCGAAAAGACACGGCCAAAATGTTGATCAGTCCCGGCACAGTCGATATCTGCGGAGCAATCATTCTTCCCCGCAGGGAGGATTATGACAGAATCGACACAAAGCAGGTCCGTCAAATATATTTTGAGGTCTGTCTGGACGATACGGTCTTTGAAAACCTTTCTTTTTCTGATATGGATTAAAAAACACAGCGTTTGTATACAGGATAAACCGCATGACCGCCTACACCCATGAACCTGAAATTGCCGTCGGCTTGCTGGAAAACATCTCACAGGCCGCTTTTGAACTCACAGATACTTTCAGGCTCTCAGAAAAAGAAATGGAACCGGGCAGATACAGTGTCCGGATCATTAAAGAGCGAATACTGATTAGCGGACAAGACGAAGAAAGCGTTTCCGCAACAGTATTCCTGCTTGAACCGGTTGTTTTTGACAAAGCTTCCTTCATTATCAATGCTGTCAGGATCGGGATCGATTTCCACTGGGAGCAAAATCGCAGCCAGGAATTTCGCGGCAGTCTGGTCATCAAAAAAACCGGCCCCGAAACCTTTACCCTGATCAACCGGATTCCCCTGGAACAGTATCTTGAAACCGTGATCTGTTCTGAAATGAGCCCGCAAAGCCCGGTTGAATTTCTAAAAGCACACTGTATCATCTCGCGCAGCTGGCTTTTGGCCCAGCTGGAAAAAAAGAAAACAACCTTTACGCAGGAGGCTTGCGCATCCTGGACCGATGCCCGCAAACACATAGATTTTGATGTGTGCGCGGATGATCACTGCCAGCGCTACCACGGCATCGGCGCCGTTAACCTTGCCGCGCAAAAAGCGCTCCGGGAAACCCGCGGAAAAGTCTTGCTGGCCAACGGGAAAATCTGCGACACCCGCTTTTCAAAATGCTGCGGCGGCATCACGGAAAAGTTCTCCGCCTGCTGGGAGGACACGGATTTTGATTACCTGGTTCCGGTTTCAGACGATTCAAAGAACCGGCCGGCAATACCCTTTGCTGCCGAAGCCGCTGTTCAGACCTTTATCGAATCGGATCCCGCAGTGTTTTGCAATGTAAAGGATAAAACGCTTTTAACAAAAATTCTGCCCGACTTTGACGCTGAAACCGAAAACTTCTTCCGCTGGCAGGTTTCCTGCTCTCAGACAGTGCTTCAACAAACCCTTTTTAAAAAAATCGGTGAGGATCTGGGAAACATTGTTGAAATGGTTCCGCTTTTACGGGGCGCTTCCGGAAGAATAACAAAACTGAAAATTATCGGAGATAAAAAGGAAATTGTTATCGGCAAGGAACTGGCCATTCGAAAAGCGCTTTCAACAACCCACCTTTACAGTTCCGCTTTTATCGTCATCCCTTATGGTGATAACCGTCATCTGCCGGACGGATTTATCCTGAAAGGGGCCGGATGGGGACACGGCGTCGGTTTGTGCCAGATCGGTGCCGCGGCCATGGCGGAAAAAGGCTATGACTGCCAGACCATTCTGTATCACTACTTTAAAAATACCGCTATCAAAAAAATTTATTGATTCTGCGGACCCTTTCTGCCAACGGTTTACAGATGCGTGCCCATCGATAAAATTTCAAAGTCCAAATTAAAAATACCCAATGGAATCCAAAGCACCCATGTCAAATTTCAAGCGGTACCTGGTGACAGGTAACAGGGAATGGATACTAACCATCAGCACTGATCTTTGTTTTTCGACCTTGATCCTTTGGCCTTCATCTGTCCTTTGAACTTTGATTTTTGGTATGTTGTCTGGACAGGCAGTCCAGACAGGAAAGGGCCGTCCGGATATCCGCCGGCGCATAGCCCAGGGCAAAGGCTTTTGCACTGTCCAGCGACACATCCGCCGGCCGGGGCGCTGAAAATTTTATTTCCTTTTGGCGTTTCGGAACAATCAGGTGTTTATTGAAATCCCCTGTTTCTGCCAGGCGCACGCCGAAATCATACCGGGAGATGCGCTCTTTTCCGCCGAGATGCATAATCCCGGCGTTTTTCTCAAGCGCCAGCAGTACGCCTTTTGCCGCGCAGGCACCGGATACCGGCGTTCGGAACTCGTCTGTAAAAAGGTTTAGAACTTCCGAATTTCGAAAGGCCCGGACCATGGGCTGGATAAAGCTTTGGCCGCAGCCGCAGGCATCACCGAACATGAGCGGCATCCGGCAGATCAACGCATCCGGCAGCCGGTCTAAAATTCCGCTTTCAGCCCGCACCTTCTGTTCACCGTAAAGACTGACCGGAGAAACCGGATCCGTTTCAGAGTAGTTTCCCTTTTTCCCGTCAAACACCAGGTCCGTGGAGATAAAAACCATGGGCAGGGCCCGGTCACGACAGATGGCCGCAATAGACAGGGAAGTTGAAACATTTATTTTTTGCGACTGGGAAGGGCTGTCCTGGCACTGATTGGGCATGGCCATGGCCGCCGCATGGATCACGGCCTCCGGCTTGACCTGATTAAATATTTTTACCAGAGATCCCTCATTACAGAGATCAGCAGATACCGACTGAATATTTTCGACCGGAATTCTGTTTTTGTGTGAAATCCCGAACACATGATACTTTTGTGATGCCGCCCGACAGAGATAAGGCCCTAAAAATCCGCTGGCACCGGTAATGAGGAGTCTGGGCTTTTCCATAACTGTTGCGCCGCTGAGACGATACACAATCCCGGTAAAAAATTCATTTTATCCTTCTTTGGCTTCGATAAAACACCTGCATTCCTGCAACGCATCACCGGGGACATTTCGGTATTGGACAGAAAAACCGTCACCAAAGGCCCGGGCAAAGGTGGTAATTTCCAGCGGACAGATTTTTTCGGCAATTTTCGGCAGGATGTTCAACCGGCCGGATTTCTTCAGATGTGCATACCAGGGACAGCGTTTGATCTCCACGCTGAAGCCTTCCGGCCTGTTTTCCGTCATCTCGTAATCAAAGCCCTCTGCCGCAAGCTTGAAGTCCAACCCTTTTCGATAAGCGGAAAGGCCCTGTTCAAGACCGAGAAGTTCTTGCAGGGTCCGGGCCTGAATCTTCGGCAGCACCGCCCAAACTGCGGCGTCGATGTCCAGCGCCTGTTCAAAGGAACCGTCCGCCTCGGTTTTCAGAAACCAGAGCCCGTCGACGCTGAAAAAGCTTTTTTTAAAATATTCGGCCGCCAGTTTGTCTTTATTCATTCTATGATCACCCTTCACGCTTCCCGGCCGGCACCCGTTTCGGCTTGGCCGCGGCAGATCAGTAAGTCTTTATGACCCGGTATGCGGTATTCCGCTGCACCGGTTCCTTTCCCGCACTGCGGATCAGGGCCACCATCTCCTGTTCCGTAATCCGGTTCCCGGCACCGGCCGCCTTGACCACGTTTTCCTCCAGCATGATGCTGCCCAGATCATTGGCGCCGAAAAAAAGGCTGATCTGGCCGATGTCTTTTCCCTGGGTCACCCATGAGCCCTGAATATTCTTGATATTATCCAGATAAATCCGGGAAACCGCAAGCGTGCGCAGATATTCTATCGAGGAAAGTTCTGCTCCGCCCAGCGCCGTATTCCCGGAAGTAAAGGTCCAGGGAATAAACGCGCGGAAACCCCCGGTCCGGTCTTGAAGATCCCGGATTTTTCTGAAATGGACAATTCGCTCTTCCGGGGTCTCGATACTGCCCATCATCATGGTCGCTGTCGATGCCAGCCCGATAGCGTGAGCCGCCGCCATCACGTCCAGCCACTTTTCGCTGCCGATTTTGTTCGGACTGATTTCTCTTCTGACCCGGTCTACCAGCATCTCGGCGCCGCCGCCGGGAAGCGAATCCAGGCCCGCTCTCTGCAGGCGTTCCAGCACTTCCGTCACGGAAAGACGGGAAACCTTTGCAATATGACATATTTCCGGCGGCGACAGCGAGTGAATCGTAACAGCAAACCGGCGTTTAATATTGCTTAAGATTTGCTCATAATATTCAATATCCAGGTCCGGATTCAGGCCGCCCTGAAGCATGACCTGGGTCGCTCCCAGCGAAACCGCTTCCGCCACTTTTTCGATGATTTCATCCCTGGACAGAACATAGGCATCGGCATTCGCCTTTGTCCGGTAAAAAGCGCAAAACCGGCAGCGGCTTTCGCAGATATTGGTATAGTTAATGTTGCGGTCAATGCAAAATGAGACCCGGTCCGGTAAATGATAGGCCGTTACCCTTTTTTGCGCCAGTTTTCCCAGAACCAGCAGATCACAGTTCTGCATCAGGAACAGGGCTTCGTCTTCAGTAATGCGTTCGCCCTTTTCAATTTTTTCGCTGACGGCTGTTTCGTTCATATCAATCGTCCGTTTTTCCCAGCTCCTCATTATACTTCCGCAAATCTGAGTGCCGGCACCTTTTCAATGGCACCGATCTCTTTCGCCATTTGATAATACTGCAGAAGTCCGGACTGGAAGGTGTCATCCAGATCAAACCTGAGCGATCTGAAATACTCGTTTAAAAAACGCTCGGAAAAAATCTCATACTGGGCAATTTCTTTGACAATCCTTTCCATGTGTTCCAGACTTTTTTCCTTGGATGCCTGAAAGGCCCGGAAAATGGTTAAAACCGTTTCCGGCGCCTTTTCCAGATACGCTTTTCGAACCGCCCAGACCGCGTACACCATTTTTTTGCCGGTATAATCTTTCCACTCCGCTCCCAGATCGTACAGCAGAAAACGCGACGGCTTGACATAGGCGCGCAGCGCGGCATCCCCGATCAAAAGAGCGCCGTCCGCTTCCCGAAGCATCACCGGGAGATCCGAGGGACATTCAAAATAATCGGGTCTGATGCCGTACTTTTTCTGCAGGATGATTTTTGTCAGGACCTGCGACGTGGCGGAGGTGTTGGTCAGAGCAAAGGGCTTTTGATCAAGCGCCCGGATCGGCGCCTTACAGACCACCAGAATACTTAACACCTTGCCGTCGGAGCAGATCGCCAGGTCCGGAAGCAGGACCAGCTCATCGGCATGGCGGGCATACTCGATGGCCGGCACCGGGCTGATATCCAGTTCCCCGGCAACAAGTTTCCGGGACAGGCTGGTGGGGGTATCCTTGTACAGATCCACCTCAGGCAGAATATTCTCTTTTGTCAACATGTAGTAAAGCGGCAAAGAGTTTAAAAACTGGATATGTCCGATCTGGGGTCGCGTCATTTTTCTGTGATTATTGCAGTTAATTTATTCAGAGAAACAGCCTGTCGTTTCCGTTACACCCAACACCGCCGCATAGAGCAAAGTGCATAGCGTTCATATCATTCGAAAGTTTTTTTCTCTGCATCGTGCGCCATGCATTACGCGCTATGCCTGAACCCTTGAATTTTTCAGCAATCCGGGTCAGCCCTGCATCATCTGGAGCACTGTCCGGTATGACATCAGTAGGTTTGGACAACATTATAGAGCGTGTCCCGCTGCACCGGTATTTTCCCGGCCGACCGGATCAAGGAAACAAGTTCCGCCACGGTCAGCCCCCGCGCTGTGTCCGCACCCGCAGCATGGGAAATTTTTTCCTCGGCCAGCGTTCCGTCAATATCATCGGCACCGAAATGAAGCGCCAGCTGGGCGATCTTCAGACCGGTCATCACCCAGTACGCCTTGATATGCGGAAAATTATCCAGCATCAGACGGGATACGGCAAACAGCCGAAGCTGTTCAAAAGCGCTCTTCTTTTTCAGAAAATCTTTTCCGGTATTTTCCGGATGGAAGGGCAGCGGGATAAACGTCTGGAACCCGCCGGTCTCATCCTGCAGGGCGCGAAGGCTTAACAGGTGATCGATAATCTCTTCATCCGTTTCGATGTGACCGTAAAGGAGCGTGGCATTCGACTTGAGACCGAGCCGGTGAGCCTGCCTTGTGATTTCGAGCCAGTCCTCCGCCGTGGCCTTGTTCGGACAGAGTGCCCGGCGAACCCGGGGGCTGAGCACTTCCGCACCGCCGCCCGGCAGGGATCCCAGTCCGGCCTGCTGCAGGGTCATTAAAACATCTTTGACGCTTTTCCCCGAAATATCGGAAAAGTACTTGATCTCCACCGGAGTAAAGGCCTTGATGTGAATCCGGGGAAAGGTCTCCCGGATCGCCTGGATCACTTCCGTGTAAAAGGAAAAAGGCTTGTCCGGATGCAGACCGCTGACCATATGCACCTCCGTGATCCCCGCATCGAGAGACGCATGGATCTTTTCGGTGATGTCGGCAATCGACATCTCATAGGCCCCGGGGTCTTCCCGGTCACAGCTGAACGCACAGAACAGGCATCGGGCAATACAGATGTTGGTGATATTGATATGGCAGTTGATGTTGAAAAAAATCTCCTCGCCGGTTCTCCGCCGTTTTTCGGCATGGGCAAGCTTTCCCAGTGACAGCAGGTCTTTTGTCCGCAGCAGGGCCAGTCCCTCATTCCGGGACAGTCTTTCTCCCTTTTTGATTCTGTTTTGTGTTGTTTCCGGAATATCCATGATATTTTGCATTTTGCATCGGTAAAATCATACCTTACCAGAATACATCAATTTCATCATTATGAAAACATCTATTCCTTGACCCTGGCCCTGCATGAGATACAATTAAAAGTGAATTTTTGACTCCATGTTATCCGGATTAAAACAGCCTATGAAATATAAGCCTCTGAAATTCAGAATTCTTTTATGTTTTTGGACGGGGGCCTGGCTTGTTCTGCTTTCCGGCACCACCTGCCCGGCCTACCCCCGGCTGCCGGAAAAAGACCTGATAGAGACCGATTGCGGAGATAACGGCAGCACTGCGGTTCTGGTCGCCTACGACACCGTCCACGGTTCAACGGCTGAAGTGGCCGCATACATTGGCGAATCCCTTTGCAACCGGGGATTTAAAGCGGCAGTCCGGCTGGCGGAAAACGTCGGTGATATCCGCGCCTACGATGCCGTTATTATCGGCACGGCCATTTACAAATTCACCTGGCTGGAAGGCGCCAAAAACTTTCTCCGCCGAAACCGGACGGCCCTTGGCGAAAAGAAAACCGCCTGTTTCATGCTGGGTGCCGCCATGTCCACTGACACACCGGAAACCCGTGCGGCGGTTAAAAAAACGTTCATGGATCCCGTATTATCAGAATTTCCAGAGGTGACCCCGTTAACCCTCGGCCTGTTCGGCGGCGAAGTCGACTTTTCTGAAAACAGCTACAATCTTTTTGAGTGGATCGTTTTAAAAATACTGGGACTGCTCCTGGGATATACCGACAGTGCGGACTGGCGCAACTGGGAAACCATTGATGCCTTTATCGATGAATTTGCCGAAAAACTGGATTCTGCCGAGAACCCGTAAATCTGTACCGGATAACAATATCCTTCCGTGGAACGGGAGGCCTTAGGCAGGTCCCCAGAGGGGACCGTCGGAAAATGAGACCCCGTTTTGACCGTGCCGCAGTTTCAGGTTTTTTTGGGGACCTGTAGGCAACACATGTTTGAGTCCCGTGGTCCCGGGACGAGTTTGTGTTGCCGACCGCAAAAAATCCTGAAACAAGGGGATTCCGTTTATCGGGACCGGTCAAAGGGCGCCTTTTCTTTTGTTACTTTTCTTTGGAGCGAACAAAGAAAAGTAAAACATTTTTTTAAACATTTATTCTCCCCGAAACACTCGAAGCTTTTCGGTTTACAACCCTGAGCAAGGTCGAAGGGTTCGCACGGCCAGAAGCCGTGGTTTTTTAAACATAAAAAGAACATACTTTTATCATGAAAAAAAACAAGGCTAAGACGGTTCGCAGCTATTTTGATCACATCGCCCTGCGTTATGACCTGATGAACACCCTGCTCAGTTTCGGCATCCATTTTTCGTGGAAACGAAAAACCGTAAAAGCAGGCCGATTAAAAAAAGGAGACCGGGTCATTGATCTTTGCGGCGGAACCGCCGATCTGTCAATTGCGGCCGGTAAAATCGTATCCCGGACCGGCAGCGTAGTTCTCTACGACTTCAGCTGTGAGATGCTGGCCACCGGCGTCAAAAAGGTTCAAAAAACCGGGCTTGTCGATATCATTCGCCCGGTCTGCGGCGATGCCCTGGTCATCCCTTTTCCGGATAACACGTTTAACAGCGCCTTGATCGGCTTCGGGCTCAGGAACCTCAGCAATGTTGAAAAAGGCCTGAATGAAATTTACCGGGTGTTAAAACCGGGCGGCGGCCTGGTCTGTCTCGAGTTTTCCGAACCCGTCACCCCCTGGTTCAGAAAGCTTTACAACCTCTATTCCGCCCATGTGCTGCCCCTGGCCGGAAAGATTTTCACCGGTTCTGAAGAAGCCTACACCTATCTTCACGACTCCATTCGGGCCTTTCCCCTTCCGGACCGGCTGGCGAAACTAATGGCACAGGCGGGATTCACAGCGGTGCGCTACCAGCGGCTGACCAACGGCATTGCCGCCATTCATACGGCAACAAAATAATTTTGGATAAAAGGAGAGAAAAATGGCGGATATCATTGACTACAGAATTTTTGGCGACGACATGCAGATCGTGGAAATCGAACTGGATTCGGGCGAGGGCGTTCGGGCCGAAGCCGGTGCCATGATGTATATGGAACAGGACATTGAAATGCAAACCGGTTCCGGCGGCGGGCTTTTCAAGGGCTTTAAACGGATGATCACCGGGGAAAGCTTTTTTATCACCACCTTTCTGTTCAACGGCAACGGCAAGGGCCATGTGGCATTCGGGGCGCCTTATCCCGGCAAGATCGTTCCCCTGGACCTGGCCAAAGTCGGCGGAAAATTTCTCTGTCAAAAGGACGCCTTTCTCTGCGCCGCCCAGGGCATTGAGATCGACATCGCCTTCACCAGAAAACTCGGGGCCGGGCTGTTCGGCGGCGAGGGCTTCATTCTTCAGAAACTCGAGGGAGACGGCATGGCCTTTATTCATGCCGGCGGCACCATCATCAAAAAAGAGCTGGGACCGGGCGAATCGATCCGGGTGGACACCGGCTGCATCGCGGCCTTTTCCGTTTCCGTCAGTTACGACATTCAGTTTGCCGGCGGGTTCAAAAACGCCCTGTTCGGCGGCGAGGGCATGTTCCTGGCCCGGCTCACCGGCCCCGGCACCGTTTACCTGCAGAGCCTTCCGTTTTCCCGCCTGGCCGACCGGGTCTTTGCCGCGTCGCGCTTTCAGCAACGGGGGGAACAAAGGGGAGTGGCCGGTATCGGCGGCATCCTGGGCGGGGACAACAACTACTGAAAACCCAAAAACCGTTTAAACACCTAAAAACAGACATATGGGCAGAACCACATTCTTGACAATCAATTTCAAGCGTGCCACGGGCTTCTTATTTTATTCATTTTTTTAATTTGAATTTCAAGGTTAGATGTTTTTCTTGACAAAATCTCATTATGAGATACCATGAATTATGCACGTCATTACACGAAAAAGGCTGCTGAATTTTGCACAAAAACATCCCTCTTGCAAAAGCGGGCTTGAATCCTGGTACAGGATCATAAAAAACAGCAAATTTAATACATTCGCAGAATTACGCAAGGTGTTTCCCAGCGCCGACCAGGTTGATAAATTTACCGTCTTTAATATCGGCGGCAACAAGGCCAGGATTATCGTTGCAATTCACTACAATACCCGGCGTGTCTATATTCGGCATGTCTTAACCCATGCCGAATACGACAAAAATAAGTGGAAGGAGTAATGACATGAACCCTCAAGTCAAAGAAATTTCCAAAATGTGGCCAAAAGTACGTGAGGTATTTACCGTCCCTCATAATGACAAAGAATACAAAAAACTGGTATCCTTCCTCGACAGTATCATGGATGAAGTTGGAGAAGATGAAACACATCCTTTGGCCTCTCTTATGGAAACCCTGGGTAGTTTAATTGAAACCTACGAAGTGCAACATGTCCCGGAGCCCCTGGGTGAGCCTTGTCATACCTTAAAAATGTTAATGAATGAACATGGATTAAAACAGGCGGATATGACAGAAATAGGCAGCCAGGGGGTTGTATCAGAAGTCTTGTCCGGCAAGCGATCTCTTAATGCCCGCCAGATTAAAGCGCTCAGTGAAAGGTTCGGCGTATCGCCGGCGGTATTTATTTGAAAAATTCGGAGAAAATGAAAAAGCATATACCGGACAAATATTTTTTCGAAAATCTATATAAAAAATACAACAAAAAATCCTTTGTCTCTCCGGACCCGCTGCAGTTTCTGCACCGCTATCCCAGTGTCAATGACCGGGAAATCGTGGGTCTGATCGCTTCCTGCCTGGCTTACGGCAATGTGGTCCAGATCGTGAAAAGCGTCACCCGGGTCCTGGAAAAACTGACGCCCGAACCGTCCCGGTTTCTTGAAAACAGTTCTCCGGCAAAAATAAACCGCCTCTTTCCCGACTTTAAGCACCGCTTTGCCCCGGGCGCTGAAATCAGCAGCCTGCTCCTGGGTATTCGGGATGTTATTCGCAGCCACGGATCTCTCCAGTCCTGTTTTCTTTCCTTTGTCCGGCCCGGAGACGAAACAATCATTTCGGCCCTGACCCTGTTCGTGGACCGGCTGAAACAAAAGGCCGAAGGCATCAAAAGCCATCTGCTCCCCTCCCCCCGGAACAAAAGCGCCTGCAAACGGCTCAACCTCTACCTGCGCTGGATGGTGCGCAAAGACCGGGTGGATCCCGGCGGCTGGGACCGGATCCCGCCCCACCAGCTGGTCGTTCCCCTGGATACCCATATGCATAAAATCGGAAAAGCGCTCGATTTCACCCGCCGCTCCCAGGCCGACCTGAAAACCGCCCTGGAAATCACGAACCGGTTCAGAAAAATGTCGCCCAAAGATCCCGTGCGTTACGATTTCGCGCTGACCCGATTCGGTATTCGGAACGAACTGGACCTGGATCAATTCATCACAAACCTTCAGCAAAAGGACCGCTGACATGATCACGGCGCAAGACTGCATTCCCTGCCTGACACAAATGGCTGAAAACACGATTAAACGGATCACCAGGGATAAAAATACCATTAACATCGTCCTTGAAAAAACCGCGGTCCTGTTAAAAGAGATGAACCGCAACCACCCCCCGCCCAAAATGGGACAGCAGATCCACCGCCTGATATGTAAAGCCACCGGCATCAGCGATCCTTTCGCGGAAATCAAGGATCACTGCACCCGGACCGCGCTGGCCCTTTATCCCGAACTCAAAAAAATTGTTCGAGATGCCGATGACCGGTTTTCCGCGGCCGCCAGACTGGCCATTGCCGGCAACATTATCGACTTCGCCGTCCCTTCCGGATTTACCGCCGACCGGATCAACGCGGCCGTTGCCGAGAGCCGCGCCGCGCGAATCGACCAGTCCGCGCTGGACCGCCTGAAAGCACAGGTAACCGCGGCGGAGCATATCCTGTATATCGCCGACAATGCCGGGGAAACCGTTTTTGACCGGATTTTCATCGAAACGCTTCCGTATGAAAAAATCTGCTATTGTGTCCGGGGCGGGCCCGTACTCAACGACACGATTCAAGCGGATGCTGAAACTGCCGGCCTGTCGACGCTGGTCAAGGTCATTGACAGCGGCGCGGACCTGCCCGGAATCATTCCCGCGGAATGCTCGGCCGCCTTCAACGACTGCTTTGACCGGGCCGATCTGGTGATCGCCAAAGGTCAGGGAAATTATGAAACCCTGGATGAATGTTCCAGAAATATATTTTTCCTGTTCCGGGTAAAATGCCCGGCCGTGGCCAAGCTGAGCGGCCTTCCGGTGGGCAGTACCGCTGTCGTTCAAAACCGGCCGCCGGTGGCGCCCTGATGGTGAACATGCTTTGCCGTTTATCTTCTGATGAAACCTTCGGAGAAAAAAACATGAAAGTCCGCTGCGGCTGGGTGACCAGCGACCCCGTATATGTCGAATACCATGACACGGAATGGGGCGTTCCCGTCCATGACGACCGGCGTCTGTTTGAATACCTGATCCTGGAAGGCGCCCAGGCCGGCCTGAGCTGGATCACCGTGCTTAAAAAAAGAGCGCACTACCGGAAAGTGTTCGATAACTTCGATCCCGAAAAAATCGCGGCTTACGATCATCGCAAAATTTCCCGCCTGCTGTCGGATCCCGGCATTATTCGGAACCGGCGTAAAATTGAGTCCGCGGTCAAAAACGCCCGGGCTTTTCTTGCGCTCAAGAAAAGCGGCGAAAGTTTCGATGATTATCTCTGGCAATTTATCGCTCACACCCCCCGCATCAATTCATGGCAAACGGATGCGGAGGTCCCCACAACAAGTCCAGAGGCTGAAAGGATGAGCCACGCGTTAAAAAAAGCGGGGTTCAGTTTTGTCGGCCCCACCATCTGTTACGCTTTCATGCAGGCCGTCGGCATGGTCAACGATCATATTGTTTCCTGCTTCCGGCATCCCGGATGCAAAAAATAAAAAAGGCGCCTGAGTTTTCAGGCGCCTTTTTTATTTTTTGTCTTCGCTTTTTCTTACGCTCGGACAACCTTCTTGGCCTGGGGCCCTTTCTGCCCCTGTTCTATTTCAAGGTTGACTTTTTCCCCTTCATTCAGGGTCCGGTAACCTTCCGATTCTATAGCACTGAAATGAACAAACACATCACCCTGCTCTTCTGTTTCGATAAAACCATACCCCTTTTTTGCGTCAAACCATTTTACGGTACCTTCAGTCATTTTTCTGTTGCTCCTTTCTGAAAGGTTAAGACTGCTCGTAAGGAGGCTACTTTGACTGCTGGTTTGAAACCGAAAAGCAAAAAATGCTGAACCATTTCAAACGGACAACAAAATAACAACCAGACTTGCATACCTAATGTAGCAGGTAAAACAGTATACCTGTCTATATTTTTGGACTTTATATATTTTAGAATTGAAATGCAAGTTTTTTTTATATAATTTTACTGTGAAAATGCAAATTTGTTGTATTATAAATAACAGTTGAATTTTCTTGTGAAAAACAGTTCATAATTATATGATCATCTGTGCGGAAACCCTTTTAGCGGCCCGGCCGCTTTGTTTTATCAACCGGCCGGCCAAAAACCGCGCAATCATGATAATCAGTAAACATCAAAAAAGGTGCCTCCATGCAGACAAAAATACCGGACCCGGAAGCCTTCACCGTCCAAACTCTGGGCCCCCCTGAAAAAGATTCTCCCCTGGCAAGGCAAAAAGAGCTTTTCGTATCCGACTTCGAAAAAATCTCCTTTTCCGCCGATGCCAACGAGATCCGCGAATACCTCACCCGCAATTCGTCGCTGCCTGCGCTTGAACTTGCCGGCCCCAGAAAAAAGATCTTTTTCAATTCCCGCCGGATCAACTGTGCCATCGTCACCTGCGGCGGGCTCTGCCCCGGTATCAATGACGTGATCCGCGCCATTGTCTATGAAGCCCATCTGAGATACGGGGTTCAAAAAGTTTACGGTTTTCGGTTCGGCTATCAGGGCATGGTGAGACAAAACGGCATTCCTCCCATTGTCCTGGACACGGATATGGTCAACGAAATACATGAAAAGGGCGGCACCATGCTCGGCTCCTCCCGCGGCCCGCAGGACAAGGATAAAATTGTCGATTATCTTCAGGAACTGAACATCTCCGTTCTTTTTGCCATCGGCGGAGACGGCACCCTGAGAGGGGCTTCGGAAATCGCCGCAAAAATCAGGGACCGGGGCCTTGCCATTGCAGTGATCGGTATTCCCAAAACCATTGATAACGATATTTCCCTGATCGAAAAAACCTTTGGTTTTGAAACCGCTGTGGAAGAAGCCAGCGCCGTCATTCAGTCCGCCCACATTGAATCCAAGGGTGCTGAAAACGGCATCGGGCTGGTGAAACTTATGGGACGGGATTCCGGTTTTATCGCGGCCCAGGCCACCCTGGCCAACGCGGATGTCAATTTCTGCCTGATTCCCGAAGTGCCCTTTACCCTGAACGGGAAAAAGGGTCTTTTTCCTCTGTTGCAAAAGCGGCTGGAGAAAAGAAAACACGCGGTCGTGGTGGTGGCCGAAGGCGCCGGCCAGGGATTGATCGAAAAAGCCCACCAGGACCGGAGAGAACGACGGCGGGATGCCTCGGGCAATATCCTGCACAAGGATATCGGAGTGTTTTTAAAGGATCAGATGCTGATCTATTTCCAGAAAAAGCATTTTCCGGTCACGGTCAAGTATATTGATCCCAGCTACATCATTCGCAGCAAACCGGCCAATGCCAACGATTCCGTATTCTGTCTGCGGATCGGACAAAATGCGGTCCATGCCGGAATGGCCGGCAAGACCGATATGCTGATCAGCTACTGGAACCACAGCTATACCCATGTCCCGATCAAACTTGCCGCGGCCCGGCGCAAAAAGATCAGCCCCGATGAAAGGCTGTGGCGAACGGTGCTTTCCATGACCGACCAGCAATGACCCTTCATTGCAGGCCCAGAATTCTTTTGATCATTTTGATCATGGCATTCAGCATCCGTTTTACCGGGCCCGGATTGCTAAGCCTGGCCAGACGGATTTTGGCCGCTTTTATTTCTTCCTCGGTAAAATCTTTCCGCGCGACGTTTTCATCGATTTCAAGCTCCAGCCTGTCCAGGTCCGATATTTCATTTACGATCCGAACCTCGATGTCCTGCCAGCCGAGAATTTTGGCGGATTCCAGGCGCCGACGCCCGGCGATCAGCTCGTTTTTCCCGGAGACCACGATCGGGTTCATCAGCCCGTGCCGGCGCAGGCTGTTAATCAGCGGATCCAGGTCACCCAGGTCTTTCCGGATACGCTTTTTGATTTTTATCTGTTCAATGGGCAGCTGCACGCTATTTTTCCCGGAAGGTAATCCATTTTTTATGGGAACTATAAAATAATCTTGGGCGCCTGTCAACACGGGAAAAAAAACCGTCCGTTATTGGCGGACGACAACTGTCTCACGAAAAGCACTCAGGTCCCCACCGCTGCCCGTCTTGTACTTTTGTGCAGCGGCGTCTGTCGGAAGGTCCTTTGAACTTCGGCCTGGTATGTGAACGGTACCGTCGTGTTTGCTTTCGCTGCGCACCGGCTGGAATATTTTATGACGCGACGACAGCTCCACCCTGTTTGTAGCGACAATCCCGGTCAGAAAAACCGCGGCCGGCACAAGGGCGGTCAAAACCGCACAACGTCACTTTCTTTGCAGCCGGTCTTACTTTCGGCCGCAACATCCGGAACCGCAAAACAACCGACACCGGGTCCGGTATAAAAAACATCTTCACGGCCCCGGCCGTGTTCGACGGTTGTTTGAACAGAACGGGCAGCATCCATCCAGGCATAATCTTCAGGACTTTCAATCAAAGCGCACGCCAGAAATACCATGGCCAACAATATCAGCCGCATGATAACCTCCTCTTTTTCTACCTACTATATATTGTAGTACAGTTAAAAAATTATTCAATATATTGTAGCTTTTTTTATTTTCTTAAAACAGCCGCGCTCCATCACTGCCTCCTATTCTAGTTGCCCGGATTGTCATATCCGGTCAAAAGAAAAATATTTTTTTCAGGTAATGGTTGCTATTTTCCATATTAAATTGCTATATTTTGTCTGAAATCATTATTTTTTGAATTTAATTAAAGAAAAAATTCGCCGGACAGCGAACCGGATTGACAACATTTTATCTGCACAGGAGAAAAACATGTCGCGGGGAGATCAGCTTGGCAGGCAATGGCAGATCATTCAGATCCTTCTTTCTTCAAAACAGGGCAAGTCCGCCCAGGAACTGGCCCGGGAACTCGAATGCCATCTGCGGACCGTTTACCGGGATTTGGAGGCGCTGCAGATCGCCGGGTTTCCCCTTTTCAACGAACGGGAAGCGGGGAAAAACCTGTGGTCTCTTCTGGATACGGTCAAAAGAAGTGTGCCCATTCCCTTTACCCTGACGGAATTGATGGCCCTTTACTTCAGTCGGGACCTGGTCAGAACCCTGCAGGATACGCTTTTTTATGATTCTCTGGAATCCCTGTTTAAGAAAATAAAGGCCACCCTGCCGCCGGATTCGGAAACATTTTTAAAAAAGGTGCAAAACACCCTGTTTGTCAGCCAGAAACAGTACAAGGAATACGGAAAGGCAAAAGGGATCATCAACACGGTCAACGATGCCGCCATCAGAACAAAATCCATCGAGATAAGGTATTATTCCATGCGCCACAAAAAGGAGGGCCGGCGCAAAGTGGATCCCTACCGGATCTGGTTCTTTAACGGAACCTTCTACCTGATCGCCTACTGTCATCAGCGTCAGGAGACCAGAATATTTGCCCTGGACCGGATCAGGTCCGTGTCCGTTACGGAAGAGCATTTTACGGTTCCGGAAAACTTTGATCTGGAAAATTTCATGAAACCGAGTTTCGGTATCTACAAAGGGAAACCGGAAAAGATCAAGATCCGTTTTGATGCGGATGCCGCCGGCTACATCATTGAGAAGGTCTGGCATGAAACCCAGGAAATCACCCCGCAAAAAGACGGGGCCATTCTCTTTACAGCCGAGATCGCCGTCACCGATGAAATCAAAACCTGGATACTGAGCTGGGGATCAAAAGCCGCGGTCTTAAAGCCCGAAAAATTAAAAAAGGCGTTGAAACGGGAAATCGAAAAAATGGCCACTCAGTACTGAACGTTCAAACACCGTTCCCCATGCGGCCGGGCCGGGGGAAGGAAATAAAATCCATGGGAAAAGCCGTTTTTTCAGGACTGTGCGTGCTGCAGCAGATTTTCATAACCGCCGGTGTCAATCTCAACAAGTTCCAGACCGACGGCATAGTTAAACAGGCTGCTCTGCTTGAGCCTGCGCAACCACTTGATCACCCCATGGACCGTGATGGGCCGGGGAGCGGTTTCGAGGTTGACAAAAAGTTTTTGCCCGATGCGCACCTTCTGGTAATCCAGCAGCAGGCCAAGGCCCCCGTTGCTGAAATCCATCAGCACGCCGTCACCGGCTGATGGGTCCGACGCGATGCTGGCTCGGGTCTGTATCGACGTCCGTTCCTGTTTTCGGGTATCCCTGACCACCATCTGTTGCCTCCTGTTCCGGTTAGCGGCCTATCACGCCGGTCAAAAACCATCTGTCGTTTTTATTTATCGGATCAAAATCGATTTTATTAACTGTAAAAGTTAGTTTTTCCAACGCCACAAAAGACTGGTGCTTCAAGGTGACTATCGATTTTCTTTTTTATATGATTATCGGTAGTAACAAAACTGTTTTTCATGGAGACTCATGACATCCGCCCATTGACATCTTTAAAAAATAATCATATTTTTTATACTTTCAAAGTAACCTTCCGGGAGTTGCCGGCGATGGGATACACAATCAGGACCGATTCCGATACACATGTCGTTACCGTCATCATAGAAGGACAGCTGTCTCTTCCGGACAAGAAAGCGGCCTATACCGCGGCCTTTGATGCCCTGCAAAAAAACGGCTGGTCCCGGCTGCTGTTCGATGTAACCAACGGCATCGAATCGGAGAACCATACCCTGGGAAACACGATTGATCTTTTTAAGGAATTAAAAACCACTCAGCAGCATAAAGGGGTTAAACTGGCCTATCTGAGCGAAAACAGTGAACACCGTCACCGGATTTTCGGCGTGTTCCTGAAAGCCATTGCCGATATGGACACCCGGCATTTTATCCGCAGAGATGAAGCCGTAAACTGGCTGCGGGAACCATAAAAACATTGGGCAAAACCGGCAAGAAAAAAAAGCCGCGGGCCGGAAAATATTTTTAAATTTTGCGCATCTTTCCCGGCAGCTCTTATTGCTGCCGGGAAAAGAACTTCACTGGCACGGCGGCAGGTCCTGCAGGGTGGTGCAGGGCTGCGCCGGAGTGGCTGTGGAATTGTCGATACAGCCTTCCGGCATCTGCCAGGTGCTTCCGTTCGGGCAGGTCCACGACCCGTCTTCATGGGCGACATAGGTCTTGCCGTTCACAAACCAGGTCATGTCTCCCGGCGCTTCACCGGGCTGGGCCGCATAACAGACTTCATCATCCACACCGTAAACCGTGGTAAGGGTTCCGTCAGTGACCATGGAATAACATTTGTTGTCCAGCGGGTCATAGTAGGCCATTCCCGTACCCTCCATGATCGCATAGGCGCCGTTGGCGTATTCCCAGGTCATGACCGGCGCCGCAGAAAAACAGACCGGACAGCCATAACTACCAAAATCGCACATTTCACAGGTAATCATAAAATCACCGCAGGGAATACAGGAAAGCGGATTCTCCGGGCCGTCCGGGCTGCAGGCAGCGAAAAAAACCAGGAAAAGCAGACTCAGGAATAATATGTGTTTCATGCGCGGCTCCTTTCTTTGGCGTTTTCTGAAAAAATGTATGCCCGTCTGTCAAAATTACCGGGAACCGCAGCCGTTTGTCAATGAAAATCCAAATCCCCAATGACAAAAATTTATTCTTTAGCCTTTGTCATTTATTTATCATTTGTGCTTTGTCATTTGCTATTTAAGGTCCTTTGCGTTTTCAGTTTGATCGAATTGGCCTTTTTGCCTGAACCATGGGGCTACAATATTTATAAAAATGCTCTAAGGACCGTCGACCTCACCGGACACCATGTCAATGACCAAATCATTGTCCGCAGGAATCTTGTCCGTATACCAGCCCCGGATCAGGTCTCCCTGGAACAGGCCCACCAGCATCCCCATCAGGCTGACACCGCTGAAATCCAGATACTGGTCCGGTGTCTGCTCATCGCCTTTCAGGTGCGTCACATAGGCTCTGGCAATCTGGGGCGTCAGCAGTTCCTGGTCCGCTTCCGGCACACCGTATTCGATGAGCCTTGCATTGATGGTACCGGCCATACCTTCCAGAACAAACTGCTCGGCAAAAGCCAGAAAATCGGACGGGCGGCTGGTAATCGACGTGATGCTTTCGCTGCTAATGGTCATGGACTGGTCCCGGACCGTTACCTTTCGCCAGGGCACCGGATAGGTCACCAGGGAACCGGTTTCGATATCGAACAGGAAATGGTCGGGAATGGCCGACCGCCAGGATTTTCGGGTGACATCCTGAGCATGATAGTGCCCGGTGAAAACAAAGTGCATTCCGTAAGCCGCAAACATCTTTGACACCGGGGCAAAATCTTCAAGAATATATTCCGGAAAGTGCTTCTCATTTGCCGAATAATGCTCCAGAACGCCGTGATGGAGAAAGCCCATCACTGCTTTTTGGTTCTGAACCGCGGCAATCAGTCTTTTTTCGATCCAGGCCAGGGTCTCGGCATTGAACCGGCCGCCGGTGACGGGATGGCCGTCCGCTGAGTTTTCGTTATAGCGGCAGGCATCCAGTCCGAACAGCCACAGGCCCGGTATCGGCTCCACAATGTAGCTGAGAGAGTTTGGATCCTGGGCAATGGCATCGGCATACCCGAAGTTGTAATACATCTGCTTGTAAGTATCTGCTGTCACCGTCGCCACCCTCACGGTGTCATCACCGTCAAAACGCATGGCTTCACCGTTGTTGATGTCATGGTTACCCGGAACCACATACACGGGCTTGCCCTGCGCTTCAATTTCCGCTATCAGGGCCGCCACCTGCTGATGGCTGATCAGCTCTCCATCTTTGGTCATGTCTCCGCAGATAAGGACAAAATCGGCGGTGATACTTTCAATCCGCGCGACGGCCGCGCCCAGAATCTCGGAACTTTCCTTGAGCATTTTTCGGTCCTGGTTTAAGTAGGCCTGAAAAGCACTGCCCGTGGTTCCCAGTTCCGGCGCATAGTAGTGCGGGTCCGCCAGAACCAGGAAGGTCATGTCCGGATAATGGGCACTTTTGTTCTGGATCAGGGCTTTGACCGCCGGATCAGTCTGGTATAAAAAATCATATGTGTTTCCCGGTTCGCAGGAAAGAAGAAAGCACAGGGCAAGCAAAACAATCATCCACTTATAAAATTTCATGACAAGACTCCTTTTTTTATGCTGGATTCCGAATATCACAACAGTGTTAATTTTTTGTTATGATACCGTCACTTCTTACAGAAAAAAAACACGGCCCTGAAACCAAAACAGGATGACATCTGAAAAAAAGCGCTGGTTTTTTCTATAGCCACCCCTATGACTGGTGGGGGTGAAAGCGTCTCCCGGTATAACGGGACAGGACGGCCGTGTGCGCAATAGATGCACCACTTGCGCTCTTTGTACCAGTGAAAACATCACCGCACAAGATTGCCCCGCAGCAGCCATGTACTTTATTATGGTTTGTAATATTTAGGAAAATTCTCTAATAACAACGCTCTTTGGAAAGCTGGGCGACTCTGAGAAAACAGAGATTTTTCTTTCACCGGGGAAGCCATGACCGGGAACTGACCAGAGAAGCTGCGATCCCGATCCGGCGGAAAAACCACATTAAAACATTCGGAGGGGCGCGGTCACCCACAACCGCCAAATTTGTACTTTCTGCCGGCCCCGGGGCCCGGAAAGCCGAAAGGCTTTTCGTAAAACTTCTTCCGGACCCATCCTTGTTTTTACTCGATATGCTGCAGTACCTTAGTTAAAATCCGGCAAATTATCCGAACTTGCCGCTGAGATATTCCCGGGTCATCAGACGGGCCGGACCGTCGGCCTGTGTCCGGGACGCTTTGGTGCTTTCTGACTCATAATTAAAAGGTATATCTCCGTTTTCGTACAGAACCCGGCCCCCGGACTTGATCATTTTCACCCCGGAAATCCGGCCGTCGGAATGTTTCTGATGCCAGTAGGTAATATGGAGATCCGACCCGTCAAAGGTCAGGTAAAAAGAGTTCCGGTTCGGCACCGCTCCCACACGGGCAATTTCAATCTGGGGCAGCCCGGCATCCAGATAGTGCACCTCCACATTGTCTCCCACTTTCAGCGCAACATCCGGCACGGTCAATAAATCACAGCAGTTTTTCTTGTTCTTCGGGGCTGAAATGTTCGGTGGTTTATGTTGATTGCCTTTGAAAAACTTTAAAATCGACTTCATCACAGCACCTCCCGCCTGCCGAAACCCTGTACCGACAGGCTATAAACGGTTACGCCCTTTTCGGGCAAAATAACATTACGCCTGATAAATCTATTCATTTTCCTCTGAAGGTTCAATTTCAGAAACATCATCGTCCGGTTTTTCAGAGGTAATAACAATATCCTCTCCCTCGGTTTCCGGTGATTCAATCTCCCAGCCAATTGAAAAAAACAGTTTTTCCTTGTCTTTTTTGGCCTTCGCACTGACCTCTAAAAACACCTTTTCCCGGGGACTCAGCGTTAAATATTCCTTGCCCTGTTGCAGGTAAACCTCTCCTTTTTCCAGACAGCTTGCCAAATCCTGAAGATATTTTACCGCCTCAGACAACGCTATCGTCCGCTTGATCCCCATCTCTTTTTTGCTCATAACAGCACCTCCTTTTAATGGTTTAACTTAATCTTGATTTTCCAGAGACTGTCATACCAATGAAAGCAGCACCTCAATAAGCCGCTCATCATTAAATACCGGAACACGCCCGTTTTGCAAAAGGTCCCCATCAATCACCCGGACACCCAGCGCCTCAATTTCCGCGGCCCGGACCGGTCCGTTATAGTTTCCGCGCTTGCTGTCAATCACCACAAAATGCAACAACCGTTCAACCGGTGTTCTTTTGCCGCCGGAATCCCGGGCATAACGCACAATCGTTTTGACACAGTCATACAAGTCCATACCGAACTGTTCGGGATCGGGAACAGGGTTTGGCACATATACTTTGGGCGCGTTTGTTTCTGAAACGGCCTGTCCCACCCCCAGCGGCAGAAGGGTGGCAATCAGGCTGGTATAAAAACTGCCGAACGGATAACAGATGAGCTCAGCGCTTTTGATCAAATCCGCGGTTTTACGTTTGATTGCAAATTGCGCCTTTTTTTTTGATTCCAGCGTTTTGATCAGGAACAGTTTCTTCAGCTTTTTCTGGTAAAGCCCGAAACGGTCGCCCGTCAGAAGATGCTGGCCGGACACCATTTCCTTTCCGCTCAACTCCGCCCGCAGGTGGTATGACAAACCGGTCACCGGACGGACGGTACCACGGGCCTCAACCAGTTTTGAAAACATGTAAATAACCGGTTCGATGTGTCGCCGGTTGTTCAAATAGCCTGAAGCGATAATCAGGTTTCCCACACTGCCACCGCGCAGATCAAATGCAGCGGGCATCTGTTCCAGAAAAGCGTGCAAATGGTTTCTGATAATCCGGCACATGGGATTGGGCACCCGGGAAACCAGCGTGTCTTTCGCGTTTGCCATACGATCGAGTTTCTTTTTCAGGGTATCGTTATCCGCATCATGAGGAAACCGGTAGGAAAACAGGTCATACACTTCCGGATTTCCATGAACGCTCTGGTCGGCCAGCGCCATGATTCGGTTCCGGATATCTCCCACGGCCAGCATCTGAAACGCCTTGCGGATCACCGCGGAACTGCCACCGGAATCAAAGGGGGTGATCAGGTGGATAGAGTTATGCGTATAATCCACCAGCCGGCTGCTCAATCTGCGCAGCGCTGTCCCGCCGCTGAAAAAAAGCACCCGCGGGCCCAGCTCCGGCACACGCCGGTAGCGTTCCAGACGAATAGGATCGGGAATTTTCACACTGTGCTCAACATTGATGCGCACGATGTTGTTCCTCGGTTACAGTTACATCCCCGCCGCGTCGCAGCAGAACCGGGCGGCAAAATCAAAGTCCACTCCCCCGGCAAATTCAAAAATCCGGCAGCGGCTGAGATGGTCGATATAGGACGCCTGGGAAAGATGCTGTCCATCACCCTCCGGATCAGGCTCATAAAAGAGCCCCGGTGATTTGATAAAAGCTTCCAGCAGATCCTGCCGCTCTCGGATATCCACTTCCCGGACCACACAGGTTGCGCTGTCTCTTTTCCAGTTCAAAATGACCAGCATATCCATTGCGGCCTGCAGGTAAAAACGGTCTTTGCCGAAAACATCATCGATAGACACATCATACTTGTGTTCCAGCTGCCACAATTCCTCTTCGGACAAATCTGCAAAAACAGACCGCTCCCGGGGCGGGATGACCGCCCGGAGATGTTCATTGTTCAAGGCCGTGCCCGGATTAATCCGCGGCAATTTGGCCACACCGGACATGACCAGTCTGTCGCCTTCTTTCCAGACAATCAACCGGTCATTTGAAATAAAGGTGGCGCCCCGGCTCATGATATGCAGGGCCAGGGTCGACTTTCCGGCCCCGGAAAACCCGGCCAGGGCGATACCACAGCTTCCCGCTTTGACCGCTGCGGCATGGCCCAGTAAACGGCCCCGGTTCAGACACCACTGAATATACCGGTTGTTGATGAAATTGATGACCTGGTTGGCATTCTGTTCGCATGGGCCTATCGCAATATTGTTTTTCCCACCGAAATAAAAAAACATTCCGGTCAGGCGTTTCTTTACCACCCGGCCGTCCGCAAGATCAACGTACTCTTCTTTTATTTTGACCTTACCGGAATCCGGCGGCTTGATTCGCATGGAATAATTGCGGCAATATTCCGGAGCTTCAATAGCCACCACTCGCATATCCGCGGTACCGTTTGTACTGACCACAAAATGACCGAAATATGCTTTTAACTGTCCGGCCAAAGCGGGAGAGTTTGTGACCACTTCAAGACGGGTCTCGCCGAAAACGAGGCAAAAACTGTTTTCAAGCCTGCATTCGGAAATCAGCAGATCCGCTTCAGACCTTATGGTTGTTTCATTCATGATTGATCACATCCAGAATATATTGCGCATAAAGTTCCGCCGCATCGATATTACAGGCCTCCAGCAAGCCTCTGAAACCGCCGAAAGCGGACACTTCAAACACGATCGGTCCGTCCGGTGTTTCGGCAATGTCCACACAGGTAAAATCCAGCTGAAACAGATTCTGGGCCCGGGCGGCAAGGTCGATCAGTTCCGGACAAGGGTCATTGGGCGCGTACTTCCCACCGGAATGAATCGTGGTATTCCAGGATTCTTCATCACCGACCCGTGCATAGGTGGCCACATACTTCCCGCCCAAAAATACCAGCCCCAGGTCTTTGCCGGGGATATCCACCCTTTTCTGGATATACATTACCGGATTGTTCTCGATTCGAAATGCCTCGATATCGGAAAGTGCTTCCGGCCCGCTTTGGACAACCTTCATCCCGCGCGCCTTGGAGGTAAAAAGCGGCTTGAATACGGCCTGGCCAAAATTCTGAACCGTCTGAAGCGCCTTTTCCACATTTTCGGTAATCACGGTCTCCGGCACAGGGATATCTCCGTTTCGAAGCAGCAGCGTGCAGGTCAGCCGGTCAACCGCTTTGAGGATGGCCGACGGATCGGAAAAAATCCTGACCCCGTTGTGATTGATAAAATCCAGCAGGGCCAGCCGGTCCAGCATATGATGCGAATAGACAGCACCCACCTTTTTAATCACCAGGGCGTCCAGCTCGGAAAGGTCCTGCCCCCGGCAAAAGGCTGTCTTCTTCTGAAGATCAAAGGTGAGTTCATCAATGGACATCAGCAGCCTGAACCCGGTTTTCTGTTGCAGCGTATCCGCCAGGCGCTCAGAGGACCACTTGCCGGGAATACCGATAACACCTATTTTTTTCATTCGCTGTCCTCTTTCATCAACATCAGTAAATCAGGGTGTCCGGTGGCAGCACAAACTTTTCCCAGGGGGCCGGGCGGTGTTCGCTCAGCCGCTCCAGAAGATACATCGACCGCAAAAACATGTTCTGGGCAAATTTTGTATTCAGCTCAAACCGGGTCGAAGTGATCAATGACCGGGCAATCCCCAGTGCGAGCCGGGCCTCAAAGGAGGTATCCCCCTGTTTCCGGGCAAAATCCCCGGCAAAAGCATAGAAGGACCGGATCACGGTGTTCAGCCGCTGTCTCAGCGGTGATTCGAAAATCGGCTGCCGGAAATTTGAGACCAGGAACACGGAGATATCCTGCACATAATCGGTTCTCCCGGACCGGTTCAGATCAATAAAATGAATCCTTTTCAACTTGGGGTCATAAATAATATTGTCGATATTGAAGTCCCCGTGGGCAAAGACCGAAAAAGGAGCCGAAAGTTCGCGGTCGATCGCCCGGATAATTTTGATCCGCTCGTTAAACGAGAAGACACTGACCGCACCGATCTGCTTCTGGGGAATTTTAAACGACGGATGAACTGAAAAGACATCCTGAATCCGTGCAGTAATCTGACGACTGAAAGCCAGGTCGACCGGTTTTTTTTCTGCGGTTTTTTCCCAGATATGGAGAAGCGTCTCCTGAAGGGCCAGAAAAACCTCTTTAAACAGTTCATCCGGAGCATTCAGAATCAGGTTCTGGAAGGTGGCATCACCCAGATATTCCACCAGCATGGTGGCGTGCCGGCCGTTTTTCTGAAAACTCATGATTCGGGGCGGCAGACCCGGAACAATCTTCTGCCAGGCATCGATGTTCTGCCGCTCATTGTTTAGCTTTTTCAGCCCCCCCTTTTTGAAGATAACCCGCTGAGAACCGTTATCCTGGCGAATATCCTTGATCTGCCCGATGCGGCAGCCGGACCGGGTTCCCCAGATGGAAGCAAAGGCAACATCCCCGATAGTGGTGTGCAGATCAGACGTTGCCAGAGACTCTTCAAGCGCCTTGTACTGGTGAACTTTCAGTTTCTGACCGATAATGGCAAAGATGATCGCTTCGCCCACATTCAGCATGGCATCCCCCATCCGTTCAAGGTAATGCATCATAAACAGCAGGGTGATACGCGATTCCACCATGCTTCCGCTGCGGATTCCTTCGATAATTTTCTCAAACGCCCGGGTATATATGTCATCCAGCTCATATTCACACTGGCAGATAGCCATGGCAAGATTGATATCCTTATTCTCAAGCGCACTGTCAATTTTAGACAGAGCGTGCTTCAATTCTTTAAAGGCCGGCTTGAAACTGAAACCATCCAGCACACTGCGCTCCGAAACATACTGCATCTGGTCCACCAGGTTGACCGCATGATCCGCAATACGCTCCAGGTTGCTGGCAATGATGTTCTTGGCCCGCATGGAATTCGCCTTTTCAGCGCTGAGCGGTCTTCCCCGGCCGGTCAGGCTGACGGAAAAACAGTTATCCTCGATGCGCCCCTTAAGATTATCGATAAAGTCATCACGGCTGATAATCGCCTCCAGCAGCTGTTCATCCGGATGGGCAATATATTTTTCAGCATCCTTGAGCTGTTTGGAGACTTCCAGCGCAATGAACTTGAAATCCGTATTGATTTTTTCAAGGGCCTTCATAACGTCCGACTACTTTTTAGAACTGATCACCAGCTGCGTATTGCCGGCCTCTTCTTCGATGCCGTCCTTCCAGGAAATTTCCAGCTTCAGTTTTACCCGGTCGGATTTTTTCCGGGCCTTGATCTCAAACTTCAACAGGCCGTGGGGCTTTACGATAAACTTGTTTTCTTCAGAACTCAGCACGAGATGCTGTTTGGAAAAACCTTCACAAAGCGAGTTCAGATACTGACCGATGGAACTGGTATCCTGCATGGATTCAAACTTGAAATCACTGGTTTCTGCCAACATACCTTCTCCCCTAGATGCGATTAATCGGCCAGCCGTTCCCGGTAGGCCGCAATGGTTGTCTGCCGGCTGGCATGGGCAACGATCAGACTTTTGCGGATCAGAACATCATCCCATGCCGGCTGATAGCCGATCTCCCGGGACGCTTTGACCGGGTCCTGTTCGGCCGGCGGTTTAATCTTCTCGCCCATATGGGCATCATCTCCCATGAAAATCAGCAGCGGCCGCTGTCCGCGGCGCAAAGTTTTATTCTGGCGGTTCACCGTGTTAATCAGAAATTCGGTAAATTCCCGCGATTGGGGATTCCAGACCTCATATCCGTCAACATCGTATTCCGCCAGCAGAATCGGCCAGAACTGCTCCGGGTGCGGAACAACAATGCCGCCGTCCAGAGAACGCACCTCTTCGATTATTTCCTCGACCCGGTAAAAATATTTGGGCGAAAAATGCTGTTTCATGATCCCCTTGGCAGACTTGATCAGGGCCTGCGCATGGTTGACGGTCTCTGCCGAAATCCGGCCCCGAAAGGTGTCGACAAAATTCCGCAACAGTTTATTTTTCAGCACCTCTTCCGGAACTTCGTCCGCAAAGCTCTCAAGCAGTGTCTTGAATTTTGCCGTCAGCATCCGGGCCAGCCGGACCAGGCTCTCATCCGCCCCGGTTTCCCGGGCCGCCTGCTGCAGACGGTCCTCAAAAGCAGGATTGACCAGGGTTTCGATCAGCTCATTCAGCTGGTGCGCGCGGTAGGTAAAGGTATGGGCGAGCATATCCCGGAACAGGGTTGCCTCCCGAACCCGGGACTCTTCAAAATGGGCCAGGAGCTGCACCTTGCGGTTGAAACATTTGGCATAGCAGTCCACTTCCACCCCGGCATACCCTTTGAAACACATCAGAACATTATGCTGGGTGGGAATCAGCAGTTCGCTGACACTGTTGGGGAACATGCGGGACAGCCGTTCCTGAATCAGGGTCAGGCTCACCTGTTCCGGATGAAAATGGGTGGCCAAAACAGCCGTCTGCCGGGGATAGAGGGTCTCCGGGTGGGTGATGCTGTGCTGCTGTTCAGGCGTTAATCGGGTATCGATGATTTGCCTGAAAGCCGTTTGATCGGCTTCATCAATTTCTTCTGTCAGACGGGCAGGGATAACGGCCGATTGATCTGTCTGCATGGAACCTCTCCCGCAAAACCAAACTTTTATCAAACAGTCATTGAACGACTACCGGCTGAAACCGGTACAATCACCCCCGACGACCAGACGGCAAAAGTAAAACAAAACAGCACTGATCGTGCTTCTTAATCTTCACATGAAGGTGAAGGTTTTTATTTCTAGAACTAAATACTTCATGCCCCCGAATGAAACAACAAACCGATTTCACTGAAAATTTTATCCAAGATAGTTTATATACCTTTTCATTGTTATTTTTTTATTAACATCCGAAATTTAAATGTCAAACCATCCTGTTTCTGGCCTGAAAACAGGGAATTTTATGTTAATTTTAGGTTAACTTTTTGCAGTACCGCTTTTTTAATGGATAATCCTGAATATTGACAAGCAAGGCCTGTTTTTTACAAAAAGATAAAAGGACATACCGCCCGTCAGCAACCATCCACTCACCGTACGGTGGGGTGCAGCCGCTTTGCCAATGGACAGGCGGGCCGAACTGCGCTGGACTCAAAAAAAAACGGAAAGGTCGGTTAAAATGAAGGTCGCCATCATCCAGTTCACCGCCAAACTGGACCCGGAAACGAACCTTGAGAAAATCCGGAAATTGCTGGTCCGGGCAAAACAAAAGAAAGTTCAAGCGGTTTTTCTGCCGGAATATTTCTATTCCATAGGTAATGGGCAGACCGTGACACCGTTCACGGTCCGGTCACAGCTGAACTCGCTGTCCGGAACCTGAAATAAGAGGAAGGCATCATCCTTCAGAAAAGGCGGGTCCTCATTCGGATGCTGAAGCGGCCAGCACCTTTTTCACCTTGTCCATCACCTCCTGCTGGGTGATGGGCTTGATCATGTATTCATTCACCCCGTAATACATGGTCTTTAAAACCACCTCTTTTGCGTTTTCCGCCGTAATCACGATCACCGGCGGTTGATGGACGGACTTGCTGTCCCGCATAAACTTCAGGACCTCCATACCGTTTTTCTCCGGCATATTCAGGTCCAGCAGCATCAGGCTGTAGCCCTCCGTCGACAGACGGCTGTACCGTTCGAGTTCGCGAATCGCCCCGTTGCCGTTTGCCACCTCGACGATATTCCGGTAACCCAGGTTTTGCAGCGCGATTCGCAGCATTTTGCGCATCACCGGCAGGTCATCCACGATGAGAAACTTCCGTGAGTCTCTGGCACTGTCTGTATTTTTTTGCATAGCAACGGTCCGCCATCAAAAAATAACCGTTTCGTTTACTGAACCGACTTGTAAATGGGCTCTTCAGAACATCCGCCGTCGTAATCAGCCCCCTTGTCCACAATCACCGCGCGCCAGGATTTCCGGTCGCTTTTTCGGGACACGTAAATGATGGCCCCCACAATATACGTATGACCGGATTTGGCCTTCAGGGTAAGGGCGGTCAGGGGCTGCGAATCCATAAAACCACCCTGAAAGGAAAGCTCCAGCCGGTGTTCCCCGGCAGGAATTTCCAGAATATCCGGGTACTGCCACGCGCGCGACAGGCCGGTGCTGTTGACCAGGAAAGGCGCCTTGCCGTCTATCTTGTAGACATTGACGCCGCCCGATATCATCAGGATGGCGGTCTCCCCGTCCGGCTGGTCGTGAAGCCGGTGAACCCGGTTTTGGCTGCAGCCGGCCATCACCCAAAAAAGCAGTAAACACAAAAGGCTTTTTGCATAAAGCGGCCTCCCTGTTTTCATAAAAAGACTCCTTTTCCCCTTCGGGGGATGCACCGTTTACCGCAAAAACCGGCCGGCCGAAACCACGGCTACCGATCAACACCGTAAGGTTTCAGCATATCATCGATCTCATCCTGAGTCTTGATCTCCGGATGATCGATGTCCACCGCGGACATGCAGATATCGATCCGCTCTTCGATCCCCGGAAGCCTGGTTTCAACCGCTTTCAGGGAAGCGGCATTTTTAAACCCCTCGGCCAGGACCGAAACCACGCTGTTCAGATTGAGGATCAACACCCGAATGGTCTTGTCCCGAACCTGCGCACATCTGGCCGCCAAAAGCGACGTTTTTCTGGACAGCGGCACAAACCGGCCGAACCCCATGGCCGCCGTACCGCCGATCAGCCGGTTCAGTTTCTGACCGAATTCCGTAAGTTTTTGCGCCTCCGCGTCATCGGGAATCCGGGTTGCTTTCAGAGAATCGCCCAGCGCTTTCAGCTCCTTTAACAGGTTTCGCGACTCCCGCATGAAAAAAGCCATCATGTCATCATCAAAAACGGCCCGCACCGGTTCTTTCACCGGTGTGTCCTTCGGGCGCGGGTCCGGGACAATCGGTTTGCTTTCACCGCCTTCTTTCAAGTCCGTTGAAGCCTCCACGGAAACGTCCCCGCGCAAAGGGTCGTCAAGCCCCGCCAGCTTCATGCAGAAGTCAATTTTTTCTTCGACCTCGGCCAGCCGGTCCGTGAAGGCCGCCGCCGGATCCCGGTCTGCAAAAGAGGTCCTGCACAGGGAAACGATTGCATCCAGCTGGCTGATCAGCACATGCACCGATTTGCCCCGGTTGCTGCGGCAGGCCGAAGCGATGACTGCCGCTTTCCCGGCCAGCGGTGCATACCCCGAATACCCTGCCGCGGCCAGCGTTCCCAGAATCCGCCCGATTTTTTGAATCAACAGCCAAAGATCGGCAAGATTACTCGGGCTGGGAATCTCGACCCTGGCCAGGGGCTCCTGAAGCTTTTTGATTTCCGCGAAAACATTTTCCAGTTCCGCGGCAAAAACGGTCCGGATTCCGGAAGCATCTGACATGGCAAACCTCAATAACCGTTTGTTTTTACTTAAAAATACAATACACAGAGCAAGAGAAATTATATCATGATGAAAACAGGCGTTTCAATGGGTTTTTTTTATTTGGACTTTGAAGTTTTATTTTTTGACAATCCCTTTCAGCGGGCAGCTGTCACAGACCGGCTTCGGACGGCAGAACCGGTTCCCCAGAAAAACAATCTGGGCATGATAATCATTGTAGAGATCCGGATCACGGGGAAGATTGTTCATGAAAAACGCCTGACAACTGTCATACGTTTCATTCCCCGTTAAGAATCCGTGCCGACTGAAAATCCGCCGCGTATAAGCATCGATGACAAAAACCGGCTTGTCCAGCGCGTACAAAAGAATACTGTCCGCCGTCTCCGGACCGATCCGGTAAAGGGTCAACAGCTCTTCGCGCAGCAGCGCCGTTTCCCGGTTTTTCATCCGCCGAATACTGAACCCGTAATGGTCGCCGAAATAGGCGGCAAATATTTTTAAGGCTTTGGCCTTCTGGTTAAAGAAACGCGCCGAACGGACCCTTCCGGCCAGGACCTTTTCCGAGGCTTGATCAATGGCTTTAAAGTTCAGGCCGCTTTCATTCCTCAGCGCCGTGATCGCTTTTGCGGCGTTGGCCCAGGAAGTGTTCTGGGTCAGGATGGCGCCGATCATAACCTCCTGCGCCGTTCGCGCCGGCCACCAGTGCCGCGGTCCGAAGGCCTTGCGCAGGATACCATAGATCTTTAACAGGTCGGTTCGGCCGGTCATTTTCGGACTGTTGACCTTTTCAGGGGTTCAGCGGATGTCCCGATCTTCCGGAACGCAACCGGCTGCAGACCGACTGTCCGCGCCGACGACCGGACGGCTATCTTTCAATCTTTTCCAGAATTTTGTTACACAGACCGCAGCACTCCCGTTCCGGGCAGACGCCGTAAATCACCCCCTGGGGATACACCCAGCGGCCGATGGGACTGCCCGTCCCGCGAATGGCCTCCGCCATCTCATTGGCCAGGTCCCGGATTTCCCACTGGGCCTCGACACAGGTCCGTTTGCCGATGGCATGCAGCGCGTTCCAGCCGTCGGTATGGATCAAATCATAGACCCCCAGGGACTGGGGCGCCACCAGGACGGCATCGCCCGGCGGAATGTCCGCCTGTTGCGGAAGGTGAACCGCCAGGTCAACCAGCCGGTCATGCACCCGGTTCATCTTTTCCGCCAGTCCGGCGATCCTGACCTTGGGCGGAACGACCCTCTCGTTGCGGTCCAGGGCATTGTAAATGCTCTGGACGCTCTGGTGCCAGGTCCGCTGGCGAATGGCCTGGTGAAAGGCGTTGAGACTCATGGACGCCAGAAAGGTAAAGTGGATGTGTTTTAAATTCGCCAGCAGCGCCTCGTCCCCCCTGACCGCGGCGTCCACCTCTTCCTGGCGGATATCGATGGACGCGTAATCCATCAGCACCGCGTTTCCGCTTTTCCCCTTTTCCGCAGCCAGTCGGCTTAAAAAAGGGTTTTCCGCGGCAAACAGCTGGGCCGCCGGCCGCCAGGCCAGGACCTCATAGCCCCGTTCCCGCTCTTTCATGATATGGGGGGCCGCCGACAGCGCCTGGTCGATCATTCCCTGGACCACTTCCCGGGCAACTGCCGGCACAGCCGCCCGGCGCGACATGGCATGCAGGTGCATCAGCTCCCGGGGATCCCCCAGCACCTGGATATTGGTGCGCGTGGCCAGCGGCAGGGGATAGCGGGCGTCTTCGGCCGGCACCCCTTCGTTCCTGGCCATGTCGTAAAAGGAAAAGGCCTCCTGAACCGCGTCTTCGACCTCGTTTCTGCGATCGCTGTTTAAAATTGAGTCCGGCAGGTAGACGCCCCGGTCCGCGTCCGCCCGCCGCAGGGACTGCTGCAGCAGCGACAGGTATTCCGGCAGGCACAGCTGCAGGGTCACCGCCCGGGGCAGGTCTTCAATGGAAAAAACAAAAACACTCTGGTCCAGCACCGACCCGTGCCCCCGGCCGCTGGTCTCGGCGCACAGGCGCTCGAGCTTTTTCTCCTTTTTATCTTCCGGAAGATCTTTTAATTCTTCCAGCAGCACGTGGCTCGATTTTCCCTCGAAACAGCCCAGCGCGCCGGCCACACAGATTTCGTCCGCGCCGGCCCGGTTGTCCGGTGAACGGCTCATGCCGATCAGGCGAATTTTTATTTTTCCGTCCGTCAGTACTTTTTCAGTGTCCATAGATCACACCCTTTTTTCTTTTCGCTAGAGATTGGTCTCCTGCGGCGCTGCCTTGGGCAGCGCGTACAGGACCTGCTCCGCGGCCCCGGCCAGCTCCATGTCGTAGCGGTGATCCAGGGTGAATACCCTGAAATGAACCACCCGGGCCGGAATATATTTGAAAACATCCTTTAACGGCTCGGGAGAAATCGTCCCGGTCTGGGGATTGTAAATATTGATGCGCTTGTTGCTTTCCGCCATGGGGTTGATCGGCCGGGGGTCCTGGGTGGCCAGGTCCACCTTGAACTTGATGCTGCGGCTTCTGCCCCGGGGCAGCCGCTCGCGGATCGCCTGTTCCAGCTGTTCCGGCCGGCTGAACATGGGCAGCCCTTTTTCGGCCTGGTCAATGGTCAGCTCGGTGGAAAAGGCCAGCTTCCATTTCACCCGGCGGTTGATGATTCTTTGCCACTCGCGGCCCAGCCGCCGCGCTTCCGGATCATCGGCATTTCGCCAGCCCTCGACCTGCTGAATCAGGGACCAGTCGTTTAAATAAAGATACCGGCCGAGTTTTGTTTTGGGGTTGTGCGGAAAAATTCGCTTCATGGTCTCGCCGAATATTTCCTGCATGTGAAAATCGATGGCCCGGCCGGAACGGTGAAAATAGACATTGCTGTAAAGGCTGAGCCGCGCGTTCACAAACCGGGTAAAGGCCGAGACCCCGGCCTGGTGCAGGGTCAGCCCCTCCCGGGAAAAGAAGGAATAGAACAGGATGCGGTCGATATCCACGATGTCGATGGAAAAGCCGGTCATGTAGGCGTCCCGCCGCACATAGTCCAGGTTGTCCACGGTGTAGATTCCGGAAAACAGCTGCTGCAGAAAGCGCAGCCACCGGGGCCGTTTCGTATTTCCCGTCTCGGGCGGTTTCTTGATCAGAAAGCCGATATCCTCAGGATCGATGGTCTCGTTTTTCAGGAAAGGGCCGCCCGGGCTGCGCCGCAGCCGCCGGATGATGCTGCCCAGCTTTTTGACAATGATCTCCCGGCCCAGGATCTCGTGGGTCAGCCCGTACCGGCTGAGAAAATTGTCGTCGAAAAAATGGCCGTAGGGGCCGTGGCCCACATCGTGCAGCAGACCCGCCACGCGGAAAACCGCTTCGACATAATTCTTTGACGGGACATTCGGGCACTCTTTTTTCAGGCTGGCATAGAGATGACGGGCAAAACGGCCGGCCATGTGCATGGTGCCCAGCGAGTGCTGGAACCGGGTGTGCTCGGCCGACGGGTAGACCCACAGGGCGTTCTGCAGCTGGTGAATCCGGCGCAGCCGCTGCATCCACTCGCTGTCGATCAGGTCCTTTTCGGTCTTTTCGGATGCCCCCGGCCCCTGGGGAACGGTAAAGGGAATGTAATTATAGATCGGATCGGCAATCAGCGCCGTTCCCTTGTAAGGCAGGGGCATCTCTTTTTTCATCATCCTTTCACCCGGAAAAACGTCTTTTGAATAACCATTAACAGTTCATTAAAAGTTCTTTAATCCAGGTTGTTCAAAAAGGTTTGGATGCAAGGCACGCGATATTGCAAGGAATGAGGCGTACTGGTTCGTACGCCGCAATGACGAACAATAAGCGCAACGTAGCAGACAGGCCTTTTTCAACAACTGCTAAATACCGGAGCGTTTGGCCATATCCAGCCGGTTCTTCATCTTGCGGGAAAGATTGCCGAGGTCCTGCAGCAGGGCCGACAGGCTCTCGGTCTTTTTATGCAGCAGCTTTTCAATTTCCCCGTGCCAGTACTCCACAACCTCGATCTCTTTTTCGATCAGCTGCTTTTCGATCTTTTTCTGCATCTGTTCGATTAAGGCTTTGTCCATAATTTATCCCATCTTGACTTTTTCTCTTTTCACGTGAAATACAAGTTCCGGTTTCAGAACACATATTTCAAGGTCAGCAGCTCGTTCTCCGATTTTCTCCGGACTTGTGGTCAGTTGTAAAATCTTAAATTTGATCTTTGAATTCTCAATATTTTCATTCAAAATTCGATGTTGAACCTTCGATGTTCGACGTTCATTTATTTACCCTTGACCCCTGGAATCCTTGACGCCTTGCTGAAACGAAGTGAAAGCCCCGCTTGCGGGGCATCCTTTTTACACCCTGCGCTCTGCGTTCTGCTATCTTTTGTACCCGATCAGGGTCCTTAACAGCCCGGCCCGGTCCTTTTTGTCCTGGGCAGACTCGATCCCCCTGGGGGAATTACCGTCGATCACGCCCAGCACGCCGCAGCCCTGGTCCGAGGTCGCAATCACCGCCTGGACCGGATTGGCCGTGGCGCAGAAAACCGCGCACACCTCCTGGCAGTTCTTGACCCGGTCGAGCATGTTGATGGGGTAGGCCCCCTGCATCACGATATTGAACACATGGCCGGCCTTCATCTCCGCGCAGTTTTTCACCGCGGTTTTGATCAGATCCTCGTCGTTGCCGTCGGAACGGATCAGGCAGGGGCCCGACGCTTCGTTAAAAGCGATGCCGAACTTCACGCCCGGAACGGTCGTCACCATGATTTCATACAGGTCTTCAACCGTTTTAATAAAGTGCGCCTGGCCGACAATGATGTTGGCTTCCTCGGGAATGGTTAGCTGGACGGTTTTGAGTTCCATGGCATGCTCCTTAAACTGGATTCCCTGTTTCACGTTGTTTTTTTAAAATATTTCGCACTCTACCACAATTTTAACCAAAACAGAAGAGGGATTGGACCTTATTCAATCGACCCCTGAATGAAAAGGAAATCTTCAGATTTATTGACAAAACATCCAGTTATGGTATATTTCTCTATTTACCAGGCGCCTGTAGCTCAGCTGGATAGAGCAACGGACTTCTAATCCGTAGGCCGGGGGTTCGAATCCCTCCAGGCGTACCAGAAAATATGCGGATATCCGGAACGATATCTGATATAATGATCAGAATTTTCAAAATGTGGTGGGTGTAGCTCAGTTGGTTAGAGCGCCAGGTTGTGGCCCTGGAGGCCGAGGGTTCAAATCCCTTCACTCACCCTCTTTTTTTCTTCTCAAAAAATTACCCTTCCATCAACAATCCAGCGGACTTTTTACCCCGAGCCTGTTCTTTTGGGCCACGTGGGTATAGACTGCCATAATCGCCAGATAATGACAGTTCGGGTCTGAAAAAATAGGGTGACACTCCTAAAGATTAGAAAGGAGTGTTACCGATGGAGATTGGAAGATTAA
>Ga0272441_10002005_pt1 | contig 42415 bp, 22 predicted proteins | sample SSMProp6N_FD_193582 | JGI IMG/M metagenome (GOLD analysis project Ga0272441, IMG submission 193582) | Marine sediment archaeal communities from Little Sippewissett salt marsh, Falmouth, MA, United States - SSM-Prop-6N | ecosystem: Environmental > Aquatic > Marine > Wetlands > Sediment ...
GGCGGCGACCAGGCGGTCTCGACCCTGCTCGCGGCGCTGCCGCCGGCCAAGGGCGAGGTCCGCTCCTCGATCGCCCTCGGCTGCGTGTACTGCGCCGAGCGATTGCTCAACGAGGGCAAGGGCGACCGGGCCGCGAAGGTCTATGACACCATCCGCACGGCGTCCGACCTGCCCAAGCACCGGATCGTCGAAGCCACGCGCGGCGCGATCCTGTCCCGCGGGTCCGCCGGCGTGGGGCTGCTGGTCGAGCAACTGCGGTCCGCCGACCGCGAGATGTACGGCATCGGCCTGCGCACGGCCCGCGAGCTACCCGGCCCCGCCGCGACCGACGCCCTGATCGCCGAGCTCAAGACCGCCGTTGACACGCGCAAGGCCGCGCTGCTGCTGGCCCTGGCCGACCGCGGCGCGGAGAAGGCCGTGCCCGTCGTGCTGGAGTCCGCCAAGGCCGGGCCCGTCGACGTCCGGCTGGTCGCCATCGACGTACTGGCCCAACTGGGTGACGTCTCCTGCCTGCCCGTACTCCTTGGGGCCGCCTGCGAGGACGACGACAAGCTCACCAAGGCCGCCCGCCGGGCGCTGGCCATGCTGCCCGAGAAGGCCGACGCCGAGATCCTCGCCCGCCTGGCCAAGGCCAAGGGCACGGAGAAGCAGGTCCTCATCGAGGTTGCCGGCCGGAAGCAGCTCGCCGCGGCCGTGCCGGTCGTTATGAGCTCCGTGACCGATCCCGATGCCGGCGTTCGCGACACGGCCGTGGCCGTGCTCGCGGGCCTCGGCGGCAGCGAGCAGATCGGCGAGATCATCAAGGCCCTCAAGGCCACTTCCGACGCCAAGGCCCGCGGCAGCCTGGAGAAGGCCCTCGTGGCGATCAGCGCGCGGGTGGGCGCCGCCGCGACCGCCCAACTCATGCCGCTGGCCAAGAGCGGCGACACCGCCCTTCGCGTCATCGGCACGCACGCGCTGGCCGGCGCGGGCGGCCCCGAGGCCCTCGCCGCCGTCGTCGCCGCGACGAAAGACGCCGACAAGGCCCTCGCCGACGAGGCCGTCCGCACGCTGTCCACCTGGCCCAACCGCTGGCCCGACGACGCGGGCGCGGTTCCGCCCCTGCTGGAGCTGGTCAAGTCCGGCAAGACGCTGACCCACAAGGTCCTCGCCGCCCGGGGCTACCTCCAGTACCTCCGCAGTACCCGCAAGCTCAACGACGCCCAGAAGCTGGCGAAACTCAACGACCTGATGCCCCTGCTGGCCCGCGCCGAGGAGAAGCGCGACGCCGTTTCGGCCCTGCGCGGCATCCGTTCGGCGGCGTCGCTGAAGGTCCTCACCACGCTGGCCGACGACCCCGCCGTCGCCGACGAGGCCTGTGCGGCGATCATCGACCTCATCGCCGGGCGACGCCCCATCCGTGGGCTTTCGAAGCCCCAGCGCCGCACCGCCCTCCAGCTTGCCGTGGAGAAGTCGAAGAAGCCCTCCACCAAGCGCCGCGCGGAGGACGCCCTCAAGCGGATCAAGTAGCCGCCGACCTCGCCTCGGGCCGGGGAAGCCGTCAGGGACCTTCCCCGGCCTCGATGAGCGTGGCGACGCCGTCCCGCAGCGCGGCGAAGGCGGCCGGGTCCAGGCGGTCGAAGTGCAGCGGCGCGGCATCGTCGGCGTGGAGTTGACGGAGTCTGGCCTGTGGGGCGACCGTCGTGGCGACCAGGGCGCGGAGCTGTTCGCGGTTCAGGCCGTAGCGGTCGGCGAGGGTCAACAGGTACTCGCAGTCCTGCGCGCCGCGGCGGAGGGCCTTCACGCGGATCGACACGACCGCGCCGTGGCCGAGGACGTTCGGCAGGAGCAGGCCCTGCTTGTCCGGCCGCTCCAGCGACCGGGCGCCGCCCAGCGACTGCCACGGCAGCACGCCCTCGCCGCCGGCGAGGAAGGTCGTGAGGCACCACGCGGCCGAGCCCCAGTGGCTTTCGCTCGGCGGGTTGCACGCCCCGTAGCTGGTGAAGGCCAGGTTCGGGTCTTCCGCGGCCATGCGCTGCACGGTCCGCACTTGGCGCGTCAGCCCGCCGACGTACATGACCGTCATCACGTCCTTCAGCCAGTTGTGCGTCCACTGCGGGCGGGAGATGTCGCAGCGGTAGCCGTAGGGAGCCCGGGTGGGCACGTGGGCCAGGGCGCCGCGGAACAGCCGGCCCCAGAAGCGCAGGGCGGTCCAGTCGTCGTAGTTGTACGGTTCGTCGAGCGTCCAGTAGCTCGTCCCCCCGCCGCGGGCGCGCCACTGCACCTTCGCGTCGAGGTAGAACAGGAAGCGCGTCCGCGTCCAGCCCCTGGCCTCAAAGTGGCGGGCGATCTGCCGGGCGAATGAGGCGAAGCCCGCCTTGTAGTCGTCCGTGAAGGCCTCGTCGATGGGCCGGCAGAGCAGGGCGTGGGCGAGGGCGACGTTCTTGTGCTTCCACGGGCCGTCGTAGCGGTAGTGCTCGTCCAGCTTCAGCGGGTATCCGTGGCTCAGCGGAACCTGGCAGGTGGCCAGCGGCACGCCCCGCCGCGGCAGATCCCGAAAGGCCGAGCCGTCCAGCAGCGGGCCGTACGCGGCGTCCCATTGCCTCCAGTCGGCGACGCGGACGTCGGCGCCCTGCCCGGCGAGGGGCATGCCCAGGCCGCCGTTGATCCGATCGCTGTGCCCGGCCAGCGTGATGCTCAGCGTGCAGCGGTTGTAGTGGGCGGCGCGGAACGCGGCGAACCACGCCTCGCTGCCCGGCCGGGCGGGGGCGCGGTAGACGTTCAGCTCCGGGTGGAAGCGCAGCCGGTCGGAAAGGGCGAAGCCGTGGACCGTCAGCGTGACGGGCAGGTCGAACGGATCGACGCCAGCAGCGGACACGGTGACTTTCCCGGCGAGCTCGCCTGCCTTCGTGCCCTGCGGAATCACAACGTCCACGTGGACCAGTTGGTTGCGCTGGCCGGCGGGGGCCTTGTCCTTCCCGTTGGGGATGGCGAGCTTCTCGCCCGGCCGAAGCGGCACGGCGTACTCGGGCACGGGCGTGTACCAGACGCGATACAGGCGGACGTTCTCCGGCCCCGTCAGGCCAGGGACCCGCACGGAGACGTCCGCCAACGGCTGGTCGGTCGTGCGCTCGAGGCAGAGCTGGAAGCCCACGATTTCCCCGGCCGCACCGGACAAGCGGACCGTGTTGCTCGCTCCGTCCCAGACGCTGTTGGCCTTGCGGTAGGCCAGGCCGTCCGCCTCGAGCGCCCTGGCCTCGAAGAGCTCGCCGGTGACGGGATCGACGCGGGAGATCTCCGGCAGGGCCCAGACGCGCATCCGCCCCGAGCGCACGGGCGGCTTGCCGGTCTTCGGCGCCCGCCCGGGGGGCAGGGGTGGCGGAGGTCTCAGCGCCGCCGAAGCCCGGCCTGTTGCCTCGACTCGCGCCGAACGGTTCCCGGCCGGGTCGCAGGCGAACGCCGCCACGGACAGCGGCCCGCTCGGCGGGAGGTCGTCCAGGAGGACCCGGGTCTTGCCCGCTTTCGGATGGGGGACCCGCCAGCGCGGCACGGGCTTGCCGTTGACGGTGAGGAAGTAGCAGAACGCGTCGGCGGGACCGGCCAGGTCGATCGCCGCCGCGCCCGTCGTCATGTGAGCGGCCCCGGGCGCGGGGCGCACGGTGACGGCCGGTGCGGCCGGGGCGTCGGTGTCCGTACCCGTCACGCGGACGACGAGATACGGCTCGAAACCTCGAGCCTCCCGCGAGTGGAGGAAGTGGTTCGCCAGGCCGTAGCCGATCTCGTCCATTACGCACAGGCCGAAGCCGTCGCGGCAGATCAGCGAGCGGACCAATTCCGCCGAGACGGGCACCCGGACCCACAGGCCGGGCAGATCCTCGAGCTCGGCGTGGTGCTGCAAGCTGTTGCCGCTGCCGAAGATCACCGACGAGAGGTCGCTGCCCGCCCAGGCCCAGTGGCTCCGGCCGTGTGAGGCGGCGGCGAATGTCGCGCCACGCCCGGCCTCGTCGACGGTGTAGGACCGCCGGGCCGCGCCCTCCACCCAGTCGGTCGGCACGCTTGACAGGCCGATCCGCCGCAGCAGGTGCTTCCGCGCGAACGGCAGGCCCATGCGGGCGACCTCCTGGGGGGAGGCGACGACGTGGAAATAGAGCCAGCCACCGTCGGTCGTCCTGCCCCGCAACGGGGCACAGTCGAAGCCCAGGATCGCCATCTCCTGGATCGTCTTGAGCTTCAGTTGCGGCGTTCGGCCCATGCTGTGGTCGCGCTCGGCGCCCGCGGCCGAGACCCACACGTCCCGCGAGCAGGGGATCTTGATCTGCTCGGCGAGTGCGGGGGCGACCGGGCCGAGGGCAAGAAAGACGAGGAGAATGGGTCTTGGCATTTGGGTGTCTCCCGGAGCAAAGAGACGATCGCCGGCGCGGCGGCCTGGTCGGCGGGTCAGTCCTCCGTGATGCGCAGGCGGCATCTGGCCTTGGTTACGGGAACCTGTCTGAGTGTAACGAGGCCCCATCGGTCCGCGGTGACCGTGCTTTCGGCGAGCTTCTTGCCGTTGGCGGTCTGGGTCCAGGTGAACGTCCGGCCGGGCTTGGGGCGGAAGCGTCGGCAGTGGCGGGGGGTGACGTCCACGGTGCAGCGGTCCTCGGGGCAGGAGCCGATCAGCCAGACGGTCATTTCCCACCGGTCCGGCTCGTCGACGGGGTCCGCGTCGCCCCAGAGCAGCCAGCCGTTGATGCAACCGTAGTAGTCGCCGTCGGCGGGGCTGCCGTTGCCGGGGTTGTTGTCCAGCGAGCAGTTCGCGAAGGCCGGGAGCGTCACGTCCCACCGCATCCGTTCGAGGGCGGCGGTCAGCTCTCGCGGCGGGTGCGTGCTCCAGGAGGCCACGAACGGCTGGCGGGCGTCGAGCAGGCCGCGCCAGCCGCGCGGATCGTCCTGCCAGCCGAACTCCGAAGTGTGCCCGCGGTCCTTGCCCGTCCCCGAGATGCACAGCAGGAAGGGGATGTCCCGCCGCGGGTGGGCGGCGAGGTACTCGGCGACGCTGTACATCTTCCACGCGTCCTCGTCCCGTGCCGTGCGGATACCCCGCGGTCCGAGGACGCGCGGCATGCTCGCCCCGCCGGGGGCGATCCGCAGATCGTACCCGGCCGTGTAGCTGCCAAAGCTCATTCGCGTGAAGACCTCCGGGTGCCGCAGGCCGAAGTGGAGCATCTCGCCGCTGATCCGGGACCGGTCGATCTCGTGGCGGCCCATGATCCACCGGATCATGAACAGCATGTACCGCTCGGAGAAGTAGTCCACCTTGCAAGCGGTCATGCCGCGCAGCGTGCCGCGACCGGTGTTGTAGAACAGGGCGGGCAGCCAGTCGAGCTGGCGCTGGACGGCAACGGTGACGGCGTCGTTACGGGGCACGCGGATGGACTCCCGCACGTTGAACGCGCCGCTGATCGTGCTGATAATCAGCGGCCCCGGGGCCTGGAACCTGTCGCCGACCGCCACGGCCAGCCGGTACGACCGACTGGGCAGGTTGCCGTACGGCGGGGCCGCCCAGTAGCGGTACCAGTACTCCGGAACGGTCTTCCTGTAGCGGTCGACCTGGACCCACTGGAGGACCGGCTGCGGTGTGGCGGGCCGCTCCCGGACGGACCGGCCGCTGTTGGCAAGGCAGAGCGTGGCGAGGTCTTCCGTGCCGTTCAGCACGGACGTGACGGCGTAGTAGTACGCCCCCTCCCTGTCCGTCGTGTGGACGTACAGCCCCTCGCCCGGCGTCAGGGCCTTGCCCTTATCCACGCAGAGCGTCGGAATCACCGAGTTGGGCTCCTCCCGCTGGTTGAGGTACTCGCCGCGGAAGTGGATCTTGTACACCTCCGTGTCGAGACCGCTCAGCGGGCCGACCTCCGCCAGCAGCTCGGCGGCCAATACGTTCTCGGGTGAGATCGGCTCGGTGTGGCGGTAGATGCGATACGCGACGGCCGGGACCTCCCGGATACGCTTCAGCCCGCGAATGCCCTGGAACCCGCTGGGCTTGCCCCGCAGCCCCAAGCCCTGGAGCCGCCGCAGCGCCCGCAGCGTGATCGCCGGGTGGTTGGGCATGCCCGAGGCGCCCTGTCCGGGACCGTCGGCCAGCACGTCGCCCAACTCGCAGAACTGCCTCACCCAGACGACCTCTTGGCGTTTCGGGCGGAAGGCGGGGATTTCCGTCCACGCGACGAACGTCTGGCCGTCGTGATGAGCGACCCGCGCCTGCTCGATGCGCGCCACCGACGCGAGAGGCGTGCCCTCGTAGATGACGTCCAGGTACGTTCTCTGGGGAAGCAGGCCGTCGAATTGCTCGACGGTCAGGCCCTGGTTGGTTTCGACGTTCGCCACCCACCTTCGCACGACCGCGGTCGCGTCGAAGCTGCGGTACCACGGTCCGATGAGGTTCAGCGGCCTGCCGCCGGGCTCGCGAATTCGCGGCGGGTTCGTCGGCTGGGCGTCGTCCTGGGTGAAGCAGTACAGGCGGGCCCGGTGGACCTTCGCGCCTTTGGGGATGGCCGAAAGGTCGAACGCGAGGCGAACGCCCTGGGCGTTCTTCACGACCCGCAGCGTTCCCGGATGCGTGCAGGGCGCGGCCTTGCCACCCCATCGTTGCGAGACCGGCGCGGCGTGAAACGTACACGCAAACAACAGGACCGTCGCTGCTGCCCCGTTCATTCCGCCTTCTCCTTCCTGCTCCACAGGAGCCGCACTCGTGACGCCTGTTTCGTCAACTTGAGCTTCTCGATGGTCACCAGGCCCCACGGGTCCGCCTTCGCCTTCCCGGACTGGAGCATCTTGCCGCCGTCCGCCGCGGTGTGCGTCCAGGTAAACTCCTCGCCGGGCGTGGCGCGAAAGGCCTGGCAGCGGCGGGGGGTGATGTCCGTTGTGCAGGATTCGTACGGGCAGTCCGGCCGGAGGCGAACGGTGACCTCCCATCGCTTGGCCCAGTCCACGACGGTCTCCGGTTCCCAGAGCTGCCACAGGTTGATCCCGCCGCCTTTCTCGGCGTCGTCGTGGTCGCCGTCGCCGGGGCTGTGGTCCAGCGAGCAGTTGCCGAACGCCGGCAGGGACCGGTCCCGCCGGATGCGCGGCACGAGCTCGCGCAGCGGCCCGATCGGCCCGGGGCCGTTGGTGGACCAGTTGGCCGCGAACGCCCGCTTTGTCGAGGCCATCGCGTGGAGCATCTCGGGCCAGGGCATGAAGCCGAAGTCGCCGATGCTGTGGCTGGGATACGCCCCGTACGCCGGCCAGCAGAGCCAGTACGGCAGCTCGACGGTCGGGTTCTCCCGAACCCATTTGGCGAGGTTCATGTGCTCCCACTGGTCCGCGCCGGCGGCGTTCTTCGAGCCCTTCGGATACGGCCCCCATTTCCAGCCGTGCTTCTGGGCTTCCTTCCCGATCGTGAGGTTGCCGTATCCGTTGGACATCACCACCGAGTAGATCTGCCCCCAGCGCAGAGCCCAGTGGGCCATCTGACCCCAGATGGAGACGCGCCGCGGGTCGATATCGAGCTTCGCATTGCCTGTTGCCCACCACGTGGCCGCCAGCACGCGGCGCTGCGGGTACTCGTGCACGACGCCCTGCCCGTACCCGCGCAGCGTGCCGATGCATTCGTGGAAGCCTTGCCACATCCCGCCCTCGGTGACGCCGACGTACACCGCGCCCGGTACGTGCCGCCGAGCGCCGTGCCAGCCGGGGTTGGCCATCTCCGTCGCCGACCCGCCATGCGTGCCCGTGGAGATCATCAGCGGAAGCCCCGCGTCGGGCTTGGCCGGCAGGTCCCCCCAGCGGACAACGAACGTCTCCGAGACGGCCGGCAGGTTGTGTAGCGATGGGCCGAGCCAGGAGGCGTAAACGTCCACCGCGCAGTGGTGGTTCTTTGGGTCGCCGCCGTTGGTCCGCTGGTAGATCGTCGCCGGGAAGAGGCTGGCATCCTCCTTGACCGGCCTTGCCAGGCTGGCATCGCCAAGCTGCGCGACGGCCTCCCGCCCGTCGATGGCGGTCGTGACCGCGTAGTAGCTCCGGCCCGATCTCGTTGTGATGACTGCCAGGGCTTGGTTTCGCCCCAAGGGCTCTCCACCGGGCGTGATGCGGTACCGTGTCATGGCGTGGCCGACCGCGAGGTTTCGCCCCGGCCGCAGCGGCGAACGACGCGTCGGCGTGCCCTGGTTGGGGTGTTCAGTGTTCCGCACGGCCAGGAGGTTCCACCCGGATACGATCGCGGGGACCTCGCGGAGGAGCTCCGCCTCGCCAAGGGTTGCCCGCGTGATCGGCTTGTCGTGCCGGTACACGCGGTAGACCGCGCGGCGTCTGGCGACCAGCCGGCGAACCGCGTTGTCCAACTCGGCGAATGTCACGGGCCCGTCGGCGAACGGGTCCAGCAGCTTGCCTGCCTCCTCGAGCTGCGGCTCTCGCCAGACGAGGAACGTCTGGCCCGACTGGTGGATCGCTCGCAGCCCCGTCGGCGGCGGAGTCTCTCGGCCGGCCTTGCCGAGGAAGCTGACCTCCAGCACGGCCCGGTCGAACGTCACCCCGCCGGCGGCCTCGATGCGGAGGCCCTTGTTGGCGCTCGCATCGGCCGCCCATGCCCGCGCCGCCGCGGTCGCGTCGAAGCTGCGGTACTCCGGCGGGCGCAGGGCGAGGGCCTTGGCGTTCGGCAAGCCGACCGGCACGACCTGCACCTCCTGGCCCGTGCCGTGCCCGGCCGTCGGCACGCGCAGCATGGCCCGCAACACCTTCGCGCCCTTCAGCGATGAGACGTCGAAGCGAAGGACGTCTCTTTCCAGCGTCGCCGTCCCGCGATGTTCGCGCCGCGCATCGTTGCCGAACGTCGTCGTGACGAAGTGCTCCGGCCCGGTTGAAGCGAACACCATCGCCGGCAGCAAGTTGGCAGCCCCGAAGGGGCGGAAGGACATAGCCGGGGGCGTACGCCCCCGGTTGCGGGCACCCCGATTCTCACAGCCCCGGGACGGGGCGAGTGAAGCTTGTGGGTGATGGCAGGGCTTCAGTCGCCCCCTACGGGGGCTCTGGTTCTCTACGACGCCCCACCACGGGCTTGCGCCCGTGGCTAGCGACAGTCGCCCTCCGGGCTCCGGAATTGGCCCGTGGAAGGAAGGGCGCCTCTGCCATGAAACCGCCTTCGCCTCCCGCCGAATCACCAGCCGCGCCGGCTGGGAGAACTCGACGTCGGTCAGCACGATCCGCCCGTGCTTGTCGACCGTCGCCTCGCCGGACTGGCGCTGTTTGTTCGTCTTCCGGTCCGTCAGCGTCCAGGAGAGCCTCTCTCCCGGCTTCGGTCGGAAGCGCTGCGCGTTGCGGACGGTCACGTCGCACGTCAGCCGGCCGGCGTAGGTCACCCGCCGGGCGGCATAGATCGTCATCTCCAATCGGTCGGGGCGGTCGACGACGTCCTCCGGGTCCCACCGCGGGCGCGTGTTCAGGCGGCTGCCCGCGCCGTAGCCCCGCTTGCCCGTGACGAACTGGGCGTCGAAGAACTTCGGGTTCGGGTGGTACTGCTTGGCCCGGCACGCCAGCAGCGGGGCGTCGGACCGCGGCTCGAAGGGCCAGTCGCCCGTTTCCGCGCCGACCGGCAGGGGCAGGTGCGGTTTGCCGCCCCAGAAGAACACGGCCATGAAGGCGTTGTGCGTCTCGACGTACGCCTTCATCAGGTCGGTCTCCTGCTTCCACGTCTGGTGGAGCGAGCCGGCCCCGAGCGTGAAGTAGGGCAGGGCGGTCGCGTCGCCCGTCCGGCGGACGGCCGCGGGCAGGTCCATCTCCTCCCAGATCGGCCGGTCGGTCTCGGCGGGAAGCCGCCACTCGGCCTTGCCCCAGACGGCGTCCATTTCCGGCCGGGACGTCTTGCGCTTGTCGCCGCGCCCGTAGTGGCTATACTCGTACGGCGTCTGCTTGGGGTCGGGGTCGGGGGCGTCGAAGGCGGCGTAGGCGACCTCTCCCGGGCGGCGGATTGCGTACTGTGCCGCCGCCGTCCCGCCCCAACTGCCGCGCCCGCCGACCGAGACCCGCGCGGGGTCGGCGGAGAACGCCGCCAGCGCCCAGGCGAGCATCGCGTCGACACGCCTCGCGAAGAACGGCCGGACCTTGCCCTGCCGCATCGACCGCAGCGTGCCCAGCGACTCGTGCCATCCGTACCCGTAGCTGCGGTACGGCGCGTCGTGGGGCGAGAGGATGACCGTGTCCCGCCGGTGGGGCCAGGGCGGCTTGAGGTAGCGTTGGCGGTCGCCGTGGAAGAACAGGCGCACGCGGCGGACCGTCGCGGCGGGGAGGTCTCGGGGCACGAAGACGCCCCAGTTGAAGTACTGGTTTGGCAGGTGGGCGACCGGGGGGGCGGCCCATTGGACGTAGCGGTATCGCACGCCTGGGTAGTCGAAGAACACCGTCACGTCCGCCGGGCCCTGGCGGACGGGCACGCCGGGACCGACGGTCTCGGCGACGGGCCGGGCCGTCGCGTTGGCGGGCGAGAAGTCCCGCAGATTCGCCGTGCCGTCGACGACCGTCACGACGGCGTAGAACGCCTTGCCTGCCTTGGTGGGGTGGTGGACGTACAGGCCCGCGTGCGGCGGGAGGGGCTTGTCGTCCTCGACGGCGAAGCGGCCGATGCGGAGCTCGGCCATCTCGGGCATGTCCGGCGTGTACCGCGAGAAATAGTCGCCCCGTGCGAGCCGCTTGGCGAGGCCCAGGTCGTCGATCGCGCGGCGGCGGTGGAGGGCGATCAACTCGTCCACGGACCGCCCGCGGGCGTTGTAGGCCGACATTGGCCGGACCTCGCCGAGACGCTCCGCCGCCGCGACGTTCTTCGCTGTGATCGGCTTGCCGTGGCGGTAGACGCGGTAGCGGACTTGGTGCTCCTCGTCCATCCGATCGAGGCGTCGGCGCAGCTCGTCCCACGTGGGCGTCGGGTCGGCAGAGCGGTCGTCGATCTCGTCGAAGACAAGGAACGTCTGTCCCGCGCGGTGAACGACATCCAGGCCGCGAACCTGCGGGGGGACGTCTTGCGGCGCGGCCTCGTAGGCGACGTCCAACGCCGTCGCATTGGCGTCCCAGCGCGGGCAGGCTTCGACGACGAGGCGGAGCCCGCTGCCGGCGGCTTCCCGCACGGCGCCGGTGGCGTCGAGGCGATCATACCAGGGTGGCCGGAGCTCCAGAGGCTGTCTGCCCTTGCCGACAGGGCGGATCGCGATGTCCATCAGCGCGTCGTCCTCCCGCCCGGTGACCTCGGACGTGCGGCGGACAATCAGGTCGGCGCGGCGGACCTTCGCGCCACGGGGCAGGGCGGAGAGGTCGACCTCGACGGTCGCGGCGTTGCCGCTTCGCTTGAGTGTCACCGTGGCGGGGTGGGCACAGCGGGCGCCGCGGGTGCCCCAACGTTGGCAGACCGACTCCGCGTGCGATCCGCCCGCAAGGGCGAGGATCGCCGCCGCGGCGACGGAGAGGACCGACGCAGCCCGTCGTCCCGTCGTTCTCTGACGCACGCCGCCTCCCGCAGTCCGTAGCGTATCCATCTGCATCTTCTCCGTTCCGCTCGACTCGATTCCGCTTCCACGGCCTCGGCGCCCTTGGCGGCTTGTCTACCTCTTCTCCACGATCAGCCTCCGCGGCTCGGGCGCGAAATGGACGGACCGGAGCGTCAGCAGCCCCGCAGCGTCGGCAATCGCCTCGCCTCGCTGGTGTTCCGTCTTGCCGTCGGTCGAGACGCTCCGCCACGCGTAGGGCGTGCCCTCCGCGGGCCGGAGCCTGCCGAGATTCCGCGGCGTGACGTCGGCGACGGCCTCGCCCCGCCCGGCCAGGAAGATCGTCGCCTCGAACCGGGTGGCCGTGTCCGCCGCGCCGCGCCAGCGGAACTGGAGGTTCAGGTCGCCCATCTTCCCGTCTCGAACGCGGGCCAGGCCCTCGGGCGAGACGCAGGCCAGGTGCGGCCGGCCGCGGGAGACGTCCAGACGGATGACGTTGGGCATGGTCTGCGTGCGGGAGACGGGGACGTACCGCGTGCCGCCCCAGGAGAACTCCGCCAGCAGGGCGCGGCGCTGCGTCAGCAGCGTTTCGTAGAGGCGTCGGAACGCGGCGTCGCCGTGATTGGACGTAAGGGCGAGCACCGGCAATTCGGCCGCGGGAGACAAGGCGGCGAGGAAGCGGTTGAGGTCCTGGGCGGCCCAGAAGCTGCGCCCGTCCTCGCCGGGCGGGTCCCAGTCGGCCTTGCCCCAGACGGTCTGCATGCTCAGCGCGTCGGCCCGGCCGTGGCGGTCGGTCCGGCGGGACGCCGCGGCGTAGTTGACGATCGGGTGCCCCGCGACGACGAGACTGAAGACTCCCGGATGGCGCAGCCCCAGGCGGAGGGCGCCGCTTCCGGACGCGCCCCCGCGGCATCCGGTTACCAGGACGCGATCGCGGTCGACCGGCCACTTTCCGCAGGCCCAGCGAAGGAAGGAAAGAAGCCGCCGCTCCGTGTACGGGCGGACGCGCCCGCCGCGGAACGACCGGAGCGTGCCCAGCGACTCGTGGTAGCCGTGCCACCAGCTCTTGACGGGGAAGTCGTGGGGGCAGAGGACGAGGCTGTCTCGCTCCAGGCGGTACTGCGTTCGCCAGTAGGAGTGCCCGTCGCGATGCAGGTTGAGCTCCACCGGCGCGGGGGCGGGGAGCGGGTTCGGCACGCCGACGGACCAGTTGTGCACCTGCATCGGGACGTTGGCCAGGGGGGGGGCGACCCAGCGGACGTAGTGCAGGCGCGTCTGGTCGTAGTGGAAGAACGGCATCTCCTCCAGGACGCGCTGAAGGACGGGCTCCGGCTCGGCGGGGGACTCGGCGACGGGATCGGCGAGGGCGTTGTCCGGGGCGACTGCGCCGGTGCTCTGCACCCCGTCGACGCTCGCGATCACCGCGTAGTATGCCCGCTGCTTCGCGCGGGCCGTGTGGACGTACAGGCCCCGGCCGCGGGGCAGGGGCGGGTCGCCCTCGCGGATGACGAACCGCTCGACGGGGCAATCCCGGCCGTATTGTCCGTCGGGGGTGGCGTTGCGGAACGGGTCCCAATGGCCGGTCGGCAGGACGCGATCGCTCGCGAGGAACGCGTCGACGGGCCGGTCGACGTTCCGGCCCTCGACATTCCAGCAGGACAGCGGGCGAACGCGTGCGATCAGCTCGGCCTCGTTCAGATTGGCGGGGGTGATCCTGCCGGTATGGCGGTAGACGCAGTAGCGCACGCGCCGGTCCGTATCGAGCCGGTCGAGGACGCCCTGGAGCGGCCCCCAGGCGATCGTGTCCCGACCGACGGGGTCCTCGATCTCCTGCCACGTTAGAAACGTCTGTCCGGCGCGGTGGAACGCCCGCAGCTTGCTCGCCCGGGGCCCGCCGGGGCGGGGCTTGCCCTCGTAGGCGACGTCCAGGCAGGTCGCCGCGGCGTTCCAGAACGGGCAGGTCTTGACGAGGAACTCGAGGGGCCGGTCCTGCTCCGCCGCCCATCGCCGCACGGCCTCGGTGGCGTCGAAGCGGTCGTACCACGGCGGGCGGAGCGTCAGCGGCGCGGGCGCCTTCTCGCCGAGGCGGGGGTAGATCTCGATGTCGATCCGGGCCTCGTCCATCCGCCCGTCCACCTTCACCGTGCGGAAAACGAGCAAGTCCGCCCGGTAGACTGTCACGCCCCTCGGCAGGCCGGTGACGTGGAAGCGGACGATCCCGGCGCCGCCCTCGACGGGCAGGACCTCGACGTCCTCCTTCTTCACGGCGGGGGTCTTTCGGCCCTCGCCGGGCGTGCCGGCCGGAGGCTTGCCGAAGCGCAGCCGCCCGAAGCGTCCCGGCACGTGGCTGTCGCCGGAGTAGGTGGGAGACCAGGCTGTCTCCTGCCACCGGCCCGTGGTGCGGCGGTTGCGGTTGAAGTTCGCCACCCACGCGTCGGGGACCTTGCCCTCCCCGGCCATCGCCTTCAGCGGCAGGGCGATCTCGACGGTCCACGCCGCGGGCTCCCGCCCCGCGGCGGCGCGGAACGAGGCGTTCCACGAACGGTCCTTGCCCCGCGCGTCGTACGTGCTACCGAGGGCATTGACGCCGAAGTGGAAGTAGCCGCCCCCGGCCGGGCCGACGAACAGCTCGATGGAATCGTCCTCCCAGACCGACGCGTCATGGGCTCGCCGCGAGGTAACAAGCCGGTCCAGCAGCGGCTCGGCGCACCGGAAGGCGAGGTAGAGGTGGTTGGCGTCGCGGAGGAGGCGGACCTCGGTCGGCTGGGGAGCCGCGCCCGAGCCGTCGAGTGTCCGCCCGAGCCGGTAGACGGCGGACGCCTTCCAGGCCGCGTCGTCCAGCTTCCCGTCCAGTCTCGGCGGCGACTGCGCGCGCGGGACGTAGGCCGTGGGCGGCTTGGCCCGCGGCGCCGCGGCCTTCGCCGCCGGCTTGCCCCGTGGCGGCGTTCCCCACCGCCGCGTGACCATTTCACCGCAGACCACGCCCGGCCACAGTCCGACCAGCGCGACGACCACTCCGGTTCGCTTCATGGCAGATGCCTCTCCGCAGGAAGGTTCGGCCTGAGGCGCTTTCAGACCGAGGTCTTGCTTCTCTGATCCCGTGCCTCCCCTGCGTCCCTGCTGGTGCTTCCGAGAGACCGCCGTCCTGACACCCCGCCGGGAGGAAGGCGGATGGCGGAAGTGCCCGGCCCCCTCCGATTCAGAACGACGGTTCGGCTGGCCATGGGGCTCTCCTTGGCGGACGGGGGAGCATGGGCGTGCTCGATACCATACGCCCGCAAGTCCGGCCCCGCAAGGCGGGGGGGGGGAGGGCAAGCGGCAAGAAACTCAAGACTTGAACGGTCTGCCCGGCGCGGCGGGCGGTTCCATCTAGCAGGTCGCAGCGCCCGCCGCGGCGGAACGGTTCCAGGAGATCACTATGGCAGATAATGCGGACGCACAAGCCCAGCCGCCGATGGACGACGAACAGGCCGTCGTGCGCCTGCGGGAGGCCTATGACAAGATCCTCACCGAGCTGCGGCGGATCATCGTCGGCATGGACCAGGTAATCGACGAGACGCTGATCGCCATCTTCAGCCAGGGCCACTGCCTCCTGGTCGGCGTGCCGGGCCTGGCCAAGACGCTGCTGGTCAGCAGCCTCGCCCAGACGCTGAGCCTGACGTTCAAGCGGATCCAGTTCACGCCGGACCTGATGCCCTCGGACATCACGGGTACGGAGGTCCTCCAGGACGACCCCGAGACGCACGAACGGGCGTTCAAGTTCCTTCGGGGCCCGGTGTTCTCGCACATCATCCTCGCCGACGAGATCAACCGCACCCCGCCGAAGACCCAGGCCGCCCTCCTGGAGGCCATGCAGGAGAAGAAAATCTCCGCCGGCGGGGAGGACTTCCCACTCGACGAGCCGTTCTTCGTGCTGGCCACCCAGAACCCTATCGAGCAGGAGGGCACGTACCCACTGCCCGAGGCCCAGCTCGACCGCTTCCTGTTCAACATCCTCGTCGACTATCCCAGTTGGGACGAGGAGATCGAGATCATGAAGCGCGTCACGGGCGTGATGCCCGCCGAGCTGGAGCCCGTGCTGGGGCGCGAGGACATTCTCGCCCTCCAGCAGCTCGTCCGCCGGGCGCCGGTGGCGGACCACATCTTCCATTACGCCGCGAAACTGGCGCGGTCGACGCGCCCGTCCGATCCTGACGCGCCGGACTTCATCAAGGAGTACATCTCCTTCGGCGCCGGGCCGCGGGCCAGCTTCAACATGATCCTTACCGGCAAGGCGAGGGCGATTCTCCGGGGGCGCTTCCACGTCGCCATCGAGGACATCCAGGCCGTGGCCCATCCCGTGCTGCGGCACCGCATCATCCCGAATTTCGCGGCCCAGTCCGAGGGGCTCACGCCCGACGATATCGTGCAGAAGCTGATGGACGTGGTCCCGGCCGACGAGCGCCTTTACGATGGCACGAAGTAAGCTGAAGTACCTCGACCCGGCCGTTCTTCAGAAGATCGGCCCGCTGGACCTGATCGCCCGGGAGGTCGTCGAGGGCGTCCGCGTCGGCATGCACAAGAGCCCGCTGCGCGGCTTCAGCACGGAGTTCAGCCAACACCGCCAATACGTCCAGGGCGACCCGCTGCGGCACGTGGACTGGCGCGTCTACGGGCGGACCGACCGCTACTACCTCAAGCTCTACGAGGCGGAGACCAACTTCACCGCAAACCTCCTGCTTGACGCCAGCCGGTCCATGCACTACGGCGAGCCGGTCAGCAAGCTGGAGTACGCCAAGATCATGGCCGCGTCGCTGGCGTGGCTGATCTGCGAACAGCGGGACTCGGTGGGCTTGGCGGTTTTCGACGACCGTTTGCAGGACTACGTCGAGCCCAGCGGCTCGAGAGCGGCCGTGCGAATCATCGCCGAGCAGCTCGAGAAGGCCCGCCCCGAGCCCCGGACGGACGTGGCGGGTATCCTCCACGAGTTTGCCCGGCGGATGCGGCGCCGCGGGTTCGTCCTGCTGTTCAGCGACCTGTTCGACCACGTGGAGGAGTTCCTCAAGGGTCTGGACCACCTGCGGTTCGGCGGGCACAACGTGACGGTCTTCCACTTGCTGGACCACGACGAGCTGACGTTTCCCTTCGGCGGGACGTGCAAGTTCAAGGGCCTGGAGCTGGACGGGGAGATCTCGACCCAGCCGAAGCGGATCCGCGAGGCCTACCTGAACGAGCTGCGGAAGTTCCTCGGCCGGATCAAGGGCGCGTGCGAGCGAAGCCACATCGACTACGTGCTGGTCGACACGTCTCGCCCCGTGGACGTGGTGCTCGCCAATTACCTCATCATGCGGATTCGCAGCACGGGGAAGAAGATCTAGAGGCGGCCGCCTCGCCCGCCTTACAAGTCATGCGCAAGCCTAGAGAGAAACGACCGAGGACAGGGACGACCAGGAGGATGAGTGCGCGTGCCGCAGCCGTCGCCGCGTTCCTTCTAAGCGGTTTCCCGATCCTCGCCGGCGTCGTCCAGACGCGCACCGGGCGCCTCTCGGGCGCCGTCTCCGTGCGCGACGGGGCACTGGCTGTGGACGGGAAAGTCGTGCCCGTCAAGGACGTGCTCTTCGCCGTCTTCGACGCGCCCGGGCGCACGTTCCGGTCGCCCAATACCGTCCGGTTGACCAGCGGGGAGGTGTGGCACTGCGAGGTGCTGGCCCTCCAGGCCGGGAAGCTCAAGCTCCGCAGCCCTTACTTCGGCACGAAGGAGGTGGCCCGGGAAGGTGTCCGCTCGCTGGAGTTCCGCGAAAAGGTCCCGCCCGAGGAAGGTCTCGGCGCGGACACGCTCTACCGCGAGGAAGGCGAGCCCCTGCCCGGCAAGCTGCTGTGGATCAGCTCCACGCAGGTCGCCGTCGACAGCCCGCTGGGCGCGATGGCCATGGACCGCAGCGAGGTCACGCGGTTCATCCTCTCGAAGGCAGCACCCGCGGCCGCGACGACGGGCCACTGTGAGGTCGCCTTGTGCGACGGCAGCGTCGTCCGCGGCACGCTGAAACTTGCCGCCGGCGAGGTGGTTGTCACCCATGAGGAGTTGGGCGAGCTGGCCGTGCCCGTTCGGGCCGTGCGGTCGCTGCTGTGCCATGCGCCCGGATGCGTCTACCTGGCGGAGATGGCGCTGGATACCGCCGCCTCGCCGCTGCTCGCCGCGACGCCGTCCATCCGCACGGTGCACCGCCGAGCCGGCGGGCAGGCCGACGCCGCCGCGGGATACGTTCGGGCGCTGGTCATCCAGCCGTCCACCAAGCTGACCGTTCGGTTGCCGGGCAAGGCGCCCGGCGTGTTCCGTGCCACCGTCTCCGCCGTCGACGCCGCCCGGGGCCCGGCCCGGCTGCGCATCACGGCGGGGGGCAAGGCGCTGATCGCCCGGACGGTCGAGCCCTCCGTGGGACCCCCGGAGGCGATCTCGGTCGAACTGACCGGCGAGACGATGGCGATCGAGGTCCTCTTCGAGGACACACCGAAGTTCCCGTGCGGCGTCGTGCTGGGCGATCCGCACGTCGTCAGGCCGTGACGTCCCTCGGATCGGTAGTGATTGAGGAAGAATGGGCTTCCTGAACGACATCATGCTGTGGGGCCTGCTGGGTGCGGCCGTGCCCGTCCTGATCCACCTGCTGAACCGGTACCGGTACCGCGAGATCGACTGGGGCGCGATGGAGCTGCTGCGGCGGGCGATGGTCGTTCGGTCCCGGCGCGTGCGGATCGAGGACCTGATCCTCCTGCTGCTGCGCTGCCTGGCCGTGGCGCTGCTGGCGATCGCGATGTCCCGGCCGACGATCGGCGCCCGCGGGGCGCGGTTCTTCGGGGGCGAGTCGCGCGTGGGCATGGTCATCGCCCTGGACGGCTCGTACAGCATGTCCCACCGGCCCGGCGTGCAGGCCCGCTTCGACGCCGCCGTGCAGAAGGCCCGCGAGATCGCCCGGACCCTCCAGCCCGGAGACCAGCTCTCCCTCGTGCTCCTCGGCCAGCGGCCCCGCGTGCTGCTGCGCAACGTCAGCTTCGACCAGCAGCGGATCGACGAGCGGCTCAACGCCCTCCGCGTCCTGCCCGAGCGGCTGAACGTGGAGTTGTGCCTCGAGCAGCTTGCCACGCTGATCGACGAGGTCCGCGCCCCGGCGAAGGAATGCTACGTGGTCTCCGACGCACAGGACCTGACGTGGCGGGAGGTCTCCGAGAAGGCCCGCAAGTCGATCGCGCAGATTGCCGCGGCCGGGCGAATGTACTACGTCAACGCGGCGTCCGGCTCGGCGGAGAACGTGGCGATCACGGACTTCCAGATGACCTCCGGCGCGACGCGGGCCGGGTCCATGGTGCGGTACGTGGCGACGGTTCGCAACAGCGGGCGGCGGGCCGTGCAGAACGCCGCCGTCACCCTCACCGTCGGGGGCAAGACGGCCGACCGGCGCGTCGTGGACGCGATCGCGCCCGGGCAGACCACCGCCGTGCCGCTCTACGCCAAGTTCGGATCGGCGGGGTACGTGACGGTCTCGGCCGCCCTGGAGCGCGACGCGGTGGCGGCGGACAACGTCCGCTACGCGGCGGCCGACGTGCGGGCCCAGACGCGCGTGCTGGTGGTGGACGGCGATCCGGGCCGGGGCGAGGACGGCGGCGAGACCTACTACGTGCTGCGGGCCCTCGTGCCCGACGCCTCGAAGCCCGAGCAGGCATCGCTGCGGCCAAAGCGTATTGCCTCCGTCGAGTTGGCGCTCCAACGACTGGAAGACTACGACGTGGTGGTCTTGGCCAACGTGCCCGACATCCGGGACGCCCAGGTAAAGGCCCTGCACGACTACGTGCGCCAGGGCGGGGGCCTCATCGTCTTCCTGGGCGACAAGGTCAACGGCCGGGTGCTGAACATGCGGCTGCGGGTCGGCGAGGTGCCGCTGCTGCCGGCGGAGGTGGGCGAGCCGCTGGCGCCTCCGCGCGGTCAGGAGGCCGGTTGGCCCCTGGAGGTGACGGACCCGCACCACCCGCTGGGGCGGTTTCTGGCGCGGCTGCCGCGGGCCGTCGTGGAGGAGGCCCGGGTGACCCGGCTGTTGAAGGCCGTGCCCTACGAGCGGGCGCGGACCGTCTTGTCCGCCGGCGGGTCCGACGCGCCGCTGCTGCTGGAACGCCCCCTGGGGCGCGGACACGTGCTGCTGTACACCAGCTCCGCTGACCGGGACTGGGGCTCGGTGGCGATCAACCCGCCCTGGCTGATCCTGCTGCACGAATCCGTGGCCTACCTCACCCGCCGGTCGCACGAGCGGCAGTTCACCGTGGGCGAGCCGCTGACCGTACCCGTGCCGGCGCGGATCGACGCAAGGCAGTTCACGCTGCTGGCGCCCGACGGCCAGGCCACGCCGATCCAGGCCTCCGAGGCGGCCGGCCGGCGCGTGGCGCGATGTGGCCCGCCGGAGGCGGCGGGCTTCTACCGCCTCCAGTACGACCTGAAGGCCGAGCCGATGATGATGGCCGTCAACGTCGACCCGACGGAGTCGGACGTTCGCACGCTGTCGCCGGACGCGCTGGCGGAGGCACTGGCGGACCTGCCGGTGGGCGTCCTGGCCGGCCGGGACCTGCTGGCGGAGGTTCAGCAGGGCCGCCGGGGCCTGGAGATGTGGCGGACGTGCATGCTGGCGGCGCTGATCGTGCTGGTGATCGAGGCGCTGCTGGCGCGGTGGTTCTCCAAACGCATGAGCGCGGAGGCCGCCGCGGCCCCGCAGACCGCGCGGGACGTCCTGATGGCGGGGAGGGAGGCGGCATGAACGGCGTGCTCCGCGACCTCCTGGGCCTGAAAGGCACGGGCGAGATCCAGGAATTGTCCTGGTATCTCCGCCTCAACTGGCCGCTGGCCGTCCTGGCGGCGGTGGTCGCCGTGGCGATCGTCTACGCCGTCCTGCTGTACCGGCGCGAACGGACGGTCCGCGGGGGGCGGCGGGCGCTGCTCGGCGTGCTGCGGGCCGTGGCGCTCGTCCTGATTCTGGTGCTGCTGTTCGAGCCCGTCGCGGCCATCAGCACGGCCGTGGAGCTGCCGCGCACGGTCCTGGTCCTGCTGGACGTCTCGGACAGCATGAACATCCGGGACAAGCGTCGCAAGCCCGCCCAGCAGCGAGTGGCCGCGATGGCGCTGGGCACGGTGCCGTACGGCGACGCGAATGCCGAGGTCCCGGACGAGGCCCGGCAGGCGGTCTCTTCGGCGTCGCGTCTGGACCTGGCCCGGGGGCTGCTGCGGCACCCGACGCGGAACGTCTTTGCGCAGATCGCCGAGAAGTACCGCGTGCGGTATTTCGCCTTCGGCGAGGACCTGTTCCCGGCCGAGGGCAAAGGCGCGACGGGGCCGGAGGCCCTCGCCGCCCTCGATGCCAACGACGGCGCGACGCGCCTGGGCACGGCGGTGGAGGAGGCCTTGGCTCGCTTCAGCGGGCAGAGCATCTCCGGGATCATCGTGCTGACCGACGGGGCGTCGAACGAGGGCGTCGCGCCGCTGGAGGTCGCCCGGCGCATGAGCCAGCGGACCGTCCCGCTGTTCCCGGTGGGCCTGGGCCTGTCCCAGCCGGTGGACGTCCGCCTCGACGCCGTACTGGCCCCCGAGACCGTCTTCGTCAAGGACAAGGTCCCCGTCCGCATCCAGTTCTCCTCGACGGGTCTGGCCGGCCAACCCGCGGAGATCGGCCTCAAGCTCAACGGGCGCGACATCGGCAGCCGCAACGTCCGCCTGACCGACAAGGCACAGTACCTCGAGCTGCTCTTCACGCCCCAGCGGCCGGTCGAGGACGCCAGGCTGGAGGTGGCCATTCGCCCGATCGGCGGGGCGGTCGACGAGGCCAGCGAGGTCAACAGCCGCACGACGCGCACGATCCGCGTGATCGACGACAAGATCAAGGTGCTCTACGTCGAGGGCAAGCCGCGGTGGGAGTACCGCTACCTCCGCCGCGTGCTGCTCCGCGACCACCGCCTGGACGTGACGTTCTGGATGACCGAGGGCGACAAGGAGCTGGCCCAGTACTCCGAGCGGTACGTCGCGACGTTCCCCATGGCGGCGGAGCGGGCGTTCCAGTACGACCTGGTGATCCTGGGCGACGTGCCGCGGGAGCGGTTCAGCCGCCTCCAACTGGCGCGGATCGAGGAGCTGGTCCGCGAGCGCGGCGGGAGCCTGTTGCTGCTGGCGGGCATGCACCACGCCCCGTTCGAGTACCTCGGAACGCCCGTCGAGACGATGCTGCCCGTCAAGATCCGCCCCGACGGGATCGGCGGCCTCGACGACCTGGTCCACCCCAAGGTTACCCCGGAGGGCCTCCGCTCGGCCGTCGCGGCCCTGGAGTACCCCGAGGAGCGCAACCAGGCCCTCTGGTACCAGGTCCGCCCGATGTTCGGCGTGCCGCGTCTGGACGGGCCCAAGAAGGGCGCGACGGTCCTGGTGACGCTGAGCGGCGCGGTTCGGGGGGGCGAGCCGTACCCGCTGATCTGCTGGCACCGCCACCGGCGGGGGAAGGTGATGTACGTCGGCAGCGATCAGCTTTGGCGGCTGCGGTTCAAGCGGGGCGACAAGCACCACGCCCGCTTCTGGGGCCAGGCGATCCAGTTCCTGACGCTCTCGCGGCTGCTGGGGGGCAACAAGCGGATCCAGATCGAGACCGACCGGATCGACTACCGCGCGGGCCGGCGGGTGCAGGTCAACGCCAACGTGCTGGACGAGGCCTACTCGCCCGTGCTGGACCGCGCGTTCGACCTGATTGCCGAGCGCCAGGGCCCCGAGCGGGCCCGGACGACCGTTCGGCTCGCCGCCGTGCCGGGCATGGGCGGGATGTTCCGCGGCTTCTTCACCCCCGAGCAGGCGGGGCGGTACGAGCTTCGGCCCGCCGACGCGCCGCAAGAGATCTCCAACACCGTTCGGATCAACGTCGAGGCCGCCAGCCTCGAGCGCCAGGAGCCGGCGATGCAGGAGGACCTCCTGCGCCGCATGGCCGAGGAGGCCGGCGGGCGGTACTTCACCCCGGCCGACCTGCCCGAGATCGCCCGGGACCTGGCCGGCGAGCAGCGCCAGACCAGCGTGCGCTACACGAAGGAGCTGTTCGACCTGCCGGCGATCTTCGTCGTCCTGCTTGTCGTCTTGAGTCTGGAGTGGCTTGTGCGGCGGCGGTCCGATCTTGCGTGAAGAGACAAAGTACACGAATTGAACGAGTTACACGAAGCAGGTAACAGACCTTCTTCTGCGATATTCGTGTGATTCGTGTACTTCGTGGACAAGAACGATCAGCGAATGAGCAACGGCAAGACAACCCGATCGGACGTAAAGGAACGGCGGTACGTCCACCGTAAGCTGCGAAGCGCGTGGCATAAGGAGCGGCGGTTTCATCACCTGCGCGGCGTATGCTACCTGGCGATCTGGGCGGTCGTGCTCGTGCTGGTGGACCTGCTGGTGGACTGGCTGTTCCTGGCCGGCTACAACGCGCCCGGGTGGGCGCGGGTGGTGCTGCTGGGCATCAACGCCGTCACGCTGCTGGCCGTGCTGTACGCCTACTGGTGGCGGCACCTGCGGCGGTATGACCCCGTTCGCGTCGCCCTGGAGTTCGAGGGCAAGCACCCGGAGCTCAAGAGCCTGCTGGTCAGCTACATCCAGATCGACGACGCGGCGAGCGAGGCGATGCAGGCCTCCCCGGGCCTGGTCGGCGCGCTGCGGCGCGAAGCGATTGCCGTCACCCGCCCAATGAACTTCAAGGAGGTCGTCAGCTACCGCCTGCTGGGGAGGCTGGCGATGTTCAGCGCGTGCGTGCTGGGCTTCTTCGCCGCGGTCAGCGTCTACAAGAGCGATTTCTTCCGCACGCTGCTTCGGCGGTTGATGAACCCCGTGGCCCAACTGGAGTACCCCACGCGAACGGTCATCGAGCGAGTCTCGGGCGACCTGAGTGTCCAGCAGGGCACGAGCCTGGCGCTGACGGCCGTCTGCGCCGGCGAGCTGCCGGAGAAAGGCACGCTCCACGTGAAGGCCGACGACGGCGACTGGGAGAAGCTGGGCTTCGTGCGCAGCCGCGGGGCGGTGTACTCCTACCGCTTCTCGGAGGTGCGGGCGAGCTTCGACTACTACGTTCGCGTGGGCGACGACGTATCCGAGCGGCACCGGGTGGAGGTCATCCCGGCCCCGAAGGTGATCGAGAAGCGGATCACCCTCGCCTTCCCTCCGCACACGAAGCTGCCCGCCGAACAGCGCGACAGCTACTACGTCGAGGTGCCCGAGGGCACGAAGGTGACGTGGTGGCTGAAGTGCGACCGGCCCGTCTCCGCGGCGAGAATGGTCCGCGGCCAGGACGCCAACGGCCTGGAGGACGCCAACGAGTTGGCGGTAACCGCGGGGGGGACGGAGGTCACCTGCACCCAGACCGTATGGGAGTCGTTCGACTACCGCTTCCGCTGGCAGCTCGCGGGGCACGGGTTCATCTACGACACGCCGGGCGCGTACACCGTGCACGTCACCCCGGATACGCCGCCCGCCGTGGAGATCGTCGAGCCGTGGGAGGACGAGAAGGCCACCGTTCGCAAGCGGCTGACCGTGACGTACCGAGCGTCGGACGACTACGGCCTGTCGCAGGCCCGGCTGGTGTACTCGGTGGACGACGGGCCCGAGCAGCGGTGGGTTATCGGCCCGCTGGACGGGAAGTCCGCCGAGCGGACCTTCGAGAAGAAGCTCGTCGAGCTGGTGCCCGGCCTGGCCACCGACCAGGTGGTGACGTACCACGTGGAGGTGGCGGACAATCGCGGCGACCGCCGCGGGCCGAACGTCTCGGCCTCCCGGAAGCGCCGCGTGTACGTCGTCAGCATCGAGGAGTACCTGCGGAGCATTCTGGAAGAGCAATTGCGGTGGATCGCCGAAGTCAAGGAGCTCCGCACCGAGGAGCGGACGGCCGACCAGCAGGTCGAGGCGATGAAATCCCAGGCGGCGACCCAACCGGTGCCGACCCAGCCGGCGACGGCGCCGGAGTAACCCCGCGGGAGTTCACGGCAATACCTTGCGGACGAGCTTGTTTGCCCCGGGCCTGTTGAATGGGTCCCGCGTTCGCCCCGCAAGGGCAGGTCAGAATACGAACCAGCGCATGCAAACTCCAGGAAGCACACCCATGAAATCCACGAAGTGGTGTCTTCTCGCGACGTTCCTGGCGGCGCCGCTTGCCGCTCCTGCCGCGCCGCCGGCGCCCGCGGCCGTCAACGAGGTCCTCCGGGCGCTCGCCAATCGCCTGCTCGACGAGGCCGAGCGACAGCATATGGTCAACCGCCGTATGGGCGCGTCCATCCGCGCCTTCGACGCCTTGATCAAGGACCTCGCCAGCAACGACCTGCTTGCCCAGGGTCGCGGGCCGCACATGAAGCGGTTCGTCAAGGTCCTCGACGTGCTGAACCTGACCCACGTGCCCAACGCGGGCAAGTACCTGGAGGAGGCCCGCAGGAAGCTGCACGCGCTCAAGCCGAATCTCGGCGCCGCGGACCGCGAGATCGACGTCATCCTGAAGATGCTCGACGACCTGTTGAAGCGGTCCCGCTCCGAGCGTTCCGAGGACGACCTGCTGACACAGTTGCGGGTTATCATTCGCAAGGAGGAGCAACTCCACCAGCAGACCCGCGCGTGGGGCAAGCAGCTCTACCAGAAGCCCAAGGAGGCCGAGGCCGACCGGGAGGACCTCGCCGCCCGCCAGGAGCAGATCGCCGCGACCGTCCGACAGTTCGAGGACAAGCTCCAGGAGGCCGCCCGGCAGGAGACGGACCCGCTCCGCAAGCCCGAGCTGAACCGGGCCGCGGAGGCGATGAAGAAGGAGAGCGTCGACAAGAAGCTCGACCAGGCCGCCAAGGAAATCGAGACGAAGAAGGCGATTCCCGCCGTGCAGAAACAGGCGGAGGCCCTCGACGCGTTGAAGGCCATCGAGGAGCTACTCCAGGAGGACTCCCTCGCCGACACGCTGGAGGACATGAGAGATTCCTACGAGGACCTCTCCGACCTGCTTGCCCGCCAGGAGCAACTGACCCAGAAGACCCGCGACGTGCCGAAGGACCAGTTCGAGAAGAAATCGGACCCGCTCCAGCTCGAGCAGCGAAACCTCGAGAAGGACCTGGAGAAGACCACCCAGGAGATGCCCGAGGCCGCCGACCGGGACGTCCGTACGCCCATGGAGCAGGCCGACCAGCACATGGAGAATGCCCAGCAGGAGATGGACGCCGACAAGCAGTCGGAGGCCGTCGCCCAGCAGCAGAAGGCCGAAGAGTCCCTCAAGCAGGCGATGAAGAAGCTGGAGGAGCAGATCGCCGAGGCCGCCCAGGAGCTGGCCGACGAGACGGCAGCCTCCGAACTGGCCCAGGAGTTGGAGCAGGCACTGGAGCAGACCGACTCGCTCTACCAGCGCCAGGAGCAGCTCCTGCAGGCCACGCAGGCGGCCCAGCCGCAGCAGTTGACCGAGATGAGCAACCAGCAGCAGCAGCTTGCCGAAGAGGCCTCGGGCCTCGCCGAAGAGACCGAGGCCGCCTCGGAGTCCCTGGAAGAGGCGTCCGGCCAGATGGAGCAGGCGTCCGAGTCGATGGAGCAGGGCCAGCAGACCCAGGCCACGCAGAGCCAGCAGAAGGCCCTCAACGCGCTCCAGCAGGCCCGGCAGTCGCTTCAGCAGGCGCTCCAGCAGGCCCGGCAGGGCACCCAGCAGGCGCAGCAGCCCCAGCCGGCACAGAGGCCCAACCCCAACAACCGCACGCGCAAGCCTCGCGAGCAGGGCAGCCGCGACTTCGGCAAGCAGAAGCCCCGCGGACCGAAGCAGAAGAACGACAAGAAGCTGTGGGAGCACCTGACGCCGCGCGAGCGCGAGGCCCTGAAGCAGAAATACGCCGGCCGGCTTCCGCTGGAATACCGCGAGCTGCTCGAGGATTACTATGAAGCGCTCTCCAAGTAGGCCGCGGACCAGCCGGTCCCGTTCGCCGCGTCTTTGGGTCATGGCCTGCATCGCCGGCGTGCTGCTCCACGGCGTCGCGCCCGCCTGGGCGGAGCCTGGCGGCGAATCCGCGGGCGCGGTCCACGTCGCCGAGCTGTCTCCCGAAAGCGAGCGGGCGATCGAGCGTGGCCTGAAGTACCTCGCCGCCGAACAGCACGTCAACGGCAGTTGGGGCAGCAAGTACAAGGCCGCGGTGACGTCGCTGGGCCTGATGGCCTTCATGCTCAAGGGCCACTTCCCCAAGCAGGGCAAGTACGGCCGCTTGCTCGACCGTTCCGTTCGCTTCCTGGTCGGCCGGGCCAAGGAGGGCGGGGGCTACTTCGGCGGCAACATGTACGAGCACGGCCTGTCGACGCTCGCCCTCTCGGAGGTCTGGGGCATGACCGAGCGGAAGGAGCTCCGCGACACGATCAAGCAGGCCGTGCTGGTCATCCTCAAGAGCCAGGCCTCCTCCGGCGGGTGGCGATACCAGCCGATCCCGAAGGACGCGGACATTTCCGTGACGGTCATGCAGATCCTCGCGTTGTCCTCGGCCCGGGAGGCGGGGATCTACGTGCCGCAGAAGACCATCGACCAGGCCGTCAAGTACGTCCGGAGGCTGCAGGTCCGCTTCACGGGCGGGTTCGGATACACGTCGGCGAGCAGCGAGGGGTTCGCCCGCTCGGCTGCGGGGGTCATGAGCCTGCTGATGTGCGGGGAGGACCCCACCGGCCGGCCCGTTCGAAGCGGCCTGAGCTACCTCCAGAAGTACCCCAAGGACAAGTTCACGAAGGTGGAGTGGTACTTCTACGGCCATTACTACGCCGTGCAGGCGATGTACCAGGCCGGCGAGGGCTACTACCAGACGTGGTACCCGCAGATACAACGGGCCCTGCTGCGGAAGCAGAACTCCGACGGCTCGTGGCGCGACAGTTCGGCGGGCACGGAAGGCGGGACGGCCTTCGCGATCCTCATCCTGGGCGTTCCCTACCGCTTCCTGCCGATCTACCAGCGGTAAGTGGCCGCGGGCGCGTCGGTCCCGTTCTTACCACTGCTTGACCAGCGCCAGGCCCAGCCCGCCGCGGCGGGCGTCGGTGTAGGGGACCACGTCCATGCCGAGGATCTTGGGCATGTGGTTCTGGCTGACGGCGTGCCCGACCGCGATGCCGATCAGCGCGCCGGAGATCACGTCGGAGAAGTCGTGGTTCCGCGCGTCGATCCGTTCGTAGCCGACGAACGCGGCGAAGGCGAACGCGGGGATGCCCACCCACGGGCCATACGCCTCGTGGACCACCGTGGCGAGGCAAAACGTGCTGGACGTATGCCCGCTGGGCCAGCCGAACTCGTCGCCGTTGGGGCTCTCGGTGCGGGAGGCCACCTTCAACGCCATCGTGGCCATGCCGTTGATCGCCAGCGCGCTGAGCATGGTCTTGGAGACCTCGTAGGTCTTCGTGTCGCCGTGGAGCTGCGAGAGGATGTACATCGCCCCGGCCACGCCGAAGTGGGTCCCCGGGTTGCCGCCGATGTCGCCCACTTGGTCCCAGAACTTGCTCAACTGCCCGCCGTGCCGCTCGACGTGCCGCTGGACCTGGTCGTTGCCGTTGCCGCCGCTCAGCGCGATCCCCGTCGCCCCGGCCAGTCCCAGGCAGACGAGGCTGAACGGATCGGTCGCCGTCGCCTTCGTGTCGTCCCAGAGCATCGGCAGGAACTCCTTGGCGTCCCGGCCGAGGCTGTGAAAGAAATCGCCCGGGTACGCGGGCCCGCGGCGGCGCTCGTAGGGAGCGTACTCGCCCTCGTCGGCCGGGGGGGTGTCCTCAGCAGGCGCGGCCTTGACGTCCTGGGCAAGCCATTCGCCCATGGCCAGCCAGGTCGGCGGTTCCTCGCCGGAGGCCGGCGTGGCCGACGCAAGCAGAATCCCCACCGTCGCGCAGCACAGGAGCCGTGACGTGCTCATGGATTCGCTCCTCTCAAGACCCGGTAGCATGCCCGTCAGCATACCGAGGCGGCAGGAGAGGGGCAAGCCCGGATGCTGTGGATCACAAGGGCCGCGCCCCGCCTGCCTGTCACACTCCCGCGTTTCGCCGCTGCCCGTTACTGCCGGGAGACCTTCTCGGCGACTTCCTTGCTGATCCGCATGGCGCACCAGTCCCGGCCGCACATCGAGCAGTAGTCCGCATCGGCCTCGACGTCGTCCTTGCCGCGGTAGGCCCGGGCGGCGTCGCCGTCGAAGGCGAGCTCGAATTGCCCGGGCCAGTTGAACTGCGTGCGGGCGTCGGCCATGGCGTCGTCCCAGTCGCGGGCGCCCGGCAGGCCGCGGGCGACGTCGGCGGCGTGCGCGGCGATCTTGTAGGCCACGCAGCCCTGGCGGACTTCTTCGGGCCCGGGCAGGGCGAGGTGCTCGGCGGGGGTGACATAGCACAGAAAGCTCGCCCCGTAGGTGGCCGCCGCGGTCGCACCGATGGCGGAGGTGATGTGGTCGTAGCCCGGGAACACGTCCGTCACGACGGGCCCGAGCACGTAGAACGGCGCGCCGTCGCAGACGCGCTCCTGGCGCCGCATGTTCTCCTCGACCTGGTCGAAGGGGATGTGCCCGGGGCCCTCGACCATCACCTGCACACCGGACTCCCGCGCGCGCTGCACCAGCTCGCCCAGCACGTCCAACTCCGCGAACTGCGCCTCGTCGGACGCGTCGGCCAGGCAGCCCGGCCGGAGACCGTCGCCCAGCGAGTACGTTACGTCGTACTCGCGCAGGATCGCGCTGATCTCGTCGAAGGCCTCGTAGAGGGGGTTTTCCCGGCCGTGGTGGGTCATCCACTTGGCCAGCAGGCTCCCGCCTCGCGAGACCATGCCCATCTTCCGCCGGGACGCCAGCGGCACGTGCTTGCGGAGAATGCCCGCGTGAAGGGTCATGAAGTCCACGCCCTGGGCGGCCTGGCTGCGGATCGTGTCCAGGATTCGCTCGACGGTGAGCTCCTCGATCGGCCGATCGACGATCATGGAGTAGATCGGCACGGTACCGACGGGCACGGCCGCGTGGGCAATCAGGTGCCGCCGCGTCGCGTCGAGGTCGCCGCCGGTGGACAGGTCCATCGCCGCGTCCGCGCCGTACCGCACCGCGAGCTGCAGCTTCAGCAGCTCCTGCTCGCGGCAACTGCTGAGGGGCGAGGCGCCGATGTTGGCGTTGATTTTGGTCGTCAGCGCCCGGCCGATGCCGATCGGGTCGAGTTTCGCGCCGCCGTCCAAGCCCTCGAGGTGGAGGCGGTTCGCCGGGATCACCAGGCGTCCGGCCGCCATCTCGGCGCGAACGATATCGGGGTCGAGCCCCTCGCGTTCGGCCACCCGCCGCATGGCCGCCGTGGTCCGCCCCGCCTTCGCCTGCTCGTATTGCGTCATTTGCTGCATCCCATGCTGCACCCGCCACGGCCGCGCAGAAAGCCGGCCGCGTGGGAAGCGGCCGGGGCAGTCAGCGCGTCGCCGTGTGTCCCGTCCACTTCCCTACGCAACTCACTCCGCGGCGGGCGGATTTCGTTGATCAGGTTCCAAGGGTCATCTCAGTCCCGACGCCCGTCGAGACGCCCCTAGTGAACACCTAGCATGATAGCACAACGTCGGGTTGGAAGGACAAGGCATTTGCGGGGACATCGGGAGGGCGGCGCAGGCAGCGGCAAGCCTGTCGGCCGCATCCGGGCTCCGCAGGCGGACGGGCGTGGCCCCGTCGCCAAGCCCGCACGCGCACGCTAGTTCACACGTCGCACGACGCGGAAACCGAAGTACGGCCGGGCGTTGTAGACGGCGTCGCGGTACGGCTTGACGTTGGCGGCAGTCTGAGTCGGTGTCATGGAGAAGCACCCGTAGCCGTTGAGCGGGTACTTGCCCATCACATCGAGATACGTGTCCAACGGGCTCCAGGACCACTCCAACACGTTGCCGTTCAACTCGTGGAGCCCGCGGGTATCAGGGCGTCCGGCGTCGACGGGCCTCGTGCGGTGCGGGCGGCCACGGCGGGCGAGGGTCTGTGCATCGAGGGCACCGGGCTTGCAGTGGGATCGGGCCGGGCTAAGCCGGTCGAACTCCTGGGGATAAGGCAGCCGGTAGCCGTCGGCCTCCGGGTCGAGGTAGATCAGCGCCGCGCAGTTGGTGTCGGCCGGGCGCGGCGGCGCCCCGGTCCTGCCCATTGCCTTGCGGATGTCCACCGGCGGGACGGGATAGCCGGGCTTGTCGAACGTGTCCATCCGGAAGGTCACGGCGCGGCGATAGGGACGCTCGAGCTCGGGGTCGCTGTAATAGGTGCAGCGCCGTCCGCTGAGCTCGGAGATCGCGTTGCACCACACCAGCGCGTCGTGCCAGCAGACGTTCGTGACCGGTTCGTCGGGGGTGAATCGCGGATTGGCGGCGGTCAGGCAGCGCATGGAGCCCATATCGCCGGCGTAGTTGAACGTGTAGCCTCGGGTCTCGGCCCAGCGCCGCACGGCGATCCACGTGCGGTAGGGCACCTCGGTCGCGGCGATCTCCAGGACCCCGCCCGGGCGGGCGGCATAGTCCGGCGGGCGGTTGGCCCGGATGATCGCCTCGAGCTGCTCGGCGGTGATGATCCCGCGGAAACGGTCGTTCCTGGCGTGGTCGACCCTCCTGCGGGCGGCGAACACGCGGAAGGGGTTGCTGTCTTCCGACGCGGCGATACCGATGGGCAAGCGCACCATTGTCATCTGTCGGGCTTCCCGCCGGGCGAGGTCGGCGAGACCGTTAAGGTCGGCGCCGGCCGCGGTCTTGGGCCAGCCCGGCTCGCGGTGCAGTACCCTCTTGTCGGCAGAGGCGCCCTCGTTTCTCGCCACGCGCAGCACCGCCCCGGCCGGGGGACCTTCCCAGCCAAACGTCCCGGGCGCGGGCAGTTCGGCACGGGTCGGCAGGCGGAAGCCTTCGGCGGCCCGGCGCCAGTACACGATCGGAGACGAGCCCCATCGTTCTCTCATCGACCGGTTCACCACGCGGCGCAGGACTTTCGTACCGGCCGCGTCGGCGTAGTAGGCCGGTTCGAGCCCCTCGTACTCCGAGAGCATGTTGCACCAGGCGATCGCGTCGACCCACGTCAGCCCACGCACGGGCTCCGCGGGCGAATGGGCCGCCCCGTCGGTCTCCATGTGTCCCATCACCCCGTCGCTGCGCAGCGCGTAGCCGAGGTCGCCGAGTCCCGGGCAGTACTGGTTCGTCACGCCGATGCGCCGAATCCGTTCCCATTGCTCGAAGCTCACCGGCCGGATGCTCACGTGAACGCCCTTGCTCGCGGGCGACATCGGCACGACGTAGCCGACCCGCCGGGGCCGACGGACGACCGCGTCACACCGGAAGGCGTACCACTTCAGGGCGAGCGCCTGGTGCGGCGAGAGGTTGTTCCACACGGCCCGGGTGGTCTTGGAGAGGCTCCGCGTCACCAGGATGCCGACGGCCGTGACGTCCCGGAAGGCATGGGACTGGAACGTCGCGGCCGCGGCGTCGAAGTCCATCGTGCTGTGGCGTTGCGGGGTGGCTTCTCGCGGCTCGTACCGAGCCCAGCGGCTTCCGGCGGGGCGAAGGACGAACGTGCGGCGCGTCATCGGGTTGCGTTTGCCGTACTTGTCCCTCACGGCCGCCCCGTCAATCAGCTCGTGGCGGTCGTCAAACGTCTTCTCGGAGACGAGGAAGGACGTGCCGTCGCGGACGACCCAGCGACCCGCCTCGAGGCCGCCCCAGTACCGGGAGACGTGCACGGCGAGGAAGCTGTTGGCGTCGAACGTCACGGGGTGGTTCGCTCCGTCGTTGAGGAAGTCCTCCTTTCGCCAGAACCACAGCCCGTAGGCCGCCAGCAGCTCGTCGGGCGGGATGGGCTTGTTGGGGCCGAGCCCCATGAAGTTGAAGTCGTCGCGGCTCTCGTGGTTGGCGTTCATGCACCCCTCCGAGACGAACCGGTCGGGGTTGTTGACCGCGTAGAGCATCACCCCGCCGTACAGCCGGGCGCTCTTCTGCCGCACGTCGTACCACGGCGCGAAGGGGAAGTTCAGCGGCGTGGAGAGGCTGAACTGCCACCCGGAGACGGAGTCGTTCGCGAGGGTACCGTTGCGGTCCCGGTCGACGAACGGCTCGATCCGCCGGACCTGGTGCGGGGACCGGCCGCGGTACGGGTTGTAGACGAACCCGCACATGTCCGCGCCGAAGTCCACGATCCGCACGTTCCGCGAGGCGAGAACGGCCCCGCCGTCCGCAGGCCCGCCGTCGGCCGTGAACGAGCACGGGGCCGCCAGGGCTGCGGCAGTCAGAATCGCCGTGTAGTGCATGCGCGGTTCCTCTCGTGACCGCCGGCCTCTGCGGCACGGGGCGGTGCCCCGGGAACCGTTGACGCCCGGGCCGGCCGGGTGTATAAGAAGCGACATGATGTGGAAATGCCAGCAGAGAGGACTGGACGCGGCGGGCGGCACGCGGGAGGACTCCGCGCCGGTCGCGCCGCATCGGCACGCCTCGTGCGGCGGGCTGGCGGGCCACGGATGAGACCGAATCCACCGGTGGTATCGTCAGGCCCGCTCCGTGGAAGCGGGCCTTTTTGTTGGGTGACGTGAGGCGACGGCGGCCGGGCGGCCGCGGAGGTGTTCGGTGATGTGTGGTGAGAGCGGCGAGCAGAGCTTCCGCCCCAAGGCGGTCCTGCTGGATTTCTTCGGGACCCTGGTGGAGGCCGACGGGCCGATCATCCGGCGGGCCCGGCAGAGGGTGGCCGATGCGGCCGGCGTCGGCGGAGACGAGGTCGGTCGCGTCTGGACGGCGGAGTTCATGCGCCTCTGGGCGGAATGTCGGGGCGAGGACTTCCTTCCCCTGCACGAGATCGTCCCGCAGTCGCTCCAGAAGGCCATCGATCACTTCGGCGTCGCGCTGGACGGCGTGGCGCTGTCGCAGGAGATGTTCGCCTACTGGCTGCGGCCGCCGATCTGCCCCGAGACGCGGGCCGTCCTCGCCCGGTGCCCCGTGCCGACGTGCATCGTCTCGGACGTCGACGAGGCGGACGTGCGCGCGGCGATGGAGTATCACGGCCTGTCGTTCGACCACGTGGTGACCAGCGAAGGCTGCCGAGCCTACAAGCCCCGCCGGGAGATGTTCGCCGAGGCCCTCCGCCTGGTGGGCCTCCGGTCCGAGGAGGTGCTGCACGTGGGTGACTCGCTGCGGCGCGACGTGGGCGGGGCGGTGGCCATGGGCATGCCCGTGCTGTGGCTCAATCGCCTGGGCAGCGACGAATCGCCGCCCGAGGGGGCGGTGTACGAGTCCGCCGACCTGACGGGCCTGCCCTCGTTCTTCGGGCAGACCGTTTCCGTTGACGCCCCGGCCCTCGCCCCGCCGTGCGAGGCCTTGCGCGAGGCGATGCTTGACTACGTCGACGAGTTCCGCGCCGCGGGCGAGCCGTTCTGGCAGGGCACGCGGGAGCGACTGCGCAGGGACTTCGCGGGCTACATTCGGGAGCGTCGGGACCGATCCCTCGGCCGGAACCTGCCCCCCGGCCTTGTCCCGGATTCCCAGTATTGGTTGGTTCGGGACGGACGGGTACTGGGAACGGTCCGCATTCGCCACCGGCTGACGGAAGGGCTGCGGAAGGAGGGCGGGCACGTGGGGTACGAGGTCCGCCCGTCGGAGCGCAACAAGGGCCACGCGACGTTCATGCTCGCCGCGGCCCTGGAGAAGGTCCGTGGGATGGGCATCGAGCGGGCGCTGGTGACGTGCGACCGGGACAACCCCGCCTCCGCCCGCGTCATTCAGAAGAACGGCGGTCAGCCCGATAGCGACAGCATCTCGCCGGCCACCGGCAAGGCCGTTCGGCGGTTCTGGATTGACCTCGCTATCCCGCCGGCAAAACGGGCCCGGTCGTGAGGGAGCTTGACTGCGACCGCCGGGCGTACGAGGTGTTCGCTCCCCGGCCCGGAAGTCCTGCAGGGCAGGGCATGGCCGTGAGCACACGCCGTCCGCTTGCGCGTCGGTGACCGGCGGGCGCTGCAGATCCTGGCCAACGGCGGCGGAACGGGCCGCTTCGTTCTCGCCGGCGGATTGCCTGAAACAAATCAGCACGCCCGGCTGTTTGGCTTGTCGGAAGGCGTGGATGGCCGCCTCGCCGCCTGGGAAGGCGAACCACAGATGGAGCCGCTGTCCGACGACGATCTGGTCCGCATGTACCGCCAAGGCGACGCCGAGGCGTTCGACACGCTGTTCGATCGGCACTACGGCAGCGTGTACGGCTTTGCCCGGACGATGCTCCGCGAGCCCGCCGCGGCCGAGGAGGTCCTCCAGGAGACGTTCCTGTCCGTCGCGCGGACGGCCTCGCGCTACACGCCGCGGGGGCGGTTCCGTTCCTGGCTGATGCGGATCGTCCGCAATCGATGCCTCAACCGCATCGAGGCCCGGCGCCGCCGCCGGGCCGCGCTGGCCGTCAGCGGGCCGGACGTCGCCGACCTGCCCGCCCGGGAGCCGGCGCCGGTGCGGCGCGCCCAGTCCCACGAGCAGCAGGCGTTGATCCGCGCCGCCGTGGCGGACCTGCCGGACCGCCAGCGCGAGGCCATCGCCCTGTACGCCTTCGAGCAGATGAGCTACCGCGAGATCGCGGAGGTCCTCCAGATGCCCATCAACACCGTCAAGACGCTGATCCATCGCGCCCGCGCGAACCTCGCCCGCGCGCTGGAGCCGCTGACGCAGGAGCCCCATCGTGAATTGCGACGTGACCTATGAAGAGCTGGCCGCCCTGGCCGCGCAGAACCTGCCCCCCGCCCGCGAGGCCGAGGTGCTGGTCCACCTGGGCGACTGCGAGCGCTGCCGCCGGCGCCTGGACCGCCTTCGCCAGGCCGACGGCTTGCTGGGGGCGCTTCGCCCGCCCCGGGCGCCCGCGGAGGCCGTCCTGGCAGCCCGCAAGGCCCTCGCGGAGGTCCTCCATCGCCCCCGGGCCCAGGAGATCATGACGCTGGAGGAAGTCTCCGACTTCCTTCGCCTGGCACCCGGTCAGCTCGCCGAGGTGGTCGAGGAACTGCCCGCCTTCGAGCTGGCCGGGCAGGTCCGCGTCCGAAGGGCGCGGCTGGTCGAGTGGATCGAGCGGCGCGAGCAGGACTACTCCCGGCATCGGGCCGGGAGCTGGGCGGCGCGGGAGACCTCCGACGTGCTGAACCAGGGAGCATATTGATGCAGACGAAACGAGAAGACCACACCGAGTTCTGGCGTACGCTGGCCGCCGCCCTGAAGGAGGGGGATCCGCTGGCCCGGTGTCTCGACCGCGCGGGCGCCCACCTGGCCGGCACGGCGTGGGAAGAGATCTGCGCCCAATCGGCCCGCCGTCTGGAGGGCGGCGCGACGCTGTCGCAGGCCCTGCAGGATCACCCGGACGTGTTCGACGCGCGCATCGTCTCGGCCGTCACGGCGGGGGAAGAAGGCGGCGTCCTCGACGTGCAGGCCGACCGGATCGCCGCCGCCCTCGCCGCGGACGACCTCGGCAGCCTCGAATCGCCCCAGCCGGGCGAGCAGGTCGACGCCGCGGCGGCGGAAGCGGGCGAGTACCTTGTCCGCGTGGTCCGTACCGCCGTCGAGCGCCGCGCCAGTGACATCCACTTCGAGCCCTGCGGCCCAGAAGGCGGGCGGGTCCGCCTCCGCGTCGACGGCGTCCTGCACGAGCTGGAGCGCGTCCCGGGGGAGACATATGCCGCCGTCGTTGCCCGGCTGAAGGTGATGTGCACCCTCGACCCGGCCGAGCGCGGTCAGTGCCGGGACGGACGGTTCGACATGACGCTCGACGGCGAGCGCTACGACCTTCGCTTGAGCGTCATTCCCGTGGTGGGGGGCGAGCGCGTCGTCTGCCGCCTGCTCATCAGGCAGAAGATCATGCTGGGGTTGGATCGGCTGGGACTCGGCGAGGCCGACGTGGAATCCGTCCGACGGTTCTGCGGCCTGCCCTGCGGCATGGTGGTCGTCAACGGGCCGACCGGCTGCGGGAAGACCACGCTGCTGTACAGCATGCTGATGGAGATGAACCGCGAGGCCTGCTGTGTCCTGACGGTGGAGGACCCCGTCGAGGTGACCTTCGAGGGCGTCTCGCAGATGCAGATCCGCCCGGCCGTCGGCATGACCTTCGCCCGCGCGATCCGGAGCATGCTCCGCCAGGACCCCGACGTGATCCTGGTCGGCGAGCTGCGCGACCTGGAGATGATGAACCTCTGCGTGCAGGTCGCCCTGACCGGCCACCTCCTGCTCACCACGCTGCATGCGAGCACGTCGGCGGGGGCGATCCGTCGGTTGATCGACTGCGGCGTGGCGCCGTTCCTGATCAACTCCACGCTCCAGGGGGTCATCAGCCCCCGCCTGGTCCGGATGCTCTGCGAGAACTGTCGCCGCCCCGCTCCGCCTCCGCCGGAGCATTCCCTGCCCCCCGAGGCCGCCGAGATCCTCGCCTCCCTCCCCAACGCCACGTTCTACGAGTCCGTCGGCTGCGAGGCCTGCCATGGGACCGGCTACCGCGGACGGACCTCGATCTACGAGATCCTCACCATGGACGACCGCGTCCGTGGGACCGTCAGCCGGCCCGTGGACATGGCCGCCCTGACCCACGCCGCCCGCGCCGCCGGCATGAAGCCGATGCTCGCCGACGGCCTGGCCAAGGCCGCCCGGGGCATCACCTCCATCCGCGAGGTTGTCCGCGTCGTGCCTCTGGGCACGCAGGCGTAGGCCCAAGGGGGACGAATGCGCTTCGGCACGGTTACAGCGGACTCGCCACCGGCCAGACATCCAGCGGGGCGAGCTCCGCGATCGCCAGCGCGTCGACGGCCTTTTCGTTCTTCCCTGTGGGCTTCCGGGGGACGGCCGAACCGAGGGCGGGACTGGTAAGGTCCGCGCGTCTCCGGGACGAGGTCCCCGCCGTCCCCATCCGTACGGACCTGTTGATCGCGCCGACCTGCCAGGCGTGTGCTTGGTCGCGACCGGGGGCGGCACGGTCGTCCGTCTGGGCCGTGTCCACCGCCAGCGGGGTCTCGGTGCCGACCGGCGTGAAGGCCAGGTAATCGATGCGGAGTTGCCCCGCCGTTCTGTCGCCGCGTTCCGAGACGGTGTCAACCACGCGGACAAGCACCGTTCCCTCCATCGGCGGCAGGGCGCTCGTGTACACCTGGACCACGGGGCTCGACGGCGTCACAGTCACGAGCGCCGTCCACGTCTGACCGCCGTCGGTGGACATCTCGAACACGAAATGGTCCACATCATCCGAGGTGAGGACCTCGGCGGCCACGACGAAGTCGACAGGCCCCCGGTTGGCGAGGTCGTATGTCCACCAATGCTCGATACGGCTCATCTGGTTGCCCGGCGAGTACCGCTCTTCCGTCAACGTCTCGTAGACGCCGTCCTGGGCGTGGGTATCGAGGTACGTCCCGGCTGCTGATCCGTAGAGTGTCTGTTCCGACGCGGCCACGAAAAGGACCAGGTCGTCGTCGGCAATCCGTACGCTCGCCTGGTCTGCGACGTCGGTATCGTAGGCGGGGTCCGCGATCAACGTAAGCTGCAGCGTCTCGGTGCCCTCGGCCCGCGTGTCGTTCACGGGGGTCACGGGCAGGGCCGCGGAGAACTGGCCGGCCTCAATCACCGCGGTGCCCTCGAACGCCTCGAGATAGTCTTCGGAATCGGCCGTGCTGCCGGCGGTGGTGTAATGCACGGTCAGGTCCGTGTCCAACACCTCGCCGCCGACAAGCTCGATCAGGAACTCGCCCGTATCGGGTCCCGTTTCGGAAGCGGAATCGTCCGTGGCGCGAATCGCCACGCGCGGCGGCAGCGAGCCGGCGTGCCGGGAGAGGAAGTACATCTCGTCGATCGTCACCGCGCTGGGGGCGCTCTCCTTCGAGACGGTGTCGATCACTCGCACGAGGACCTGCCCTGCGAGGGAGGAGGGCAGGTCCACGGAGTAGGCCGTCATCGCCCCCGTGGACAGCGTCACCAGCGGCTGCCACCCCGTGCCGTCCTGCGCGTCGTACTCGAAGTGGAACGTCTCCTCCGAGCTGTCGTGGCCGGCCAGAAGGTGGAAGCTCACGCCAAGGCCTCCCCCCGTGACGTTGAAGCTCCAGGAATGCTCCAGCCGAGCACGGCGGTCCCGCTGGTAGAGTTCCTCGGTGACGGTCTCGGCCAGGTCGTCCCCGGCGACGTAGGTGCCCTCCAGGGCACCGGTCACCGTGCCGTACGTGGTCGTCTCGCCCGCGGCCGAATCGATGTACTCCGATACCGGCGGAATGTCGTCGTTTGCGATGACGCCCGTGGCCGGGCCCGAGGCGACCGTCGCGCCGGCCGAGGGATTCGACAGCGTCACGAGGAACTCCTCGTCCGGCTCCACCTCTGTGTCGCCGGTGACCGGGACGGCGATCGCTTGGAGAGTCTGCCCGGGCAGGAAGGTGACCTGGCCCGCAGGCAGCGTGCCGCCGAAGTCGGCCGCGTCCGCGGGGTCCGCCCCCGTCCCGGCAACGATCCAGTCCACGGACACCGTTGTTTCGGTCGGCTCGTCGAGGCGGATGTCGAATCCGAAGGACGTGGTCCCGGCGTCGCCCTCCGTCCGGTTCGCGTCGGCGGGCAGGATGCTGATATCCGAAATCGGCGCGATCACGACGGTCACTGTCGCCGTGTCCGTTCCGCCTCGTCCGTCGGCAAGCGTGTAGGTGAAGCTGTCGGCCCCGTGGAAGTCGGGTGCCGGCGTGTACGTGATCGCGTCGTCCGTCTCGATCACGACCGACCCGCTCAGCGGCTGGGTCACCGAATCGACGAACAGGAGGTCGCCGTCGCCGTCGCTGTCATTGGCCAGAACGTCGACCGTGACGGGGGTGTCTTCGTTCGTGCCGGCGGTGTCGTCCTGGCCCACGGGGGCCAGGTTCGGCGTGTTGGCCACGGTGAACGTGTCGGCGATGATGTTGGAGGCGACGCCGGTCTCGTCCACAACGGTTCGGAACTCGATCGTGTGGTTCCCGTCGGCCAGGGCCGAGCCGTCCACGATCTGAGAGACGGCCGCCGAGTAGGTCCCGTACACGCTGCCGTTCACCCAGTCTCCGGCGTCAAGGCGGTACTGGAGGGTGTCGACGGTATTGATCGTGATGTCGTGACGGTACCCGTACGGGTTGAGGTTCTCCAGCGTGGTCACGGCGCTGGACCCGCTGAAGGTATAGCGGCGAAGGGCCTCATCATACGCGCCGGAGCCCGTGAGCGTCAGCGGCGTGTCCAGCACGTCGAAGACCCCGTCGCTGTCGCCGTCCCGCCAGCCGAGCATCTCGAGGCTGGTCGGGGAGGACGTATGGGCTGCATAGGCTGCGCTCTGGAGCGACGCCTCGGCCATGATGCTGTCGACCCGGCTGCCCAGGTCGGGGCTGTCGTCGTAGGCATTGAGGTTCTGGACGTTGTAGTAGCCGCTGGTGGCGTCGTAGCTGCGCGAGCTGGGGTACTCGTCCAGGGCGTAGAAAATATGCCCCGTCTCGTGGGCCAGGACCTGCCCCATGCGGGTGATGCCCCAGCCGTTGTTCCCGTACGTCATCACGGTGAACGGCCCCCCGAGGTAGGCGTAGGCGAAGTAGCCGTCGGAGAACTTGTTGTCCGAGTCCAGCGAGGAATCCACCACGAAGACCGTATATGCCCAGTCCGCGTTGTGGGCAAGGCGCTGGTCGTGGTTCCAGTGGTATAGGTCGGTCCAGATACTGTTCGCCGTGTTGTAGCCCACTTGGTCGAGGAAGTCGTCGATCCACAGCGTCTGGTCGCCGTAGGGCCGGGTGATCGGCTCATAGCCGGTTTGTACCGGGCTGTCCGCGTACGTGAAGTCGATCGACAGGGTCAGGTGGTGCGGCGAGCCCGGGTTCTGGGCCGCGTAGGTATCCTCCCACCATGTGAGGCCCTCCCGGATCTCGTCCTTGACCTGAGTGATCTCCAAGTCCGTCCAGTTCTCCGACTGCGCGTCGATCGCGCCGGTTGACTCCAGCAGGACCACCGTCACCCAGACGTCGCCAATCATGTACTCGGACGAATCCAGGTAATCGGCGCCGAAGGGGGCTTGGCCCGCAGGCGAGCCACCCAGGGCGTCCGCCGCGGCCGGGCCCGTCGCCGCGGCCGGCTCGACTTGGTAGGCCGTTGCTGGCGCAAGGTATGCATCCCCTGAGACTTGCCAGCCCACCCCTTCGACGAAGGGCAGACCGCTGTGATCCAGCAGGGACCCGCTGAGCAGGAACCGCGGTTCGAGGACCTCCAGGCCTGACGGACCCCCGTGGGCCCGCTGGGGCCGGGCACGTCGAACAGAGCCATGCGGATGCGAGGGCTGGGTGCCCCGCGCGCAGAAATCCCCCGCGCAAGAAGACCTCATACTCATCATTTCATCCTTCCGAATCGATCCAGCCGGGTCACAGATAGAAGTGATCCGCACACACAGGACATGCCTCCTGACGCGCATAGTCTATGCAAAACCAACCCTGGATTTCCAACAAAACGCCGGTCTCTGCTGAGAAAAATGCCGGCAGAGGCGATAGGCTCCGGGGAGGAGTCGTCGGGTGGGAAGCGTCTAATCGACGCGCACGATCTTGCCATCGATCCGCAGGCGGCCCTCGGCGAAAAGGCGGATGGCCTCGGGGTAGGCGCGGCATTCCTGCTCGAAGACGCGCGCGGCGAGGTCGTCGGGCGTGTCGCCCTCCCGAACCTCCACGGCCTTCTGGACGATGATCGGGCCGGCGTCGTACTCGTTCGTCACGAAGTGGACCGTGCAGCCGGAGACCTTGCACCCGGCGGCGAGCACGGCCTCGTGCACGTGGTGCCCGTACATCCCCTTGCCCCCGAACCCCGGCAGCAGCGCGGGGTGGATGTTCATCACGCGGCCCTGGTAGCGCTCGGGGATGATCCACATCGACAGGAAGCCGGCCAAGCAGACCAGTTCGACGTTCGCGGTGTCCAGCACGCCGCAGATGCGGGCGGAGTAGGTCTCCAGGTCGGGCATCTGCTTGTAGGGGACGGTCTCGACGGGCACTCCCGCATCGCGGCTGCGCTCGACGCCTTTGCAGTCGCGCGAGGCGACGACGGCGGCCACCTCGGCGTTCAGCCGCCCGGCCCGGATCTCGTCGAGCAGGTTCAGCAACGTCCGCCCGCCGCCGCTCAGGAGCACGCCCAGGCGCAGCGGTCCGCCGGTTCCGTTCGCCGTGTGGTTCATACGTGGGATTCAAGCAGAGACGGCCCCTCTCGTCAACGGCCTGCCACGGACCGCAGGGGCTCGGCGATCGCGGGTCGATGTGCGCTACTGGTTGTACGTGTGGATGTCGCCGCCGCCCCCGGGGGGAACGTGCGACCGAGGGCGGGAGCGGGCCCGGGCGCGTTGTTCGGCCTCGGCGCGGGCCTTGCGCTCGGCCCGGTCTCGGGCCCACTGCGCCGAGAGCTCGTCGAGGCGGCGGCAAGCCGGCCCCAACAGCCGCATCAGCAGCGAGGGGCGGGACAGGTCGATGACCTGCTTGGCCAGGATCGGCCAGTGGGCGTAGTCCCGCTCAACCAACATCCGCGGCGTGACCCAGAGATAGTAGATCTCCAGGTTGACGTTGCCGTGATGGCCGCTGTACAGGTGGCCGGCGCTCATCTGCCGACGGATCTCGTCGTAGGGGTTCTCTGGATAGCCGACGATGTGCGCGCCCTTGACAATCGGTGGCGGGGGGAAGTCCGGCTCGGCCACGATCTGGCTGACCTCCATCGTCAAGGAGATCAGCACCCCGCCGTTGGCGACGTGACGGGGAGTGTCTACCCGGTTACAGGCGCCGGTCAGCGCGTTGCGGATGGCGACTGCGACGCCCACCTGGCCGAGCAACTGCACGCCTTGTGCAAACAACTGCGCTCCCGCGCCGACGCCCGTGCCGGCCGGCGTCGTCGGGTTCACCTCCGACCGCGGCATACCGCGAGGCCCGGGCTGACTGGTGTGAATCGGGCGTGTGGCGGGGCTGGTGGGCGATGACTTGCCCCTCGCCCGCGGCCCCGCGGTCCTTCCCG
>Ga0272441_10002006_pt1 | contig 42413 bp, 39 predicted proteins | sample SSMProp6N_FD_193582 | JGI IMG/M metagenome (GOLD analysis project Ga0272441, IMG submission 193582) | Marine sediment archaeal communities from Little Sippewissett salt marsh, Falmouth, MA, United States - SSM-Prop-6N | ecosystem: Environmental > Aquatic > Marine > Wetlands > Sediment ...
GCCAGTATGGCGAAGATAATTTGAAAAAAGAATTGTCTCTCTTTTTCTTTCCCCTTACTCCTGCAGCAGAGCAGCTTCTCCTTACCGCTTACTCCTCACCCCTATTGTAACTTTTGCCTTTTACCTTTTGCCCTTTGCCTTACACCCCCACATACACCCCATCCTCTCTCTCCTCAACCGGGAACGATTCGACTCCCCGTGCGGGATTGAAAGCGTCTTTGCCGGTGCAGGGTTGAAATTCGTAGCCGTGCCAGGGACAGGTGACATGGCCGTTTTCGATATCTCCTTTGCCCAGCGGTCCGCCTTCATGAGGGCACACGCCGTCAAGCGCGCAGATCACGGCATTCACTTTTGAAAGCGCAATGCTCCTGCCTCCTGCAAAAACCTCCGTGACGGAACCTTCAGACAGCAATGAGGGATCGTCGAGAACCTTTATCCATTCCATGAGATCTTTTCTTTTCAATTGGAAAAAATGACGCTATGACTCTTCACCGACAACTTTCACCGGAAAAGGAGCGGTTTTCGAACCGGCATAGAGTGATACATGCGGGAACGGAATCTCTATACCCTCGGCGTCGAAACGCTGCTTTATCTCTTCGGCGATAGAGTTTTTCAATCCGAGCCAGTCGGCTTTTGCCGCCCAGATCAGAAGCTTCAAATCAAGCGAAGAGCTGCCGAATCCGGAGAAGACAACCAGCGGCTGCGGATCGACAAGGCAGAGCGGGTTTTTCTGCGCGATATCGAGCAGCACAGTGCGAACCCTGCCGATATCCTCCTTGTAAGCAACACCTATTTCAAGATCCACTCGTCTGATGGGGAAACGGGTGACGTTGGTTACCGCGGTTTTAATGATGGATTCGTTCGGTATCCTGATATAGCGGTTATCAAACGTACGCAGCTTGATCGACAGCATGTCAATCGACATCACGACGCCCGTACTTCCCTCAATGGTGATGATGTCATTGACCTCGAAGGGCTTTTCAGCCATGAGAAAAAAGCCACTGATCACATTTGACGCGGTGGTCTGTGACGCGAAACCTATAGCGATCCCGATAATACCCGCCGCCCCGAGAAGATGGCTCAGCTTGAAGCCGAATTCTCCAAGCACAGCGAAAACAATCACGAACAGTCCGGTATAGAATATCAGCTTGCTGAGCACCATGCCCTGCTGGGCGGACAGTCTTTTCGTCCCGTAGGTCCTCGCCCAGTTACTCACGAGAAACAGCAGCGGCAGCAGGATCAGCAGAAGAATACCAACGCGTAACAGAGACAGCAGAATCTTCTGTTCCTGCATCTGATCAGGATTCAGGGAAGGAAACAATGACTGTATATCCATGAGAAGAAAAATATTGAAGGTTATGATTCTTTCGGGATCGCCTCATCACTACACGCTCTTCGCAATAACCGACCGAAAACGGGCGGGCACAGGGGCCCGCCCCTACAGATAACCAACGATCAACTGATTCATCCCTGGCCCTGCATACCGAGACCGGAAAGCTCTTTCAGGGAGGCGAAAGTAGTTGCTGTGAAACTATTCCTGATCTCCTTTTTCGGCTTCGACACCAGCACAGCGTCAGGAGATTCCTCGGGAGGTTTACCGACCACTTTGACCTGGCTGATATTTTCAGGCCCCTTGTAGAGAACCTTGATCTCATCTGACCAGAGTTGAATGTTATCGTAAAAAAGGGAATAGTTATCCAGCCTCAGGCATATTTTTTCAACAGAAAAATCATCGTTCGAACGATTGAAGATCATGAGCGGACAGATCGTGAGATCCGGTCTGGACACATCAGCCTGGTCCTGCTGACGAAAACCCGAAGAAAGCCAGTAACAGAGATCACCGTCCTCAAAGTTGCCAAACCAGGTATTGGAAAGCACCGATGTCGGTATGGTCGTGAGGAGCGACTCCTGCTGACCCATAAAAAATACTTTGACCCAGAGTGGCACTCTCACATATATTTTGGTATGCCCGCCTTTCGGGAGATGGAACGGCATATCCGGTCTGACCACTACCGCTCTGTCCGGAAAACAGGGCTGAAGTCTTACGCAGGGTGGCTCCCCTCTGATCACCCAGCGCGACCAGACGACCTCTTCCTCCGAAGCCTGTAAGGATGACTCTCCGGAAACAGATCCGTAGTCATGTGCCACATGCACCTCGCTGTCGACAATACGCACAATAATGCGTAGCGCCCCTAAAACAAAACAGCTCTCGTTGCCCTCTCCGGGAGTGCATCGCCCCCAAACATCTTTTCCTGAAATCGTATTCATATTTTCGCTACATCACTAAAACCAGTTTTTCCTTCTGAAATACAGAACCATACCCGTAAAAAGCAGGCCCATGAACCCCAGCACCCCAAAATACCCCCACTGCCACTCGAGTTCAGGCATGTAGCGAAAGTTCATGCCGTAGATTCCTGCTATAAAAGTCAAGGGAATGAATATGGTCGCGATCACCGTCAGCACCTTCATGATTTCGTTCATGCGGTTATTGACATAGTTCATGTAGGTGTCGTGCATCGCGGCGATCATGTCCCTGAATGTTTCGAGAATATCGATCACATGGATGATATGGTCGTACACATCCCTGTAATACACCTGGTTTGACTCATCGATGACCTCAAACTCGTTTTTGGTAATCGCGTTGACAATCTCACGGAGAGGCCACGTTGATTTTCTAAGAAGAATCATCTCTTTTTTCAGTCCGCTGATCTTCTGAAAGGTCTCTGGCGATGAATCGGAAAACAGTTCATCATCAATTTTTTCGAGCTTCTGCTCGATTTGGTCCAGCACCTGAAAATAGTTGTCAACGACAGCGTCAAGTAACGCATAGGCAAGATAGTCCGCCTTTTTGCCGCGTATCCTCGACTTTCCCTTGATGATCCTGTCACGCAACAGATTGAATACATCTCCCGGCTTTTCCTGAAAAGAAAGCACATAGTTCTCGCCAAGAATAACACTCAACTGCTCTTCCTGAACCGCTCCCTGCTTCTCGTCATAGGATATCATATGGAGCACAAGAAACACATAGTCCTCGAAATCCTCGATCTTCGGACGCTGTCCGGTATGCAGGATATCCTCGAGAACGAGAGAGTGGATATCGAAAATTTTTCCGGCCTTCTCGATAACCCTGACATCATGCAGGCCATCGATATTGATCCAGGTTGTCGTCTCGCTCTCCTTATAGGGTCTACAGTCCTCGACATTCAGGAGTTCTTTATGCAGGCAGTACTCTTCACTGAAATCGATGACCTTGATGCGGGTCCGTTCAACTTTTTTTTCGCCGAGATGAATAAGGCTCCCCGAAGGCAGTCCTATCTTTCGTTTATAATATCTCGTGAATTTTGCCATCGTTTACCGGATAGGGTTGTAGCGTGCTTCAGCACAAAAAAACGCTAAAGCGAAAACGTCCTGACATAGATAACCAGCCCGAGCAGAAGAAGGGTAACCACCCAGACGAGAATATAACTCCGCATGGCTTTTTTTGCTTTCTCCTTCTCCCACCATGTTCTTGGCTGAACGCCCTTGATAAGAAAGACCAGTTTGCAGGCAAGGTTCACACTCACAATGTTTACAGCCAAAAGCAGCGCCGCTCCTGTGGCCAGGTCGATACGCGCGTGGCCGAGCATCAGGCCAAACGTCGCCGCAGGGGGGAGCAGGGCGACGGCGACCATGACACCGACAAGGACACTCGGCAACCCTGTGCTGATCGAAAGAGCTGCTGCCGCACCGGAAGCGAAAGCAAGCGCTATCGAATCAAGTCCGGCGTCGGTTCGGGAAATCAGTTCAGGGCTGGTGATTGGAAACGGCCAGACAATCCCCAAAATCACCGAAATGCTCACCGCCAGCAATACTCCGGCAAAGAGGGTTTTCAGAGAGTTTTTCATAAGAGAGAGATCGCCGAGAGCCGTCCCGAGCCCGAAAGCAAGATTCGGCCCGAGCAGCGGCGCGATCACCATTGCCCCGATAACGACAGCCACATTGTTCTCGATCAGGCCTATCGCCGCGACGATAGTGGAAAGCAGCACAAGAACGAGATAATTCATATCGAGCCGGGAATTCTTCTGCACCTCCTTGTAAAGCGATTCTCGTGCCTGGGTCGCTTTTGACTCTTTTTCCTCCTGTTCCTCTGTCTGCTTGGGCAGGGAAATCTCGATCGGATAAACCAGCAGTTTAGCGTACGTTTGGGCACCAAGAACCCCCTGCAGCGAGTCCAGCACCTCCTGCACCTTGTCATCCGTCACCACAAGACGCATAAGCTGCGAATCATCCTTGTCCTTCAAACCGGTACGAAAATCACGAACCTTATGCTTCTCCGCGATTGCCGTAACAGTTTTCACACTCCCCTCGTCAGCAATGACTTCAATGAGTTTCATATGGTAATAGCTCGATTGCTGGACAGCTTGATTGCCGGACAGCAGGAATCAGTCAGTAGTCAGTAGTCAGTAGTCAGTAGTCAGTAGTCAGTAGTCAGTAGTCAGTAGTCAGTAGTCAGAATAAACACATCTTGCCTTAACACAAAATTCATAGCACATAACACTCTTTCATTGTCCATTCGTCACAAAATCCGAACCCCGTGCTGCTGAAGCCTTCCCCGATTTTTGTCTTTTGACTTTTACCCTTTGCCTTTTGCCCTTTGACTTTCTCCCTTTCGCCCCTTCGCCCTTCTCACCCCTTCACTCTTCTCTCGTCTCTTGTCTCTCTATCCCCGTCTCGGATCGTCCAGCCAACGCCCTCTGCGGGCAGGCACAGGGGCCTGCCCCTACCGACAACCTACTTCCTCCCCCTCTCTTCTCGTCTCTCCGTTCTCCCTGTCTCCCCTTCACTCTTCTCTCGTCTCTCGTCTCTTGCCTCTTGCCTTTTGACTTTTGACTTTTGACTTTTGACTTTCTCCCCCTCCTCCTCTCTTACCCGACAATTCTCCAGATATTATAGCCGAGATACATCGCGAGCAGCACTGCCCCTTCCCAGCGGACAATTTTTTTATTGTGCGTGATACTCATCGGGAGCAGACACACTGCAAGAATAATCATCATGAAAAGATCGTAAAATCCGCCGTTTATCGGTACGGCAATCGGAGCGATCGAAGAACAGACCCCATTGACAAGCAGCAGATTGAATATGTTTGAGCCGACAACATTGCCAACAGCAATATCGGTTTTCCCCTGAAAGGTTGCAACCAGGGAGGTTACCAGTTCTGGGAGACTTGTACCTATCGCCACAACGGTCAATCCGATAATCACCTGGGGTATTTCAAGAGCTTCCGCAATCCCGACAGCGGCATCGACAGAGAGTTTTCCCCCAAAAAGCAGCCCCGCGAGCCCTCCCGTGAACATCACAAGGTTCAATACGGAATTCCGCAGCCCTCTTCCACCGGAAAATTCCTCGGCTTCTTCTTTCAACGAATCCCTTCGTTTTTTCAGAACATCGCCGATCGTATAATACATGAACACACAAAAAAGCATCAGAAGAACAAGCCCGTCAGAACGATCAAAAATGTCGGGTCCGGTGCGAAGGAACACATCACTTCCCACGATAAGGGTAATGATCGATATGAGAATCATCATCGGAATCTCTCTTGAAATGATAAGACTCTCGATCGTCAGCGGCCGGATCAATGCCGTCAACCCGAGGACCAGCCCGATATTGGCGATATTCGAACCGATTATGTTACCGAACGATATTCCCCCACTCCCCTGCAACGCTCCGAGGAGATTGATGGAAAGTTCAGGTGCGCTGGTCCCGAAGGCCACAACGGTAAGTCCTATCACCAGAGGGGATACACCTAGGTTGCGCGCCATGGCCGAAGCGCCGGTCACAAGAAAATTACCCCCGCCCAGGAGAAGCGTGAGGCCCAATACGAGCATGAAACTGTCAATAAGCATGGATGTGCTGGTTGTTAATAAACAGAGGCCCCATTACGTAGTGTCACGATAACAAAAAAATCTGCATCCGTAAAACGCCCAATTCCGATTCAACCATCTTCACCACACCCATTTCCAGTCCCTGACCTCCGGCATATCCTCTCCGTACTGCCGGATATACTGCTTGTGGTCGATCAGCTGGTCGCGAACATACTGCTTGACGTATGCGGCACGCTGCCTCAGACGGGGCACCCGGTCCACAACGTCGGCGACGAGATGAAAACGGTCAAGGTCGTTCATCACAACCATATCGAAGGGGGTCGTGGTCGTGCCCTCCTCCTTGTACCCGCGAACATGCAGGTTCTTGTGGTTTGTCCGCCGGTAGGTCAGGCGATGGATCAGCCACGGATAACCATGATAGGCGAAAATGATCGGCTTGTCGGTCGTGAAAATATCGTCGTAGTGGCTGTCGGGCAGACCATGAGGATGTTCCTCCTGTGGTTGAAGGGTCATCAGGTCCACGATATTGACCACTCTCATTTTCAGGTCGGGAAGCTGGTTGCGTAGGATATCGACAGCCGCGAGAGTTTCGAGAGTCGGAACGTCGCCCGCGCAGGCCATGACAACGTCAGGGTCGCCGTCGTCCGTGTCATTCGAAGCCCACTCCCAGATGCCGATACCGCTTGTGCAGTGTTTCACGGCCGCGTCCATGTCGAGCCACTGGTAAGCGGGCTGCTTTCCCGCGACGATCACATTGATGTAGTTGCGCGAACGCAGGCAATGGTCCGTGACCGACAGCAGCGTATTGGCATCAGGAGGTAAATAGACGCGAATCACATCGGCCTTTTTGTTGACGACATGATCGATGAATCCGGGGTCCTGGTGCGAAAAACCGTTGTGATCCTGCCTCCAGACATGCGAGGTCAGAAAATAGTTCAACGACGCAATCGGCCTGCGCCACGAAATCTCGTCGTTCGTGACCTTCAGCCATTTGGCATGCTGGTTGAACATCGAATCGATAATATGAATGAACGCCTCGTAACAGGAAAAAAAACCGTGGCGCCCCGTGAGAAGATAGCCTTCGAGCCATCCTTGGCAGGTATGCTCGGAAAGAATCTCCATCACCCGGCCATCCGGGGACAGATGATCATCTCCGGAGATCATCCCGGCCATCCATGCCCGTCCGGTCTCCTCGAAAAGATACCCGAGACGGTTCGATGCAGTTTCATCAGGGCCGAACACCCGGAAATTCGCCTCCTGCTCGTTGAGCTTCATGACATCGCGTAAAAACTTCGCCATGGGTTTCGGTGCTTCCGCAATGACCGATCCCGGTTCCGTAACGTCTATAGCATAATCCCAAAAATCAGGAAGATGCAATTTCTGCAGCAACAGCCCTCCGTTCGCATGGGGATTGTCGCCCATCCTGCGCTTGCCTTCCGGAGCGAGACCGCAAAGGTCCGCTCTCAAGGTCCCGTCCCCGGTGAACAGCTCTTCCGGTTTGTAGCTTTTCATCCAGGATTCCAGCAGTTTCAGATGTCCGGGATTCTGCCTGACCTCGCTGAACGGAACCTGATGCGAACGCCAGGAGCCCTCGGTTTTCTTGCCGTCCACCTCTTTCGGACCGGTCCAACCCTTGGGAGAACGTAGCACGATCATCGGCCATTTCGGCCGTTCCACCCGGCCGTCCTCTCGTGCGTCGCGCTGAATGGCGGCTATCTCGTTCATGCATGCATCCAGTGTAGCGGCCATGGCCTGGTGCATCGGTTCCGGATCACTTCCCTCCACGAAGTACGGTTTGTAGCCGTAACCCCCCATGAGGCTCTTGAGCTCATCACGGGATATGCGCGCCAGCACAGTCGGGTTGGCGATCTTGTACCCGTTCAGGTGCAGGATCGGCAGCACCGCGCCGTCGCGCGCGGGATTGAGAAACTTGTTGCTGTGCCAGGCTGTAGCCATAGGTCCGGTTTCCGCCTCGCCGTCGCCGATGACACAGGCCGCAATAAGACCGGGATTATCGAACACCGCACCATACGCGTGCGACAGAGCGTAGCCGAGTTCTCCGCCCTCGTGGATCGAGCCCGGTGTTTCAGGCGCCACATGACTTGGAATACCTCCCGGAAAAGAGAACTGCCGGAAGAGACGCCTCATGCCGTTTTCATCGAAGGAAATATCGGGATAATACTCGCTGTAGGTTCGTTCGAGCCAGACATTCGCTACCAGCGCGGGGCCGCCGTGACCAGGACCGGCGATATAGATCACATTGAGATCCCGCGCCCTGATAACGCGGTTGAGATGAGCGTAGATAAAATTCAGACCGGGAGTCGTCCCCCAGTGCCCGAGCAACCTGGGCTTGACATGCTCCGGTAAGAGCGGCTCCCTGAGCAGAGGATTGTCCATCAGGTAGATCTGGCCGACAGAAAGATAATTGGCCGCCCGCCAGTATGCATTGATCGCTTCAAGCTCTTCCGGTACAAGTGGTTTGGTCATCATGTCACATCCTCTTCTGTTGGTTTTACAACTTGTCGTTCAAGACCCGGCGGGTTTGCCGGGCAATCATCACTTCCTCATCCGTCTTCATTACTCTGACGACAACGCGTGAGTTGCCGCTCGAAATCACCTGCCGACCATCACGGTTTTCCCGATCGTCGATTCCGATGCCCAGAAACCCGAGCCCGTCGCAGATACGAGCGCGTATATCAGGAGAATGCCCCCCTATTCCTCCGGTGAACACCAGTATATCAAGCCCTCCGAGAACGGCGACAAGCGCGCCCAGATGCTTCCGCGCCTGATAACAGAAAAGATCGACCGCCATGTGCGAGGCCCTGTCACCGGATGCAGCCGCCCCGAGCAGATCGCGCATGTCGTCACTCTTCCCCGACAGTCCGAGGAGTCCGGAACGCCGGTTCACCATGTCTTTGATGTCATCGGCGCTCATAGAGCCCTGCTGAAACAGAAAAAAAATGACCCCCGGATCGAGGTCTCCGCTGCGGGTACTCATGACCATACCTCCTGCAGGAGAGAAGCCCATCGTAGTATCAAGGCTTTTGCCGTCCCGCACGGCGGCCATGCTCGCCCCGTGACCGAGATGGGCGATGATGACCCTGCTCTCCGCATCCATGGCACCCGAAAGAGCGTTGAGTTCGCTTACAATAAATTCATATGACAAACCGTGAAAACCGTAACGCTGGACGCCCTGAAGGCGGACGGATGCCGGAAGAGAATATGTCTGCGCGACCAGGGGCATGGAACGGTGAAAAGCGGTATCGAAACACGCGACTTGTGGAATATCCGAAAACAGCTGCCCGGAATGGCGCAGAGCATTGAGCGCCTGCGGCAGGTGTTCAGGCGCGAACGGACAGAGTTTTTCGAGATCGGCAACAAGTTTTGGCGTTACAACCACGGGAGCGTCATATTCCACACCTCCATGTACGATTCTATGCCCGATTGCAGCAGGCTTCGGAAGCTCCTGTCGCGACAGGAGCCATGAAAAGAGATGCTCACAGGCACTTTCATGATCGGGGAGAGAGATATTCTCTTTAACGAGAGCTGCTCCATCAGCATCGAAAACGGAAAATAAACCTCCATCATAACCAATCCGGGTCAGTGAACCGTTCAGAAAAAGCTTCTCTGTTTCGCCACAAAGAACGTACAGCGAAAACTTGATGCTCGAAGAACCTGTATTGACTGCCAGAATCTGCTGTATAGGATCCATACCTATTGCCTTTTGTCTTCCCTTGCTCCATGGAGCTGTTGACAAAAACGATTACCGTAATCCGCGGAAAGCAGTAAAAGAAAACTTTACGTAACTTCAGGTAATATTTTAATACTGTATTAACTACAACCACTACCCGGCATATATTGTTTCTTGCAACGGGATGGTAGAGTCATCTGCAACTGCAAACAACACGAAAAGAAAAAATCAGATGGAACTTCTTAAAATCATTCTCGCGGTAGTGCTGCCTCCTCTTGGAGTTTTTTTTCAGGTCGGGATCGGCAAGCATTTCTGGATCAATATCGTACTGACTATTCTCGGCTACATTCCCGGTATTGTCCATGCCATCTGGGTCATTGCGAAAAACAAATAGAACAGCAGGAAGATGAAAGGAATCAATTTCGCGATCGCGATGGGCATAGCGGTATTGCTCCCCATGCTGGTACTTTATGGGGTCAACACCTTCAGTCCGCCCCCTGAGTGGGAGGACTTTCACAGTCGCCGGCTCTACGAAGAACCAACACCCGAGACCATCACCCCTGAAGAAAAAGCCGAAAGGTTCCGCTTGCAGCAGGAAGCGTCAGAGAAGATGGAAGCATCGAGGAAACAGTATCAGATGCGACTCTTCTTTACCGCGGTTCCCGTAGGTCTGATCGCCATTATCGCCGGAACGTTTATCCGTATCCCCGCGCTCGCGCCGGGCATGGTGTTCGGCGGCGTGTTCACCCTGATCGAGGGGTACCTGATCAACTGGCAGGAACTGAGCGATCCGATCAAGTTTGTCTCCCTGCTGATCGCACTGATTATCCTGGCCGTCACCGCCTCCAGAAGGCTTGCGAGCCAGGAAAAAACGTAACCGGAAGCAGAAGTGATAAACGAGTATATCAAGGGGCTTCCAAAAGCGGAACTTCACCTGCATATCGAGGGCACGCTCGAGCCGGAGATGATGATCGCCATCGGAAAACGTAACGGAGTTCCCCTCCCCTATCCGGATGCCGAAGCGGCACGCGAAGCTTACGCGTTCAAGGACCTGCAGTCTTTTCTCGACATCTATTATCAGGCCACCTCCGTGCTGCTCTGCGAGCAGGATTTCTACGATCTGACGATGGCGTATCTGAAAAAAGCCTGCTCCCAGAATGTCCGTCATGCTGAAATCTTTTTCGATCCCCAGACACACACCTCGAGAGGTATAGCGTTCGACACCGTGATCAAAGGCATGAACAACGCGCTTCGTGACGGAGAGCAAAATCTCGGTATCACCTCGAGGCTCATCATGTGCATTCTCCGCCACCTCAGTCAGGATGAGGGGCTGAAAACGCTTGAACAGGCGTTCGAGCACAAGGAAGTCATAGACGGCATCGGCCTTGACTCCTCCGAGCTCGGCAACCCGCCGGACAAGTTCAGATACCTTTACAAACGGGCTCACAAAGAAGGATTTCTCACTGTCGCTCACGCAGGGGAAGAAGGCCATGCTGACTATATCTGGCAGGCGCTGAACACGCTTCATGTCTCAAGGATCGACCATGGCGTTCACTGCATGGAAGATGAAACACTGATACAAACGCTCGTGGAACGGCAGATCCCTCTTACCGTCTGCCCTCTCTCGAATGTCAGGCTCGGAGTTTTTTCATCTATGAAAAAGCACAACCTGAAGAACATGCTCGACCGGGGGCTATCTGTAACGGTTAACTCGGATGATCCGGCATATTTCGGAGGGTATATCAATAAAAATTATCTGGCTGTTCAGCAAGCGCTGACGCTGGAAAGAAAAGATCTGGTGAGGCTCGCGGTAAATTCATTCACTGGGTCATTTCTGACGCAGGAGAAGAAACAGCAGCATATTGCAGCAATACATTCTTTCGACAAAAACATCACCTGACCCTGGACCGCACTATGGAAAAAACAGAAGTAATCGAGCTTCTCTCTGCAGAGAAAATCCAGCAACGCGTCAGTGAAATCGGTAGACAGATCACCGCCGATCTTGCCGGAACGGAACAGCTTCTCGTCGTGGGAGTGCTCAAGGGGGCGTTCATGTTCACTGCCGATCTCGTGCGTTCGATTCAGATACCCTGTCACATTGAGTTTATCCGTGCTTCAAGCTACGGCCACAGCATGCAGTCATCCGGAAATGTTGCCCTAAGCGGTGAACTTGACATTGAAAACCATGACGTCCTGCTCGTTGAAGATATCATCGATACCGGCCTTACCATTCGCAGAATCGCGGAAAATTTCAGAAAACGCAACCCTGCCTCATTACGGATCTGCACCCTTCTTGACAAACCATCCACAAGAAAATATCCGGTCACTATCGACTACTCGGGTTTTTCCGTACCGAACAGATTTATCGTCGGATACGGCATAGATTATGCTGAACAATACCGTGAACTCCCTTTCATTGGAACTCTGCCGTAGTCTCCACTGCCCGAACCTCCTCTCTCTCAGGAGCCTAAACCATACCCCCGCACTCGCGCAAGCAAGAGAAAAACAACAAGAATGTTTAATTTATTTTTGAATATTCATTCAATTACCTTATTTATTCAGTAAATAAATAACAAATAGGTAATATTTTCAGAACAAATAGAGGGGATCAGCAGTTAGAGTAAGATGAACTGTCCTCCTGTCAGAGCATGCCGGCAGAAAATGGCCGGGCCTTTTGCAGCCGACAGTTCAGAAACCATACCAGGATATCTATATGCACTCAAAGAACTCATCTGCATGAACATTCCTTTACGCCCATGGATCATTGACACGACGCTTCGGGATGGCGAGCAGGCACCGGGAGTCGTATTCAGCCCTGAAGAGAAAAAAGATATTGCGGCCATGATTGCCGATATCGGGGTAGACGAACTTGAAATCGGCTATCCCGCGATAAGCATTGATGAACAGAGGGTCATCAGGGAAATCGCAGCCGTGAAGCTTCCGAAAAGACTCACCTGCTGGTCAAGAGCAAAACGCTCTGACATAGAGTGCGCAATCAGATGTGAAACCGAAGGTATCCATATCAGCTTCCCCATTTCAAATCTCTATCTGGATTTGATGGGAAAAGACTATCTCTGGGTACGTGAACAGCTTGAAATACTGATACCCGAAGCAAAAAAGCATTTCAGCTTCGTCAGCGCCGGGGCCCAGGATGCTACAAGAACAGACATAACAACCCTTGAGGCATTTGCACAGGACGCCTCCTTATGCGGAGCAGACAGGGTTCGCATTGCCGATACGGTCGGAATAGCGACACCCCCGACAATCATGCGGCATATCGAGCAACTGAAATCCTCCGTTACGGTACCCCTCGAATTTCACGCTCATAACGATCTCGGTATGGCAACCGCCAACGCTTTCAGCGCGATAGAAGCCGGCTGCGATGCCGTGAGTGTTTCGGTAAACGGACTTGGAGAACGGGCAGGCAATGCGGCACTCGAAGAATTGTCCCTTGCCCTGAAGCTCTCCGGACGCTATCGAAACAGTATCAAAACCGATCGTTTACATCATCTTTGCGAAAAAGTGGCAAAGGCATCAAACAGGATCATTCAGGATCAGAAACCGGTGACAGGTAGTGCTGTCTTCCGGCATGAATCGGGCATCCATTGCAACGCGCTGCTTAAAGACCCGCTTTCCTACCAACCCTTTCTGCCTGAAGATATAGGCAAAGAAACGTATGAACTTGTTATCGGAAAGCATTCAGGAAGCGCTTCGATCCAGCATGCGATGGAAGCAAACTGTATCAGTATTGACCGTGAAGAGGCAGGTAAAATGCTCCTGGATGTCCGGCTCGCCGCAAACAGAAAAAAAAGCGGTCTTTCATCCGCTGAACTGATGAACATATATAAAGAATGCCTTGTCAAACCCCAGGACACATGCAGAAGATGAAAAAAACGCTCACTGCGCAAACCAACACTATCAGCCTTCTTGCAGAGGTCAGCCGTGCGCTCAATAACGAGGAAGATATCACCATGGTGCTGAGAAATGTGCTCAGCATCATGTCCGAGCACATGAATATCATTCGTGGCGTCATCACTATCCTCAACCGTGACACCAATGAAACGGTTATCAACGAGTCGTTCGGACTGACAGAAGAAGAACAGGCAAGAGGAAGATATATGTCAGGCGAGGGCATCATCGGCCAGGTTGTCAAAACAGGCCAAAGCAGAGTTGTCCCGAGAATTGACGAAGAACCCCAGTTTCTTGACCGTACCGGCTCAAGAAACCGGATCAGTACGGAACATCTCTGCTTTGCCTGTGTCCCCATAAAAGCGGGACGTGAAGTCATCGGAACGCTCAGTGCCGACCAGCCTGTCTCTCATGACGAAACCCCTGCGGAAAAACCCGGAAAACCTCAACAGAATGAGTCACAGATAGACGATCTGGTCAGCACGCTCTCGATAATCGCTTCCATGATATCACAGACCGTCCGCATCAAACAGCTTGCCCAGGAAGAGGTTCGAGATGACCTTCATGGCCGCTATAATGAAAACAGATCTCCGTTTTCATCATACAGGAGCGATACGACAGAACAGGACGAACAGTACGATAACGCGCACAGACCCGACAACATCATCGGCAGCTCAAAAGCCATGATTGGCGCATTCAGAATGATCGACAAAATCGCCCCTACCAACGCCACGGCACTTATCCTCGGTGAAAGCGGAGTCGGCAAGGAACTTGTCGCAAGTGCCATACATTATAAAAGCCATCGTTCAGAAAAGCCCTTTATCAAGTTCAACTGCGCCGCATTACCGGAAAGTATTATTGAAAGCGAGCTTTTCGGACACGAAAAAGGCTCTTTTACCGGAGCGACAACCAGCCGGCAGGGACGGTTTGAACTTGCGGACGGCGGCACCATATTTCTCGATGAAATTGGCGAACTCAGCCTGACCATACAGGCAAAACTGCTGCGAATTCTGCAGGAAAAAGAGTTTGAACGGGTAGGCGGGTCAAAAACCCTGAAAACCGATATGAGGGTCATTGCAGCCACAAACCGGAACCTCGAAGAGGAGATCGGAAAAGGTGCTTTCAGGGAAGACCTCTATTACCGTCTGAACATTTTCCCTATTACAGTCCCTCCCCTGCGCGAACGAAAAGTAGATATTCTGCTCCTTGCCGACTACTTCGTAGAAAAATACAACCGTCTGAATTTCAAAGGGGTCAGGCGTATATCGACAAGAGCCATTGACCTGTTTATGCGCTACCACTGGCCGGGCAATGTCAGAGAGCTGGAAAACTGCATCGAACGGGCGGTAATCCTCAGTGAAGACAACGTCATTCACGGATATCATCTGCCGCCCACACTGCAAACGGCGGAATCCAGCGGAACTCCTGCTACCGGATCCCTGCAGCAACGCCTCGACGCCATGGAGCACGAAATGATCATCGAAGCCCTGAAACGCACAAAGGGAAACATGGCAAAAGCCTCGGCACAACTCGGCCTGACGGAAAGGATCATGGGATTGAGGGTCAGGAAATTCGGCATCGACTACAGGAAGTACCGGCCGTGAGTAGGGGGTCCAGTGCATTTTTCTACCAGTCATCTTGGGGCTTGACCCGAAGATCAATGTCTTTACCAATAGTGAAGAAAGAAGGATGCCGCATCAAGTGCGGCATGACTGGTGATTGGTAAGAGACAATAGTCATGCCCTCCGGAAAACAAGAGGATGACAATCATCAGAACAGGCGGATGTCAGCGAAACGATCATCACAAGCAAAAGCCGGAGAGCGTTTGGAACGTAATAGTTCATAGGTTTTACTCCTTTTCTGCCTGAGGGGTTACCGTCTTGTCCACCTGCAATTCACCTATGTGCAGACGCCCGACACTCAGTTCATCGACATCCAGCTTTTTTATCCTGCCGCGACGCACTGACAACATACCGATAACAAACCTGCCAATCGCCAGCGCCCCCAGCGCGAGGGCCCCGACAGCCAATGCCCCGACAGCCAGAGAGCCTGCCGCAACCGCACCGTATGATGCATGCCGTTTTGTCATACCGCCGCACTCCTTTCCCCATAAGACCATCTCAGGTCTTGATTTTCCTGAACGCTTCATGATTTCTGCTTGAGAAGGTCACGGATCTCACCAAGCAACAGCTCTTCTTTGGAAGGGCCCGGAGGGGTTTTTGGGGCCTCTTCTTTTCTCTTCAGGTTGTTAATACCCTTGACAACAAGAAAAATGGCAAACGCGATAATAATGAAATCCACCAACGTCTGCACAAAGATACCATAGTTGATCATGACAGCCTCAGCCTCCTCTGTCGCCTCCTGCAAGGTCAGAGCGAGCTCACTAAATTTGACCCCTCCGAGCATGAGCCCTATCGGCGGCATAAGCACGCCGTCAACAAAGGCGGTCACAATTTTTCCAAATGCGGCACCGATAACGATACCGACTGCCATATCCACCACATTGCCTTTTACGGCAAACTCCTTGAACTCTTTCATGACTCCCACAGCAGCTCTCCTGTATAATTTTAGAAAACGACTAAAATGTAAGGATTCTCATTGACACCTGTCTGCAAAAAAAACGGACCGGGGCAGGACACAACACCATGAGAAAAAGTACTGATAATAAATAATATACGGGCAACCGGACAATTTTTCATACCTCTTGACAAAAGCGAGTACACAACAGCAGTTTTCATGGAACGTCCCGAACAGGGAAACCGACAATGCCCATCACAAAAAAAACAACATTCAGGTAGACTACCGCACTTTCCTACATAATGGTAGCCTATACTACCCTCATTCACACCACCAGCACCGACGATTCACTCCTTTTCAAGAAAAACACAAATAATGATTAAATCATTCTATAATAACCACTTATAAAGAATTATAGCATAAACAAAAAAGGGTTTTTCAGCTGAAAATGGCTTTATGGCACGCAACTTGATAATAAAAGGCAATGACTGATAGAAGAAGTACCGAAACAGTTGAAGCGAAACATCTCTCTAACCTAAATATCACAACGTTTATGAGAAAGATAGCGATCTATGGAAAAGGCGGGATCGGCAAATCAACCACAACCCAGAACACCGTAGCCGGACTTGCTGAAATGGGAAATAAAGTGATGGTCGTCGGCTGTGATCCGAAAGCCGATTCGACAAGACTCCTGCTCGGCGGACTCACACAAAAAACCGTACTGGATACACTGCGCGAGGAGGGTGAAGATGTTGAACTTGAAGATATCATCAAAGAGGGGTATGGTGCTTCCCGTTGTACCGAGTCCGGCGGCCCGGAACCCGGCGTCGGCTGCGCAGGTCGCGGGATCATCACGTCAGTCAACATGCTGGAGCAGCTCGGAGCATACGATGATGAATGGGGCCTGGATTACGTGTTCTACGATGTGCTGGGTGACGTTGTCTGCGGTGGTTTTGCCATGCCGATTCGTGATGGTAAGGCTGAGGAAATTTATATCGTGGTTTCCGGTGAAATGATGGCCATGTACGCGGCAAACAATATCTGTAAGGGAATCCTGAAATATGCCGATGCGGGCGGCGTTCGCCTGGGCGGCCTGATATGCAACAGCCGCAAGGTTGATAACGAACTGGAGATGATTCAGGAGCTGGCTCGTCAGATCGGAACCCAGATGATCCATTTCGTACCTCGCGACAATATGGTACAGCGCGCTGAAATTAACAGGAAGACAGTAATCGATTTCGACCCGACACATCAGCAGGCAGATGAATACAGAATGCTTGCAAAAAAAATCGACGAGAACGAGATGTTCGTCATTCCTAAACCCCTCGAAATCGAAGAGCTTGAAAAGCTGTTGATCGATTTTGGTATCGCAAACTAAAACAACGGAGTCAGAAACATGTTAATGATAAGAGCAATTATCCGCCCGGCCAAAGCACATGAAGTCATGCAGGGCCTGCTTGATGCAGGGTATCCGGCTGTCACCAAAATTCCGGTGGTAGGGCGTGGAAAACAGCGCGGCCTCAGAGTAGGCGATGTGGTCTATGACGAACTGCCAAAGGAAATGCTCGTCATGGTGGTTCCCGATGCTGACAAAGATTTTGTCCTTGACGCGATCATGATGAATGCGAAGTCAGAAGGCGAAGGAAAGTTTGGAGATGGTAAAATCTTTGTTTCTAAAGTCGAAGAGGTCTACACCATCAGCTCTGGAAACAAGGAAAGCGAACCTGAAATGGCGGAATCAAAGGAGGCATAATGAAAGAGATCATCGCAGTAATCCGGATGAAAAAAATGAATGAGACCAAGGATGCGCTTATCGAGGCAGGCATCTCTTCGTTTACCTCTCTGGGACGGGTTCATGGAAGAGGAAAGGGGCAGGTGCATTTTGATATACTTCAGGGCGCGGAAGACGGACATCCTGAAGCGATTGAATTACTTGGCAACCCGCCGCGACTCGTCGCCAAAAGACTGGTTGCCATTGTTGTGCCCGATGAATTGAAGGACAAAACCATTGAGACGATAATAAAGACCAATCAGACAGGAAATCCCGGTGACGGAAAAATATTTGTTACCGATATCACCGACAGCATACGGGTGCGTACGGGTGAGACCGGCGATGTAGCACTTGTATAACAAACAAGAAGAGGAGATACACTAATGGAGTCAAGAAAATACCCTGAACCTTCCGTAGTCAGGGAGGAGTTGATAAAAAAATATCCACCCAAGGTTGCCAAAAAAAGAGGCAAGGCGATTGTCATCAACGATCCTGAAACGATCCCGCCGGTACAAGCCAATATCAGGACCATACCCGGGATTATCTCCCAGAGGGGATGTTCTTACGCAGGCTGTAAAGGGGTTGTGCTTGGCCCGACAAGAGACATTGTCAATTTGGTACACGGTCCCATCGGATGCAGCTTTTACGCCTGGCTGACACGAAGGAACCAGACACGTCCCGACGGACCGGAAGACAGAAACTATATGACCTACTGCTTCTCAACCGACATGCAGGAAGAACATGTTGTTTTTGGAGGAGAGAAAAAGCTGAAAGAGGCAATCCAGGAAGCCTATGACATATTCCACCCAAAAGCAATCGGCATTTTCTCAACCTGCCCGGTAGGCCTTATCGGAGATGACGTTCACGCTGTATCACGGGAGATGAAAGAAAAACTTGGCGACTGCAACATTTTCGGCTTCAGCTGTGAAGGCTACAAGGGTGTCAGCCAGTCAGCAGGTCACCATATCGCCAATAACCAGGTATTCAAACATGTTGTCGGACTTGACGACACCGACAAGGGCGGAAAGTTCAAGATCAACATGCTCGGCGAATACAATATCGGAGGTGACGCTTTCGAGATCGAGCGGCTGCTTGAAAAATGCGGCATAACAATGGTCGCGAGCTTCAGCGGCAACTCGACGGTCGGACAGTTCGAAAATTCTCACACCGCTGACCTGAACGTGATCATGTGCCATCGTTCGATCAACTATATGGCCGAGATGATGGAAACGAAATATGGCATTCCCTGGATGAAAGTCAATTTCATCGGTGCTCAATCATCAGCAAAATCACTCCGCAGAATCGCCAGATATTTCGAAGATGAAGAACTGATGGCAAAGGTCGAGCAGGTCATAGCCGAGGAACTGCCGGTCGTCCAGTCGGTGATCAACGAGATCTACCCGAGAACAAAAGGAAAGCTCGCTATGCTCTTCGTCGGCGGATCAAGGGCTCACCACTATCAGGAGCTGTTTGGTGAACTGGGTATGGAAACCATCTCGGCAGGTTACGAGTTCGGACATCGGGACGACTATGAAGGGCGGAAAGTCATTCCGAATATCAAAGTAGATGCGGACAGCAAGAACATCGAGGAGCTCAAGGTTACCGCTGATCCGGAAAAATTCAAACCGAGAAAAACGGAAGAAGAACTTGAAAAGCTCAAAGCAGAAGGCCTCGACATCAGGGAATACGAAGGCATGATGCCCGATATGAAAAAAGGATCTATCGTCATCGATGATATCAGCCATTACGAAAGTGAAAAGCTGATAGAACTGTACAAACCTGATATTTTCTGTGCCGGAATCAAGGAAAAATATGTTGTGCAGAAAATGGGCGTACCGTTGAAACAGCTTCACAGCTATGACTACGGCGGCCCTTATGCAGGATTTAAAGGAGCGATTAACTTTTACAGGGATATCGACAGAATGGTCAACAGCCGGGTCTGGAGACTTATCCAGGCGCCTTGGGAAAAAACGACTGAGCTGGAAGCTAACTATGTCACACAGTAACACTGGACCGGGCGCAGAAGCCCGGTCAGAAACAAAACGGAACGATTATGCTATTACGACATACAACCAATGAGCCGGTTGAGCGTCATGCGCTCACTGTCAACCCGGCGAAAACCTGCCAGCCGATCGGAGCCATGTACGCGGCCCTCGGCATACATGGCTGCCTGCCGCACAGTCACGGTTCACAGGGATGCTGCTCCTATCACCGCAGTACCCTTACCAGACACTACAAAGAGCCGGTCATGGCAGCGACAAGCTCGTTTACCGAGGGCGCTTCAGTATTTGGCGGTCAGGCGAACCTGGTAACAGCTATCGATAATATGTTCACGATCTACGAACCGGATATCATTGCCGTTCACTCAACCTGCCTGTCTGAAACCATCGGCGACGATCTCCAGCAGATTGTTAAAAAAGCGAAGGACGACGGCAAAATACCGGAAGGTAAACATGTCATCTATGCGCCTACTCCGAGCTTTGTCGGGTCGCACGTCACCGGTTACGCGAACATGGTTGCCGCCATGGCAGAACAGTTTGCTGAATCAACCGGAGAACCGCTCGATCAGATCAATGTCGTCGCGGGCTGGATGGAACCTGCGGACATGCGGGAAATAAAAAGACTGTCGAAAGCACTTGGTGTAACGATCAGACTTTTCCCTGACACATCGGATGTGCTCGACGCACCACAGACGGGAAAACATGTTTTCTATCCAAAAGGAGGGATCACGGCTGAGGAACTCAAAAGCACAGGAGACAGCAAATCAACCATTGCTCTTGGCTGCTTCAGCGGCGAACCTGGCGGCATAGCGCTCGACAAGAAATGCAAGGTGTCGTCCAAAACGGAAGACATACCTATCGGACTGCAGGCGACTGACCGTTTTCTGATGGCATTGAGCAAGGCTGCCGGGGTAAAGATACCGGAGGAGATTTCCGATGAAAGAGGTCGTCTTGTCGACCTGATGACCGATATGGAACAATACTTCGACGGCAAGCGAGTCGCGCTTTTCGGTGATCCGGATGACCTTATACCACTGACCGAGTTTCTTGTGGATCTTAACATGAAACCGGTACACATTGTGAGTGGAACACCAGGCAAACGTTTTGAGCAGCGCATGCAGGAAATACTTAAGGATAGTGTTCCGGATGCAAATATTAAAAATGGTCCGCAGGCGGATATGCTTCTCCTGCATCAGTGGATCAAAAAAGAACCTGTTGACCTCCTGATCGGTAATACCTACGGAAAGTACATCGCACGTGATGAAGACCTTCCTTTCTTACGCTACGGTTTCCCGATCGTTGACCGGGTCGGCCACAGCTACTTCCCGAGTGTCGGTTACATGGGCGGCCTGAGACTTGCCGAAAAAATCCTCAACGTGCTGATGGACCGGCAGGATCGCGATGCTCCTGAAGAGTCGTTTGAACTTGTGATGTAGAAAATTGTTGAACTGTTGATTTGTTGATTCGTTGCAATGCACAATGGATACCGGATCCCCTGTGAAATAAACAGGATATTTCGCAGGGCTTACCGGAAATCCATTGAACACCGTTAAACCATGCAATAGAGGCCACTGAACCAGAAGTTTGAAATCCAATGGATAAGCTTGAAATACTCGAGGGAAGAAAACAATCGGTCTTTGAAAAAAACAAAGATGCAGGAGCATTTGACATTTCCTGTGAAACCAAAAGCCTCTCAGGCTCTGTCAGTCAAAGAGCATGTGTCTTCTGCGGATCACGAGTCGTACTCTACCCTGTTGCCGACGCCCTTCATATTGTCCATGGCCCAATCGGATGTGCCGCTTACACGTGGGACATCCGGGGGTCGGTATCTTCCGGACCGGAACTGCACCGTCTGAGTTTTTCTACCGACCTGCAGGAAATGGATGTCATTTACGGGGGCGAAAAAAAGCTCTACAAATCCCTGATTGAACTGATTGACCAGTACACACCGAAAGCAGCATTTATTTATTCCACCTGCATCATCGGACTGATCGGCGATGATATCGACGCGGTCTGCAAAAAAGTCTCGGAAGAGAAAGGCATTCCCGTTCTGCCGGTCCATTCGGAAGGATTCAAGGGCACCAAAAAAGATGGGTACAAAGCTGCCTGTGATGCCCTCATGAAAATCGTTGGCACCGGTTCAACAGAAGGAATAGGAAAGTACAGCATCAATATCATGGGTGAGTTCAACCTTGCCGGTGAAGCCTGGATTATCAGAAAATACTATGAAGAAATGGGAATAGAGGTTGTCTCTACCCAGACCGGCGACGGCAGGGTAGACGATATATGCCGATCCCATGGGGCCGCGCTCAATATTGTGCAGTGCTCGGGCTCTATGGTCAAACTGGCCAAAATGATGGAAGAAAAATACGGCATCCCCTACATGAGAGTATCGTATTTCGGTATTGAGGATATGTCAAAAGCGCTCTACGATGTCGCGAACCATTTCAGCGATAATCCGGCAATCCTGGAAGCCGCTAAAAATATCGTACGGCGGGAAGTGAGGGAAATCTACCCGCAGATTATGAAGTATCGGGCAGCTCTCAGCGGTAAAAAAGCCGCCATCTATGTAGGAGGTGCGTTTAAGGCATTTTCACTGATCAAGGCGCTCTCCTCTGTCGGAATGGACGTTGTCCTTGCCGGATCACAAACAGGCAACAAGGATGACTATGAAGGGCTGAAGGAAATGTGCGATGAAGGAACAGTTATCGTTGACGATTCTAATCCGGTTGAGCTGTCAAAATTTGTTCTTGAAAAAAAAGCCGACCTCATTATCGGAGGCGTAAAGGAACGTCCGATAGCATATAAACTCGGTATAGGCTTCTGCGACCACAATCATGAGCGCAAAATACCTTTAGCCGGCTTTGTGGGAATGGTGAACTTCGTCAAAGAGGTCTACCAGTCCGTCATGAGCCCGGTCTGGCAGTTTGCACCGAGAAAAGGAGGAAAATCATGAAAACAACAGCAAAAGCAGCGACCCAGAACGCGTGCAAACTCTGCAATCCACTGGGAGCCTGCCTCGCGTTCAGAGGCATAGAAAAGTGCGTTCCCTTTCTTCACGGATCACAGGGATGCGCAACCTATATTCGACGCTACCTTATCAGCCACTTCAAGGAACCGGTTGATATCGCATCATCGAACTTCAATGAAGATACGGCTGTATTCGGCGGAAGCCACAACCTGCAACTGGGGTTGAAAAACGTCACACTCCAGTATAAACCTGAGGTCATCGGGCTGGCGACGACCTGCCTGTCGGAAACAATCGGGGACGATGTCGACATGATCCTCCGCGACTATGACAAACTTTTTGAAAACGGAGAACCGCTACCCAACGGAAAACCGCTTCCATTGATGATCCATGCGTCAACCCCAAGTTATCAGGGCAGCCACATCGACGGGTTTCATGCCGCGGTTAAAGCGACGGTTGAAAAAATAGCAGAAGGCGGACAGAAAGAGAATCTTCTGAACCTCTATCCCAACATGGTTTCTCCTGCGGACCTCAGACACATGAAGGAGATCCTCAAAGACTTCAACCTTCCTTACGTCCTGCTGCCTGACTATTCGGAGACTCTTGACGGAGGACCATGGGATGAATATCACAGAATTCCAAAAGGCGGCACAACGGTCAGCGCGATCAGAAAAAGCGGCAAGGCAGCGGCAAGCCTGGAATTCTCATCAGTACTGACCGCGGACAAGTCAGCTGCCGGATATCTGAAAAAGAAATTCGATGTGCCTGCATATACCATGACGTTGCCGATCGGCATCAAGCAGAGCGACGCGTTTTTCGGACTGCTCGAAAAGCTCTCCGAGACCCCTATGCCTGAAAAACATGAAGATGAGCGGAGAAGACTTGTCGATGCTTATGCAGACGGGCACAAGTACATTTTCGAGAAAAAAGCGATTGTGTATGGTGAAGAGGACCTGGTGATCGCCATGACCGCGTTTCTGACAGAGATCGGCATCACTCCGGTACTGTGCGCTTCCGGAGGAAAAAGCGGTCACCTGAAAAAACGGATTGAAGAGATCGTTCCCGACATTGAAAATACCGGCATACTCGTCCGTGATGGTGTTGATTTTGTTGATATCGAGGATGAGGCGAAAGTCCTGAAGCCCGATCTTCTCATCGGCAACAGTAAAGGCTACACCATGTCAAGGAAAAACAACATTCCCATCATCAGGATAGGATTTCCTATCCATGACCGGTTCGGAGGACAGCGTCAGCTTCATCTCGGTTATCGAGGGACACAGGAACTGTTCGACAGAATCGTCAATACCATTCTTGAAGAGAGACAACATTCATCACCAATCGGCTATACATACCAGTAAGGGGAAGCACCATGACACTATCCATAGAAAAACATCCCTGTTTTAACGATGCATCGAGACACAGTTTCGGCCGCATTCACCTCCCTGTTGCCCCGAAATGCAATATCCAGTGCAACTACTGCAACAGAAAATTCGACTGTCTGAACGAAAACAGACCGGGAGTGACCAGCAGGGTGCTCTCACCCCATCAGGCGCTGCACTATCTTGACCAGGCGCTTGAGCTCTCTCCGAACATTGCCGTTGTCGGGATTGCCGGCCCGGGGGACCCGTTCGCAAACCCTGAAGAAACCATGACAACCCTGAGACTTGTTCGTGAAAAATATCCGGAAATGCTGCTCTGCGTTGCCACCAACGGATTGAATGTTCTGCCGTATATCGAAGAGCTTGCTGAACTCAAGGTCAGCCATGTAACCCTGACCATCAATGCTATAGATCCGGAAATCGGTGCTGAAATCTATGCCTGGGTACGACACGGAAAAAAAGTGTTCCGTGACGTTACGGGAGCGGAACTGCTTCTCAAGAACCAGCTTGAAGCACTGAAAAAGCTCAAGGAACTTGGTGTAACGGCGAAGGTCAACTCCATTATCATTCCAGGCATCAACGACAAGCATGTTGTCGAGGTTGCAAAAGCCGTATCGGAACTCGGCGCCGACATTTTCAACGGCCTTTCATACTACAGGACCGAAGAAACCGTTTTCGAAAACATTCCTGAACCACATCCCGAACTGGTTTTGGCGTTACAGAAAGAAGCATCGAACTATCTGCCGCAGATGCAACACTGTGCTCGCTGCAGGGCAGACGCTGTGGGCATCATCGGAGAGGAAAACAATGACAGCATCATGAAAGAACTTATAGAAGCGGCGAAGCTGCCGAAGAATCCATCGGAAAACAGGCCCTTTGTCGCTGTTGCGAGCATGGAGGGCGTGCTGATAAACCAGCATCTCGGAGAAGCCGATCGTTTTCTGATCTATGCATTGGATGAGAAGAGCGAGAAACCACTCCTGGTCGAGTCACGTCCGGCACCGCCTACCGGAGGAGGAACCATGCGCTGGGAAGCCGTTTCCTCCATGCTTCTGGACTGCAAAGCGCTGCTGGTCAACGGGGCTGGAGAGTCACCTAAAAAAGTGCTCTCCGACAGCGGTATCGAAATCTACGTTCTTGACGGGCTTATCGAGGAGGGTGTTTCCGGAGTGTTTGGCGGAAAAGATATGAGCCGGATGACACGTATAAGCCAGATGCATGCATGCAAGACAAGCTGCTCAGGGACCGGCGGAGGATGCGGGTAAGTAAAGGCAAAAGTAAAAAATCAAAAGTCAAAAAGGCGCTGCCTGCTACGTCAGATCTCGAAGAGGCAACCACCGGGGGTTGCCCGCATCGTCCTGAGAATCAAAAAATTCGACGAATAACGAATAACCATTAACGAATAACGAACGAACATGGAAAAACCGAAACACCACATACTGGTCTGTGCAAGCTTTCGCGCACAGGGTGCCCCGCAGGGCATCTGCTACAAAAAAGAGTCACTGCAGCTGTTGCCCTATCTGGAAAGCGAACTTTCCGACAGGGATATGACCGACGTCGTCGTCTCAGCGACGGGGTGCCTCAATGTCTGTGAAAAAGGACCGATCGTTGTCATTCATCCTGAAAATCACTGGTATAAAGAAATCGACAGCGAAGAGAAAATCGATGAAATACTCGATGCCCTTGAGGAAGGAGAGGCATGCGAAGACTATCTGATCAGTGAGTGATCACCGGACAGTATGCCCTACAGCATAGCATACATAAAAAAAGGGCTCCGGCCCTTTTTTCTTCAGCTATCGTTATGGTATTAGAGAAATAACGAATTATTATAGAAAACCCGTAACGAAAAACCGGATGAAAAAAAAACTTATCGTTTCTCTTGTTCTTTCCCTCCTGCTGACAGCAACAGAAGCTTTTGCTGCGGAAATAACTATCGCGTCAGGAGCCGGATACAAACGCCCTGTGCTTGAAATCACCTCGTTGTATCAAAAGAAAACAGGCAACCGGATCGCCGCCGTTTTCGGCAACATGAGTCAGATCATTTCTCAGGTGAACATGAGCGGCACTGTCTCCGTAGTGCTGGGAGACAGGAAATTTTTCGACCGCTCGGGGCTCGCATTCGTCGAATACCAGCCCGTCGGACAGGGAAAACTGGTATTCGCTTACCGTAAAGGGCTAAAGCCTGACGGTATTGAAGAAATCACAGGCAAAGACATCACAAGGATAGGTCTTCCTGATTCCGCCAAAGCGATCTACGGTGAAGCGGCATCCGGGTTCCTGCAAAACAGCACACTGCTAAAGGACGTCAGCGAGAAGCTGCTGAAGCTATCGACAGTACCCCAGGTATCATCTTATCTCATTTCAGGGGAGATAGACGCCGGGTTCATAAACCTTACTGACGCCATAGGCATCAAAGGGCTCATCGGAGGCTGGCTTCCTGCTGATACTACGCTCTACGATCCTGTTCTGATCGAAGCAGGGATTTTGAAAGGCCATGGAAAAAATCTGAACGTACAGTCATTCGTGGCTTTCTTCGAAACAGAAGAAGCCTGCAGAATTTTGAAAAAATACGGGCTCAAATGAATTTGTTTTCCGACATATTTTCCCGTCAGGAGAGCATAGCCCCTGTCATGCTCTCCCTTCAGACTGCCGGAATCGTGCTCGTCTCGCATGCGCTTTTCGGCGTCTCGCTGGGCTATGCGCTTTCAAAGAAAAACGTCAGGTTGCGCATTCTCCTCGACGGTTTCGTGACGCTTCCGCTTATTTTCCCTCCGATCGCGACAGGATTTCTTCTGCTTCTCCTTTTGGGAAGATACGGGGTCATCGGGCAGCTTCTTTCTGCTCACGGGATGTCGATCATCTTCAGCCCAGTCGGTGTCTATATCGCAGCATTTCTTTCAGGTCTTCCTCTTGTCGTAAAACCGGTCCAGTCGGCAATAGAAAATATCGATCACTCCCTGAAGGAGGCATCGTTCGTTCTCGGAAAAAGCGAAACGACAACGTTTCTTAAAGTTATCCTGCCAAACGTCAAACGCTCTGTCCTGGCCGGCCTCACACTCTCTGTAGGCCGTTCTTTCGGCGAGGTCGGCATAACGCTCATGCTCGGAGGCAATATAAGCGGCAGAACCGAAACGGTTTCACTCGCCATATACAATGCGGTATTCGAAGGAGATTTCGAAAAAGCGATGGTTTTCTCCGGGCTGCTCGCCGTGATTTCCATTCTGGCGTTCCGGGTAATGAACAGACTGAACGACAGCGAAATCCGTTGATCCATACCTGCAATTCCACGCGTCTCCATAGAGCATCTTTTACCAAGATCCCGACAGACAATTGCGATACCTGGCTGCAAATAACGGTGATCTTTTTCTATTTTCAATAAACAACGCGAAGTACAGACAAATATGAGACGGTTCAATGCCAGTAAAAACAAATGCCATAGAGCTTGAAGGTAATCTCTGGTTCCAGAAATCGGAAAACAGGTTTCTCGGCGGAGACAGAATAGCGCTTCTTGAGAAAATCGACGTGCTCGGTTCTATCAACAAGGCGGCAAAAGCAACAGGAATCAGTTATAAAACCGCATGGCAACTGGTCAACCTCATTAATAATCTTTCAGAGACGGCTCTCGTTAAGCGCACCACCGGGGGGAAAGACGGCGGCGGCACCAAACTGACTACGGAAGGAAAAAATATCCTGAAAAAGTATCGGGTGATTCAGGAAGAGCACAGAAAATTCCTGCTCAATCTTGAAGAACATCTCGATGATTCTGAAGCACTCTATCAATCACTCAACAGAATTTCCATGAAAGTCAGCGCCAGAAACGTTTTCACCGGAACGATCCAGGAGATAACGCGTGAAACGGTAAACGCTGAAATCACTCTCGCGCTTAAAGGAGGCATCCGTATCACAGCTATTGTAACAAACGGAGCGATAGATAAGCTTGGTCTGACAAAAAACATGTCCGCCTATGCCATAATAAAATCCAGCGATGTCATCGTGGGCAAAGAGATCGATGCATCTAACGTCAGTACCCGCAATGTACTCTGCGGCACCATTGACAAAATCATCAAGGGGCCGGTTAACGCGGAGATCGATATCGCTATCGGTGAGGAAAACATAATGACTTCGATCATAACACTTCAAAGCGCGCAAAATCTTGATCTGAAAGAAGGGGACAGGACATTCGCGATGTTCAAGGCGTCAAGCGTGATTATCGGCACGGATTGAGCGATTGGAGCGGGAAAAATAAAACTTGTACCTATGACGAAAGCGGGAGCCAGCGCTGAAGCATGGCGGTCATGACCTTTCGTTCCACAGGCTTGGCGACAAAGTCATCCATACCGGCATCCATACACTTCTGACGGTCTTCTTTTGTAGCATTAGCCGTCATGGCCACAATAGGAACCTTGCTATCCAGCTCACTGCCGCCGGCCTGTCTGATAGTTCTCGTTGCCTCATAACCGTCCATAACAGGCATTTGCAGGTCCATCAGTACCAATCCATAGTTTTTCCGCTTAAGAGCTTCGAGTGCGTCAGCGCCATTAAAGGCTATGTCGATCTGGTAACCCATTTTCAAGAGCATGGCCTGAGCGACTTTCTGGTTGATAGTATTATCCTCGACCAGAAGCACCCTGTTTTTCTCGCTATCGGATTGAGGAACATCTTCCTGATGCACCTCCGCCTCATCACCGCGATCTCCATCTTCCACCATATCACAAGCACCTTCCACCTTATCGAAAGCAAGCGTAAAACTGAATGTTGAACCGTCCCGCTCACTGCTCGAAACCTGAATCTCCCCACCCATAAACGCGACAAGTTTTCGCACTATCGCCAGGCCAAGGCCTGTCCCCCCTTCCTTGCGGGTGGAGGAAGCGTCAATCTGGGTAAACGGATTGAAAATCTGGTGCTGCTGCTCTTCAGGAATCCCGATGCCGGTGTCCTGTACGGCAACCTTGAGAGAAACATCCTGATGCGTTTCGGAAACAACCGTTACCGTCACGGTAACCTGACCCCGATAGGTAAACTTTATGGCATTCTGTATCAGGTTCAGCAATACCTGCTTGATATATCCGGGATAACCGGAGATAACCGAAGGAATATTCGCATCGATATCGCCAGCGAGAACCAGCCCCTTGCAACTGGCCTTTTCTTTCATGATCGCGATGATATCCTGCAAAAGCTGGCGAAGATTGAAAACCTCCTTATCTTCGTCGATACGCCCTGCCTCTATCCTGCTGAAATCAAGAATATCATTGATCAACATCAGGAGCATTTGAGCGCTGGAATAGAGGGTATCGCTGTAATATCGCTGATCCTTGTCGAGCTTGGTCTCTATGAGCAGTTCTGTCATACCAATAACAGCATGAAGGGGGGTACGAAGCTCGTGAGAGATATTTGCAAGAAAATCACTCTTTGCCTTATTGGCGCTTTCTGCCTCTATTCTGGCATTTTTCAGGTTTTCGATCAGGCCCTGCTGTATTTTCTCCTTCTCCTCGACATTACGCTTCTCCTTAACAAGCTTGTCGTTGAGTTGTCTGGCTTCATCGAGCGCGACTTCCGTTTCCTTCCTGCGCCTTCTGTCGCTATCCTGCAAATCCTGCAGATCGTTACGAAGAACAACGATTACTTTAAAGAGCTCGTTGAGCGGGTGATCGGGAGAGTAATATTCTTTGTCAGCTTCATTGAGGTCTTTGTTTTCGAACAGAAAATGACCGCAAGTCGACGCGAAATCATCAATTTCCCTGCGAGAAACCTGCACACCGTCCGACTGAGCAGGTTCCGCATCGGAGGTACTGCTGTTTACATAGCTGAACGCTTCTTCGATAGTGTCTACAAAAACAAAACGCTGTCTGACAATGCCGGAAAAAATCCGAAGCATCGCTTTAAGAAGCTGCGATGCCCCGCAGATATAGGTTATGACGGGCTGACAGTTGTATTCGGCATTGAGCCTGTTTATCGTGCTTGCGTAGAGCAGTCGGGCGCTGATCGTAGCTCTGACTACCCCGGAATAATCCGCGATTCTTACATAGTCAGTATTTTCAAGTACCCTGTCGGAAAAAACACGTTCAAGATAAGGAATCGCTTTTCTCGCAGCATCAGGAGAAATGTCTCCCCCCAGAGAGGTAAAAAAAAGTTTTCCGGGAATAACTGCACTGTGGTAGTGAACGCCGGAAACCGGATCGTCAAACTGCCATTCAGAACGGAATTCCAGCATATCAAAACTATAACTGAAACTGCTTGCGCCTTCTCCATCGCGCTGTGACTGATTCATCAACATCGGATTTAAAAGCCATAGCACCCACACCCTGCGACAGGCAAGATCGGTCGCAAAGGGACTGCAAAAAAAAGCTTGTAGTTTAATGTAATTTTATCAAGCAACAAGAGCAAAAGAAAAAAAGATCAACAGATTCTCGGTAACTGCTCTCCAAGCGGCATGTCCAGTATCCTGCGGCTTCCAAGCGAGGTCCTGATCACCACCATTCCCGGATGCTCATCGACAACCTCCCCGATAATCGCAGCTTCACTGCCGTGCTCGTGCGCTCGCAGGACGGCGATGGAGGCATCGGCTTCGGCGGCGGGAACGACCAACAGCACCTTGCCTTCGTTGGCGACGGTGAGCGGGTCGATGCCGAGAAGTTCGGCGGCACCGCGCACCTCTTCGCGCACTGGAAGGACGCCTTCGTCCAGTTCGATGCCGACCGAAGAGGAGGCGGCAAGTTCGTTGAGTGTGGCAGCTACGCCGCCTCTTGTGGGATCGCGCATGGCGTGAAGGTTCGGCGCTGCCTGAAGCACGTCGGCGATCATGCCGTTCAGAGCGGCGGAATCGCTCTGGATGCGGCTCTGGAAGGAGAGGCCTTCACGCGTGGTGAGGATCGCCATGCCGTGGTCACCGATGGTGCCGGAGAGCAGCACTGCGTCGCCGGGCAGGAGGTTGCGACACGACACATCGCGGCCCGGCGGGATGAAGCCGACGCCGGAGGTGTTGATAAAAATCCGGTCACACTGCCCTTTCTGCACCACTTTCGTATCGCCGCACGCAATCACCACCCCGGCCTTTCGCGCCGCTTCGGCCATGCTTCTGACGATCCGTTCAAGGTCGACGAGCGGCAGCCCCTCTTCGAGCACAAAACCGGCGCTCAGGTAGCGCGGCACGGCGCCGCCCACGCAGAGATCGTTCACCGTACCGTTAACCGCCAGATCGCCGATGTTCCCGCCGGGAAAAAAGACCGGCGTGACCACATAGGTATCGGTGGTGAACGCGATGCGCCCCGGCTCGGCGTCAAATCGCGCCTGGTCGTCAAGCTGATCAAGCACGGGATTATTGAGATGCGGCATGAACACCCGTGCCGTCAGCTCCTGCGACAGGCGACCGCCCGCGCCGTGAGCCATCTGGACGGTTTCGTGCTGAAGAATCGGTGATGGGCAGCTCAGTTGCATTGTTTTTTGGGATTACGGTGATAACGGTAATAGGCGGCGCAGGCGCCTTCGGAGGAGACCATGGTTGCGCCGAGCGGGGTTTGCGGGGTGCATTCGCGGCCGAAAGCCGGGCAGTCAGAAGGTTTGAGGTGGCCCTGAAGCACCTCGCCGCTCTTGCACAGGGGCGACTCCTGCGGAGCGATGTGGCCCACGTCGAAGCGCTTTTCGGCATCGAAACAGGCGTACTGTTCGCACAGCACGAGGCCGCTTGCCGGAATGACGCCGATGCCGCGCCATGGACGGTCGGCCACCTCAAACACCTCGTTCATCACCTTCCGCGCCTGAGGGTTGCCCTCGCGGCTGACCACACGCCCGTAGGCATTGAGTACGCCTGAATTTCCCGCTTCGAGCAGTTCGACCGTCTTCAGAATCGCGTCGAGCAGATCGACCGGCTCGAACCCGGCGGGGACGATCGGCACGTCAAACTCTTCGGCCACCGGCTCGTACTCCTCCCACCCCATGATGGCGCAGACGTGACCTGCGGCGAGGAACGCCTGCACCCGGTTATCGGGCGAGGAGAGAATCGCACGCATGGCCGGAGGCACCATCACCTGGCTCACCAGTTCGCTGAAGTTGCCGAGTCCCTCACGCGCCGCCTGATACACGGCCATTGCGTTAGCCGAAGCAGTGGTCTCAAAGCCTACTGCCAGAAACACCACCTCTTTTTCGGGATTGTCACGTGCGATCTGCAACGCTTCGAGCGGCGAAAAGACGATGCGCACATCCGCCCCCTCGCTCCGCGCCATGAACAGATCTTTCCCGCTGCCGGGCACACGGAGCATGTCGCCGAAACTCACGAGGATCGTCTCCGGCATCGCGGCAATGGCAAGCGCCCGATCGATAGTCTCAAGCGGCGTCACGCAAACGGGACACCCCGGGCCGTGTACGAGCTGGATGCTCGACGGCAAAAGCTGGTCGATACCGTTACGCAGGATTGAATGCGTCTGCCCACCGCAAACCTCCATTATCGTCCAGTCGTGCCGGGCCACCTGCCGGATGCGGTCGAGCAAAGCGTGGGCGCGGGCAGGATCACGGTATTCGTCTATGTACTTCATTGTATGTATGTAATTGCTTGTTGGCCGGTTAGCTATATGGCTCAGTAGCTTTTTGCTATCCAGCTATTCAGCTAATTCCCTAACAGTTCGTCCCAGAGCTTCAGACTTTCTGCCGCCTCTTCTTCATCGATAATCTTCAAAGCAAATCCCGCGTGCACGATAGTGTACTGCCCGAGCTGAATATCAGGCACGTACTCGAGACAGGCTTTCGTCAAAGAACCGTTAATATCCACGGTCCCCATTTTCAATCCGTTTTCATCGGTAACCGCCACAACTTTTCCCGGTATAGCTAAACACATGGTATCAATGGATAATTGTTAATGGATAATTGATAATTATTGGGTTCGGTTGTTTTCGAGTGGATTCTTTTTTGATGACTTGATAATACTGGTCAAAAGTTTAAGTAATTCAACGATGTCGGATTTCATTGAATCAAAACCCTGCTTTTCAAGAAGTTGAGACTGGTGCAGAAGCTCTATCCAATAATCTGTTTCATTGGCCTCTTTGAGAGCAATTGCTCATTCTCCCCTCATTATCCATTCTCCATTCTCCATTCTCCATTCTCCATTCTCCATTCTCCATTATCCATTATCCATTATCCATTCTCCATTATCCATTCTCCATTATCCATTCTCAACTATCACCCCCCGGTACTTTCCCTTCAGATACTCTCTGCCGATCACCGCCTGACCGAGAGAAATGCCTCCGTCATTGCAGGGAACGAGAGAGTGCGTCAGCACCGTCAGACCGTGACGTTCCAGTTTTTCCGTCAAACGCTCAAAGAGCAACGCGTTCTGAAACACCCCGCCACTGAGAACAACACGGTGAATTCCTGAATATACAACCGCTTTGCTAACAATAGCACATAATAAATCAACAATTGTTACATGAAAACGACTGCTAATTTCTGCAACGGAAACGCCTGATTGTACATCAGAGACAATGTCTCGAATCATTGGCGATATGTCCAGCCGCCATCTATCATTGCCTGATGCTGCAATCTCCCATGAAAAAGGCTCCCCCTCAAAAACTCCTGCCGCTAACATCAGCTCAACTGCTGCCTGTCCCTCATAACTGACATCACTGCAAAGACCGGTTAACGCTGCTACCGCGTCAAAAAGTCTTCCGCAACTGCTGGTAACAGGGCAATTGACACCTTTTTCCAGCAACTGCATGACGCCCGACATATCTTTGCTCCTCATGAAACCAAGTTCAGGAACGGCATCAAAACTATGGAAAAGATAACCAGCGGCAGCTCTCCAGGGATGTAAAACAGCGGCATCACCACCAGGAAGCGGTACAGGGTCGAAGAATGCGAAACGGTATGCCTCCGCCGCATCACCGATCAGAACCTCTCCTCCCCAGCTTGTTCCGTCGATCCCGTAACCGGTACCGTCGAGAATGATCCCGATGGCCGGTTCATCACTCAGGTTTTCCGCAAGACAGGATGCCAGATGGGCATGATGGTGCTGCACGGAAAGCGTGGGAATATCCTTCTGTTCCAGCGCCCACAGGGTAGAAAGAAATGCGGGATGCATATCAGAGACGTAAAGTTCCGGCGATGCCTGAAAAATATGCTGCAGATGATCCGCAACCATCTGAAAATGGCGATAGGACTCATAGTTCCTGAGATCTCCGATATGCTGGCTCACTATCGCACTGTTTCCTTTGAGCAGACATACCGTATTCTTGATTTCAGCCCCGGTGGAAAATACCGAAGCGCCCCCTGAAAGCAGCGGGACAGGCACCGGCACATACCCCCTGCTCCTCCTGACCTGCCGCAGTTTCCCGGCGAGATGAACCGTAACGGAATCATCGCATCGCAGATAGACCGGACGATCATGCACAAGATAGCAGTCGGCGATCTCCTGCAGGCGGGACACCGCCTCACTGTTTTCGATCGCTATGGGCTCATCGGAACTGTTTGCGCTTGTCATGACAAGCATTTCAGGGCCCCGGTTCATCAAAAGCACATGCAGGGGAGCGTAGGGAAGCATAACCCCCAGTCGATCGTTTCGAGGAGCTATCTCCTCAGAAAGGCCGTTATCTGCTTTTTTCTTCAAGAGAACGACAGGAGCCTGAGGCGAACAGAGTGCCTCACGCTCAGACGCATTGATAGCACAGAACTTTTCAATCGTTTCAATAGTTCTTGCCATCACGGCAAACGGTTTTTCCTCTCTTCTTTTTCTCTTTCTCAGAGCAGAAACCGCCTTATCGTCAAAGGCATCTACCGAAAGATGAAAACCACCGATCCCCTTAACCGCCACAACTCCCGAACTGTTCAGCGACGCCACAGCATAACCTACAGGATCATCGCACGGAACAGCGTTGCCGCTCCTGTCAAGTATCTGTAAAGAGGGTCCGCAGACAGGACAGGCGTTTGGCTGCGCGTGAAATCGCCTGTCCATGGGATCGTGATACTCCCGTTCACAGTCGGGACACATCGTAAAATCTTTCATCGACGTGTACCGCCTGTCGTAGGGGATCCGTTCTATAATGGTATACCGTGGGCCACAGTCGGTGCAATTGAGAAAAGCATAGCCGTGTCTTCGGTCTGAAGGGCTCAACAGCTCCTTCCGACACGCTTCACACATGGCAATATCCGGGGCGACAAGCGTCTCTGCCGTACCCTCATCATCTGATGACATAATCACGAATTCCCTCTCAGAAGAAGGGGGGATCTCTTCAATTTCAACCGATGTTATCTTCGCGAGGGGGGGGGCCTTATGTCGCAGATCGAAGAAAAACCTGTCAAGCTTCAATGATTCAGGACTCTGTATCTCGATGCAGACACCGGAAGATGTATTACGGATATAACCGCTCAACCCGCCCTTTTTAGCCAGGCGGTAAATGAAGGGTCTGAACCCGACACCCTGTACAATGCCGGACACAAAACATCTTACCCTTTTTTCAGTCTTGACTGCAGCCATTCTATCCATGCATCAATCCCCTCTCCCGTTGCGGCTGAAAGTTCGAACCACTCAAGATGGTGATTGACCTTCATGGCGTTCTCTCTGCATTTCGCAGCGCTGAAAGGAACATACGGAAGCAGATCGGTTTTGTTCAAAATACAGACATCCGCCTCAAGAAACATCGTCGGATATTTCAAGGGTTTGTCATCCCCTTCGGTAACACTGATAACCACGATTTTCATTGCCTCACCAAGATCGAACAGGGCGGGACAAACAAGGTTTCCCACATTCTCGATACAGAGCAATGAATGATCTTCAAGAGCCATCTCCCTGACAGCGCGATGGACCATGAGGGCATCAAGGTGACAGCCCGTCCCGGTGTTTACCTGTAAAACCGGAACATCGAGAGCCTGAATACGCTCGGCATCCCTTGTTGTCTGCTGATCACCTTCGATAACACTGACCGGAGAAACCTTTTTTATCAGTGGAATGGTTTTTTCGAGCAGCGTGGTTTTCCCGGATCCGGGAGAGCTGAGAAAATTAACCGCAAGGACGTTTTTTGCCTCAAAATAGCCACGGTTTCTCTCAGCAAGCAGATTGTTCTGCGATAAAACATCCTGCTCGACGATCACCTGACGATCCCGGGTGCGGCTTTCGCCGGACGACTCATGCGTATGAGAATGATCATGTCCACCATCCCCTACATGAACATGATATGAAGCGTCTCCAGGCTTATAAATGATTGCTCCCTCACCAGAAGAGCATCCACACGTATCACACATTGTATTAAGATTGTTGATTTGTTGAACTTTTGATTTGTTGAACTGTTGATTTGTTGAGCCCTACTTGTCAATTAATTAATATCGGGCAGGCACAGGGGCCTGCCCCTACAGTAAAATGTAAACGTATCCCATTCCCCTCCTGTCTCCGGTTTCCAGTCTCCCCCTCTTCTTGTCTCTCGATTCTAACTTCTTACTTCCATCCCCTCTCGTCTCTATTTTCTCCTCCGATCTCCCCCATTCTCCCTTTCTTCTATTATCTATTACTCAATAGTCATTCGTCATTAGACACACCACCGCTCGATTCCGGCATCCATGCAGTTAGAGCTATTCGTATGGATTCCCGTGTCAAGCACGGGAATGACAGGAGAAAAAACCTCTCGTCTCTTCCAGCCTCCGCCATTCTTCCCATCTCACAGTATTTCAATAGTCATTCATCATTATTCATTTCCCAACATTCTCCCCATCTTCCATTATTCAATAGTCATTTGTCCTTAGACACTCCCCAATTCGTCTCGTCTCTCGTCGATTCTGACTCCTGGCTTCCGGCTTCTGCCTTCCATCCCCTCGCCCCTTCGCCCACTCTCCCCCTCTTCTTGTCTCTCGTCTCTTGATTCTTGATTCTTTTCCCTCGATTCTAACTTCATACTTCTTACTTCTCACTTCTTACTCTCCCCCCCCCCTCTTCCCTACTCAATCGTGATCGATTTTATCGACAGTTCCCTGCCTGAGACAATGTTGGTCTTGAAGGAACCGCAGGACGTACACGTGGCGATATGGAAAGCAACGGGAAAACGTTGACCGCATTCTTCACACTCTCCCACAGGCTCCACCTCACAAACAACGAGTTCCGCTCCCTCGGCAACAGTGTTTTTTGCTGCCGCTGAAAAGCAGAATTTCAAAGACTCAACCTCTACACCGGACACCTTTCCGACTTCAAGCTCAACAATGGTCACCGTATCGGCATGCTCCGCCTCGGCTTTTGCAGCAACGGCATCGATAATTGAAATCGCTATTGACATTTCATGCATAAACTCGGGAATTGGTTGTCTGAAAGTAACAAATGGCGGTTCAAAATCATTTCCTCATGCTGAAAGTAACCGGTTAATGTTCACAAACCATCACCTGCAGGCATCAAATCTTAAAAGATTTTGTACATTTTCTGAACCAAACAACCATCACTGAATTTATCTGGAAGACTGCCGCATTGAAACATCTTACTGGATTATCAGGTATATCCCCGGCGACAATTACCGGAATTCTTGACAAAGCCGCCCTACATAAAGATCTTTTCCTGCATGCTGAAAACGAGATCCCCCGCACACTTCAGGGAAAACGTATCGTTCTCGCCTTTTTTGAGAACTCTACCCGGACAAGATTTTCTTTTGAAATAGCGGCACGAAATCTCGGCGCTTCCACGCTCAATTTCAGCGCGTCATCGAGCAGCGTCAGCAAGGGTGAAAGCATCGTGGATACCATAAAAAACCTGGAGGCTATGCAGGTCGATGCTTTTGTCATCCGCCATCCGTCATCCGGCTCGGCCGAACAGATAAGCCGTATCACCGACAAACATGTCATTAACGCCGGTGACGGCACTCATGAACATCCTACCCAGGCTCTGCTCGATATCTTTACCCTGAGGGATTATTTCGGGTCACTTCAGGATACCAGGATCATGATTCTGGGAGATATACTGCACAGCCGTGTCGCCCGTTCAAATATTTTCGGACTGACCGCGCTGGGGGCAAATGTCGGCGTCTGCAGCCCGGTGTCGCTTCTTCCGGCAGATATAGCATCTCTCGGTGTCAGGATATTTACAGGAATCGATGACGCCATCAGATGGGCTGACGCCGCGATTGTGCTGAGACTCCAGCTTGAAAGAACAACAGGGGGCTATCTGCCCTCCCTTGAAGACTACTCGCTTCATTTCGGCCTTACCGATGAACGCCTCGAAAAAATACGCAAACACATGCTTGTTCTTCATCCCGGACCGATTAACAGGGAAATTGAAATATCGAGCAACGTGGCTGACCGTATCCAGCCTCCCGGTTATTCGAAAAGCGTACTGCTCGAACAGGTAACCAATGGCGTCGCCGTCCGAACCGCCGTCCTTGAAATGCTCTTCACCAAAACTGAAACATAACGCTTAACCCTTAACTTTCGTCTCTTTTCATCTTAATTCTTATTTCTCGTCTCTCGACTCTTAACTCTTGTCATTTGTCATCTTAGCACGTAACGCAATAAAAACTCTTCACTCATGCGAAAAAGATATATCCCGCTGATCGTCCTGTTGCTACTCTCTGTATCCGCCCCGCCCGTATTTGGCGGACCGACGTTGCGCACCATGTTCCGACCGCTTCTCGCTGATCCGCTTGAACCGCGAATCGCTGTCATGCCCTGGCTCGATGATGAATTTCTCCGGCTCGACATCGGCACGTCGGCCGATCTTTACCAGAGCAACGACGGGCGTCTTGCGTTTGGAATAGATTTCGGCACCTACACGCTTCTGCAAAGTGAAGATAACTTCAAATTCCCGGTTGATACGATAGACTATCTTTTCGGGATAAACGCCTCCTGGAAACAGGCACTTGAAAACGAAAACATACCTTTTGATGAGCTTTCCGCAAGACTCCGTATCAGTCACATCTCGGCCCATTTCGAAGACGGGCATTACGACGAAGTTGCCGGAGAGTGGATAAACGAGGAGGCAAGCCCCTTCGGTATCCCGTTCACGTTCAGCCGTGAGTTCATCAATCTCGTCCTTGCGCTTTCATCCGAAAACTACCGCATCTATCTCGGCTACCAGTACCTTTTCCATACCATACCGGACACGATCAACAGGCACGCCTTGCAGGCAGGTGTGGAAATCGACACACCCGGCCATACCTACCTTGCCGCGGATTTCAAGCTGCTCCCTGAGTGGCGTGACGAAATGAACAGAACCGACGGGTTCAGAGGAACCTGGAACCTGCAGGCCGGCTGGAGACTTACGGCACTCGGCCTTGAAAACGTCCGCCTTGCCTACAACTACTCGAACGGCATGAACAGGCATGGCATGTATTTTTATGACAACGAGAGCTTTAGTTCACTCGGACTGCTTGTCGATCTCTGAATGAGCCATAGAGTCTTTTAAAGACTAACCTGTATCTTTATTTCAGACAAAAGCAACTTCCTCACCATGAGGATCTTGATTTTATGAGCTTGATTAAAAAAAGTAACTTCTTTTTTTAATTTCTTTTATGTAAGTTGTAGATTAATTTTTTATTTGTTCTTTAGTGACCACATGTTCTTTTCCTGCTCAATACGCATTGTTATTGTTGTTGAACGGCAGCGACAATGCTATTGAAAGATGTAAGCAACACAAAACCTAACGGAGTAAAACAGCAATGAAAAAACTATTATCGCTTGTCTTTGCGCTTGCTGTGATGACGTCATTTGCGACGACAGCATCAGCATCGATCTCATTCAGCGGTGACGCACAGGTACGCCCAAGAGGCGAATTTGTCGAAACAAAAGCAGACGGCGTTAAAACGTCCAGCACTGATAACCTTTACTGGCTGTACAGATTACGTCTGAAAGTTGCAGCTGATCTTGGTGACGGCTACTTTGCAAAAGCATTACTTGCAAGCGAAAGCTATGGCTGGTTTGCCGCTTTAGATGGACAGGGCGGCTTTCCTGATAATCTTGCAGATGACTTCGGCGTCAGTCAGATGTATTTCGGCCGGATGATGGAGCACTCGCACTACATGGCAGGCTATATGCCGGTCAACAGCTTCAACAATCCGATCTACGATCTTGCTGTCTTCCCTAGCTCACCATTAGGCATCCCCTATTTCCTTCTCTCAAATGACCGTATTTTCGGGCTGAATTATGGAACCAAGGTTGGTCCCGGCGAACTCAATGCGACCCTTTGTGTTCTTGACAACGATATGCGGACAGAAAACGTCTTTGAAGATGCATATGCCCTACACCTGATGTATAAAACCAACATCGGTGATATCACGATCGATCCGCAATTGCTTGCCGCGATCACTGATTCTGATCTACTGAGTATGGGCTACGATGATATAACCCCTATCACATTGGGTTCCAATGTAGTTATTCCTGCTGGCGACTTCAAATTCACCATTAGCGGCTTCTACACGTTCTGTGAAGACTCAGCTGCCGATATCGATTATGACGCCTATCTTGTCAGGCTTAAGGCTGAACGTGGCCCGATCAGAGCATGGGTTGACTACAGCGCCATGAATGACGACAGCATGGGCAAATCTGACGAATACACCAATATGTATCTCTGGGCACAGTATAACTGGAAAGTCCATGAGTCTTCCATGGGAAGCCTTACACTCTCTCCGACAGTACGGTACCGGACCAGAGAATTAAACAATGGCGCATGGGAAGATGAGCGTCTGAGAACTGAACTGTGGGCACAAGTTGCATTCTAGACTTTTCCGTTACTACTGTAAAGAGTTTCCAGGCCGCAGTTTACACTGCGGCTTTTTTTATTGCATCTGAGCCGCTTCTTTCTGCTTTATTTCGTCAATTCAGGAAAAACAATAACAATCGTTAACGCCTAATTCTTCCAACAGTCTTTTTTTTTCCTTAAATTGTTGCAAGTCTTTTTGAAAAAGACTTTTGTCTCAACAAACCAAAACATTGATGCCATGGAAAAAGGAAAATTACAAGAATACTGGCAAACCAACCTCAAGTACCTCATAGGACTGCTTGTTGTCTGGTTTGTGGTTTCTTACGGCTTCGGGATTCTTCTGGCTGAACCGCTCAATGCTGTCCGCTTTCCTGAATGGACCGGGGGAGGAGGATTCAAATTAGGCTTCTGGTTCGCCCAGCAGGGCTCTATTTATGTTTTTGTGGTGCTGATTTTTGTCTACGTCGGGCTGATGAACCGGTTGGACAGAAAGTATGACGTCCGAGAAGATTAACCGTCCCCCCATGCAACCAGTTTTCAACAATCATTAACAAGAAAATATTATGGATGTACAAGCGTGGACGTATCTTATTGTCGGTCTGACCTTCGCGCTCTATATCGGCATTGCGATATGGGCCAGGGCAGGTTCCACAAAAGAATTTTACGTGGCCGGTGCCGGTGTACCGCCTCTCGCGAACGGTATGGCGACCGCTGCTGACTGGATGTCGGCGGCCTCATTCATTTCCATGGCCGGACTTATCTCCTTTATGGGCTATGACGGCTCTATTTACCTCATGGGCTGGACAGGCGGCTATGTCCTTCTTGCCTTGCTTCTGGCGCCGTATCTCAGGAAGTTCGGAAAGTTCACCGTCCCTGATTTTGTCGGTGACCGTTATTACTCGAATGCTGCACGTACCGTAGCCGTTATTTGTGCGATTTTCGTCTCCTTCACCTATGTTGCCGGTCAAATGCGCGGCGTAGGCGTGGTATTTTCCCGGTTCCTTGAAGTGCCTATTAACATCGGCATTCTCATTGGTATGGGCATCGTGTTCTTCTATGCTGTACTTGGCGGTATGAAAGGTATCACCTACACCCAGGTCGCCCAGTACTGTGTGCTCATCTTCGCCTATATGGTACCGGCAATCTTCATCGCGATCCAGATCACAGGCACGCCGATTCCACAGCTTGGCTTTGGCGGAGAAGTTCAGGGCGGGGGGTTCCTGCTTGACAAACTTGACGGTCTGCATCAGGAGCTCGGATTTGCGGCCTATACGGATGGCAGCAAACCGATGATAGACGTCTTCTTCATTACCTTCGCGCTGATGGTCGGAACAGCAGGGCTTCCGCATGTCATCGTGCGATTCTTTACCGTACCAAAGGTCCGGGACGCACGTATCTCAGCTGGGTGGGCACTTGTTTTCATCGCGCTTCTCTACACCACCGCACCGGCTGTGGCAGCATTCGCACGATACAACCTTATCAACACCGTCAGCAACACCCAGTATGCGGAACTCCCGTCCTGGTTTAAAACATGGGAAGGCACAGGGCTGATTGCCTGGGCCGACAAAAACGACGATGGTGCCGTACAGTATGTAAAAGGTAATGCCTTCACCGGCAAACCAGCGTTTACCGGTGAATCGGGAGCGGAAGGTCAGCGACTCATCTCCAATGA